>Ga0265327_10002919_pt1 | contig 17119 bp, 25 predicted proteins | sample 41621metaG_FD_202089 | JGI IMG/M metagenome (GOLD analysis project Ga0265327, IMG submission 202089) | Rhizosphere microbial communities from Carex aquatilis grown in University of Washington, Seatle, WA, United States - 4-16-21 metaG | ecosystem: Host-associated > Plants > Roots > Rhizosphere... | reverse complement strand
CGGTTCTGCCGAAAGCAGCCGGGCGAGAAGGTGGGGCCGCCGGCCCTCGTTCGGTGCATCGAGCCCGGCTGTCCAGGCTCCGCTTTAGGAGCGGTTCTGCGGACGGAGTGGAACGCTATCCAACAGCCGGCGCCGGCCTCCGGTGCCAGTGCCAGCGTGCAAACCCTAACGGACAAAGACTTCTACGATATGTCCGGCCCCGATCTACTCGCGTATTGCGGTGCCGATGCGCGCAAATGGGCTGAAGCGTTTTGTAGGACCAAGGAAACCCAGGGATGGGGCGCCATGGATATCGACGAGGGGCTGATGGTGACTTGGTTTGCGAATGCCATAGAGCACTCGGAACAGGTGCGCGCTGTTGCCCAATCTGCGCCACCGGAACCCGTCGCTTGGCGCTACCGCCACGGCACGCACCCTTGGATTTATGCCGAACAAAAACCAACGGGACCGGCGGCGCACCTTTTCGAGCGGCAACCGCTATTCACGATGTCATCGACTCAGCGCGACGGAGACGAAAAATGACAGACCCTTGGCGTGATCCAGACCGATATACAACTGGCCGCATCGTCAAATGCCTCGGCTGCGGCGCGAGCTGCCATAAAACGCATTGGGGTGCGTTGTGCTACGCCTGCAACGTCGAGAGGATCGACCGCATCAATGGCCAGTTCGCGGCACTGACCTCCACTAAGCGTGAAACGGAGGGATCATGACCAAGTATGGCATGTATTGCTACGGCTGCCGCGAGGAAATCGACGTTGATATGGTCAACGACGATCACGCTCGCGCATCCCGAGAACTCGAAAACAAAGCGAAAGCCAAAGGCTGGGGAATGGGCTTGGTGACATCCGGAGAGGCATTCTATTCGTGCCCCGGATGCGCTCCTGGCCTTTTCAATTTCCACGTTTTTGCGGGCTATCCGGCACAGTCTCTACAACATCGCGAAAGAGATCAGAAATGACAATGGGGTTGCCCTGCGATCGAGATGGTTATGATTTGCGCATGCCAAGGTGTCCGAAGTGCGGATCACGTGGATGCCCAAAAATAACATCATTCACCGGAAAATGTCCGGCAGAGCAGCCGGAGGGGAAGAAGTGAGTGAACCAACGATCAAGATGCAGACCACTACCTATCTTCCGTGCCCAGTTTGCTCGCAGCCAGCGCCGGCAGATACCGTCTTGCGGCACAAGGAACGGCACTTATTCGATATCAGCGTGCAGGAACGTCACGCCGTGGAACACGCGCGCTATAAGGCCAATTGTGCAACGCCGGAAAATCCAGATTGCTGCTTTGACTACGAGCTAGTTAATTCGCTGATCTGGATCATCGACCGTTTCGCACTGACGCGCCCTCAGCGTGAAACGGATAGCGAGGGTCAGTCATGACTAAAGTTAAAATCTACGAAAGATTGGCTGGACTTCAGATGGACGCGCTAAAGGCGGCGGCAATTCCGAACGCCGTGATCTGGCCGCGCTCCTGCAAAAAGGTCCGGCAGTATGCGTCCGGCGATGATGGCCGTGTTCACTTTGAGGTACCAGTCGATGACGCCTTCGCGCTCTTTGATGATGGTTTTATTGATAGCCATGGATGCATCACCGATGCGGGCCGCGCCACGTTGGCTTCGCAACATCGTGCAGAGGGGGAATAGATGATTGAAATAGCCGAAATATTGAAGGTGCGGAAATCGCAGCACGGAGATTTCACGGATCATGCCGCCGTGACAGTCCAGTTGAAGGGGATTATGGAGCGCAGACCGGAGTGGCATCGCCTTTCCGATTGCCAGAAAGAGGCGCTTCACATGATCGTCCACAAGATCGGGCGCATCATGGCAGGAAACCCGAACCACCACGATCATTGGGACGATATCGCCGGTTACGCGACACTGGTGTCTCAGCGCTTACCCCAGGTCAGCGCGCAGGCGCCCGCCGCGGAGGCTGAGAAATGAACGCGCTTTCGATCGGCCTTCGATCCGTCGCCGCCCATGAGCGCGACCACAAAGGAAACGCCGATCTTGCCGGCATTATCGAATATGCCGCCAATGAGATCGACCGCCTAGAGGCGCTGGCAAACCTCCAAGGGCAAGAAATCAGAATTACTCGCGAGCGAGATGAGGCGCTAGAAGATGCGGGCCAAATCCTGATCGATGAAATCAGTTCCATGGGAACGCATCAAAGCTGGAAGCGTCTAGCCAACCTCCTGCACGCTGGTGTGAGCAGCACGGAGGCCGACAATGGGTGAGCATACGCCGACGCCGTGGAACTGGGTTATCCATGATCACTCTATGGCCTCTTTAGGCGCTGGGGATTCGCCGGGGCTCGGCGACCCCCTCGTGCTGGCCGTCGCGCCCTGCGATGCCTGCGCTGGGCGCGCTGACCCGAAAGAATGGAAGTGGGGCCGCTGCCACACGCCCTCTGAGGCTGACGCCGACTTTATCCTTACCGCCGTGAACAGCCACGACGCGCTGGTGAAGGCGCTGCAAGAAGTAGTCCGCGACATCAAAGAATACGAGCGCATGAACAACTTGGCGCCGAATCCCCCTCGTATGGAATGCTGGGATTCTGTCGCTCGCGCCAAGGACGTGCTCGTTGATGTGGGATCAGCGTGCAATTTTAGAAAGGATACAAAGTGAGTGAACGCAAGCCAGAAAGCCGGGGGCCGGTCCTCGAAATACATTCGCCGGGAATCCACGGCAGCGGCAGCTCGACCGGCACCTATTACAAGGTCGAATTTCGGACCATTACGTCAATGACGGCCGTTATTGGAAATCCGAACGAGCCGTTTCCTTTTGTGATTGATCATTATTGGCGGCAGCTTCCGATCCGCTGTGGTGCGACGCAATGGGGCACAAACATTCCGTGCCGGTCATGGGATAGTGAGGCGGCGCAGCACGGCATGGTAAGCTATGCCGCCGCCGAAGCGCATCGGTGGGCTTTCCTGGCTTATCTTGAGGCCAGTAGACCCGGCGGATCATTGTGCATCGAAACTCGTTTGGTAGCGGTGGAGTTCAAGCGCGAATATTCCACCAAGGAGATCGGGGTTACCCCGCATCTAAACTGGCGAGACGAGCCAAAAGAGATCGCGCCGCGACATCCGAAACTACCGGTTCAAGATGCTGCAGAGTAATTTTGCGATGTCTCCGGCAAAGTGCAACGACGTTGAAAACAAAGGGATGGGTCAGTCGTAAAACGCACGCTACTGCATGGCGTAACGTCTTCGGCCTGTCCATCCGCCTAATTGAAAGTGGCCGCTGTCGCTGTTTGCCCACTGCGCGCCGGATACCAGTCCGCAGGCATTCGCCAGCGAAATCTCATTGGCAGGCATTGCGGGCTTGGTAATGTTTCTCGCCACCTGATTTACATCGAGAGCGAGGCCTGCGGGATGCAGGCTGCCTCGCACCGAGCCGCGGGCTCGCCATCCCCCCATGAATCTGACGGGATATCCTTGACGCTCGAGAGCGGTCACCAGACACTGGAAAGCGCCTGCGGCGTGGGAAGCAACGCGAGCGACGGCGCCGGAGGCCGCCCGCACGACACCATGCTCGACATGCTGCACGGGGGTCGGAACGAACCTGGCGGTTTTCCGCGGGGTCACGCCGCCGATCCCCATCGATCTCGCAACATACTTGCCGCGCGCGACACGCTGAGCTTCTCGCAGCACGGATGCGGCTACCGGGATCTCGCAAGGCATGGTGACATTGCACATCGGATGCAGGCCAGGCGACATCTGGCGGGCCTGCGCGGAAGAAAACAGGCCAAGTATGATTAACGCGGAAACGAGATACTTCATGTGATGCACCTTTCAGCGGGGGAAGGCGGGCTCGATCGTGATCCAGTAATACTTTCCTTCCTCGTATTCGGAAGGATCGGCCACGATGTTGACGATAGCATGTTCTTCTTGCGCGATGTCGCGCCGGGTGAAGAACACTTCGATGATGCCGTTGTTCTTGCGCACACGCTCGCATCGATATCTATCACGTCGTTGCATCGCCGTCTCGCTGCTCGCGAGCCCCCTGGATCACGCCTTTCGCGTGTTCGGCCTCGCCAGTCACCCGTACCAGGCGGGAATTGATTCCGTCAGTTTGGGCCTTGACGTCTTTCAACGCGCGACCGTTGCGCCAGCTCTGGATGAAATTAAGGGCCAGCACGACGGACGTTATCAACTGCGCTATTTCCCCTAAGTGGGTCATCGGGTTTTAACCGGGGTCAGAAGCGCTTCGATGCGGGACGCGGTTGCCTGCACGGAGACTACTTTCTCCTCCAGTCGGGTCAGGCGTTCGCCCTGCTGGGCGATCAGGGGCACGGTGCGTTCGACGATGTCCACGCGGGTGCTGAACTGCGCGGCGTACCAGACGAGGCCGCCGAACTGGGCGATGCCGATTACCAGGCTTCCGATCAGCCAGACAATGGGGATTCCGCGGTTAACGTGCCACCGCTCGGTTGCCGCATCCATGCCGTTGTCGCTGAATTCGGTCACTTTGCGCCTCGGAGGCATCGTGCTGGTATCCGATTTTCAACTCTTTCAGTAAGGTTCAGGTTCCGGCGTCGGTATCGGCGGCAGCCGCTTCGAACGCATCGTCCACGGCCTTGTCCATGGCTTGCAAGGTCGCCAACTGGTCGGCGGTGGTTGCCGGGTTGGCGCTGAGTGCAGCGATGATGTTTTTGATCGGGCCGTACAGAACTGAGATTTCCTGCACGATAAACGGCAGGAACCCTGATAGGGTGGAGATGATACTGTCGATCAGGACGGCATTCGAGCCGGCTACGAGGGGCAGAAGTTGCTCGATGAGGGCGAGCAAGCCCTGGATCGCGATCGTCATTTCGAAACTCCTGCGGGGATCTGGGACTGCAGTGACGTCACCGCTGCGATGAGGCTGTTGTAGAGGGCGATCGGTCCGGCGGTGCCGGAGACGATGTAGGGCTCGAGCTGGTTACGGACTGCCCGGCCGGCGCGTACCGCCTTGACCACGCCTCGCCGGGTCGCCAGCGCACAGAAGGACGGGGCAGGCACGGTCGCCTTGCAATACAACAGGTATTGCGTGGCGCTGGCCTCGCCGGCGTCAAAGGCATTGGCGGCGACGATGATCTGCGTGGGCGAGGCTGAAGTGCCGGTGACGACGTCCCATGTCTTGGTGACGAAGGTTCCGAACGGCGTGGCGCAGCCGCCGAGCGATAGCATGAGCGGGATGACAAGCAGCAGTCGTTTCATGTCAGGCGACCTTCTGTACGGGTTGGACTGTCAGACTGGGAACCGACTCGGCGAGAGCGTTGCCCGCTTCGGTGTGGGTAGTGCCGACGCCTGCCACGTCAGGCAGGCGGTCTGTAACGGCCACCAGCGGGGCTTGCTGCGCCACGGTGAGGGTCTTGAGCTGGTCCATCTTGGCGGGGTCGGATGCGATCGAGGTCACCGCCCGCAGCAAGCTGGCGAAGGGCCCCGACTGCACGAAGGCATAAATGGCGGCGCCAATTCCAAGCAGCGTGCCGCCGCCCTTCATGATGAGCGCCACGCCGTCGCTGATCTGCCCGATCGCTGTGGTCGCGGCGGTTACCTGATCCTGGGTTGCGATGTGGGTAAAGCCGAGCATGGCGACCACGGTGCCGGCAGCAACGGCGGCATGTGTTCCGAAAACCGCAAACTGGTGTTGGGTTGGGAGATTCATTCGGCCGTGCTCCTGAAAGTTCCATAAACCTGTCACGTTTTGGCCACGGCGTCTAGTGCCGCCAGAACCCGAAATCGGTCCTCGTCGGGCTGATCTGGTCGGGGTCGATGTCGATCCCGGCTACCTTGGCTGCCAGTCCCTGCAGGATGTCCCATTTCTTCGAATCCCGGTAGGCCCGCGACCCGTTCCACCCCATGGCATTCGAAAGCCAGCGCAAATCGATCAGGCGGGCGCCGTCGAGCGCCTGCAGCAGGGCCCCGCAGCCATAGGCACCCATCCGGTATTTGATCGGGAGTGCCAGTCGGAAAGCCCTGAAATAGGGCAGGCAGAGCCCGTTGATCTGCGTGATCGAGGCGTCGTTGTCGACCGTGGGGTAGATCACCGTCCCTGCCGGCGCTCCGAGCTGGTCCAGCCAGTGTCCGCACATGGCGCCGTCGCGCGCCCCGCAGGTTGCGTTGATGTCCTGATGCGCGAAATTGTTGCTTCCGCCCCAGCCCTCGCAGACGAAGCCGACATCGACGCCGGCGGCCAGGATCGCACTGATTGCGGGCTTCTTGGCGGTCTTGTCGCCGGCCGGGTTGATCGGGGAGATGTAGAGGATGGCCGCCTTGAGGCCTTGCGCTTTCAGCGTTTCGATCTTCGCGGCGACGTGCCGGGGATCGGGGCTATCGAGAACCTGGATCGACATTGCTGCTGTCCTTTTTGGTTTCGAGTTCCTTGGCCTTCGCCTCTGCTTCCGCAAGCTTCTTTTGCAGGTCGTCGAGCATCTTGCTTTGGCTGTCGATCAGCTTTCCCTGATTGACGAGCGTCTGCGCCCATGTGCCGAGAATTCCATTGATTTGAAGAGCAACCTCCGGCGGCGATTGTTGTTGCTGCTGAGCGAATGCGGCGCTAGAAAGCAGTAGTGCTGACAGGAATCCAATAATCCGTACCATTGAGATTAACCTTCATGCGTGAGTTGATGGTAGATGCGGAGCCTATGAGAATAGGACCGGCTCCGGAAACGGCGGTTGGAGCACTAGAATATTTCAGGATACCATTGAGCAGCAAGTTGCCTATTCCGGCATCCGTCGTGACACCTACGCTTAGCCCGCCACTCGGACCAAAACGCCCCGCTTCAGCAACTGTAGCGCTGCCGGTTGGCGTGGTTCGAAAAGTGATAACACTACTGTGATCTGAACCGGTTTGGGCGTTTACAGTGTTGAAGAATATCGCTGAGTTAGTTGTGTACGCAGAGCCATCCCAAGACTGCCCACCAAAAGCTAGCATTAATTGGCTAGTAGCCGTTGCAGTTTTAGATGCGGCTGTGCCCCCTGAAACCCTTGCAAAAATCACGTTTCCAGTACTAGCCCCGAAAGCATCCATCGTTAAATTGGTTTCAGCAGTATCAGATCCAACGAGATGAAGTGGATTTGAACCCGAAGGAAGGGCTACCGTCGCTACGGTATTGTTGTTGATTGTAAGCGAGGCATCAGCGGCAACATTAGCACCAATTTCCCACTGTTGAGCGGTTGAAATGCTTCCGGCAAAGGTGCTTCCGTTACTCTGGAACGTCAGCGTTCCTGACCCTGCCAAGGTTGTAAGTCCGGTGATGGCGTTGGTACCCATCGCAATAGGGCCGGACATCGTACCGCCGGACAACGGCAGGCACGGTGAGGACAGATCGGCGCACGAAAGCTGTGCGCTGACGAAGTTGGTTCCGTTGCCGCGCAACACGTTGCCACTGGCAGCCGCGTTACCGATACGAACGCCGACTCCGAGGTTGATGACGCCGGAAACACCGGGATCTGCGACCCCGCCGCCGCCCACCATAAATCCCGTGCCTACCGTGGCTCCGAGGAGACCGACCGCAGTTCCTGTCGGGGTAGCAATCAATTCGAGTTTTGCGCCGCAAGCCGTCGTTGTGCAGGTCTCGGTATTTTCGATAACAACACCAGCGCCGGCGGCAAGCATATACTGGGGACTGGCACTGGTGGCGTAGGAATAACCAAAGAACGCGCCTGCCCGATCGCCTGATTGCGCGGCAGTCGGCGATGCTGCGGTGCCTCCTGCATTATAAAATTTGACGCCACCGAGTTGAGAGCCCGCTCCGAATTCCTGGATCGTCATTGTTGCAGGCGGGCTTCCATCTGCTCCGACGATGCTGACAATCGGAAACGCACCCGTTGCTGGCGGCAGGGTGGTATTTTTCGAAAACTTGGTCGTGCCGTAGAATGCGGTCGGAGCCGAGTTCGAGTCCGAATTGAGCGGTGTTCCCGTTACAATCGACCCGGAAAGATTCGTCGTGCTCGGCGTCAGAAACGAAAGCGAATTCCCCGTACCGATGGCTATGCCCGTGGTGCCGTCAAAGAAATCGCTGATTGAGGTTACGTTGCCCGTAGAATTTTCCTGCTTGATCGCTATGCCGCCAGGACCGTTGGCATAACGGTTGCTAGAGGAAAAAAGGGAGGAGCAGTTGCTATCTACGATCGTCACCCCGGCACTTCCGAAATCGCCGATCCAGTTACCGGAGAAAGTCAGCCCCTTGCATGTCCCGGACGGCCCGGCGCTGATGGCCGGAATGCCTTCGATTGTATTGCCGGCGACGGTCCATGTCTCCCCCGGAGCGCAAATCGCGGTAGCATTGCCGGAGCTGAATTCGTTTTGGTCCGATATAACGGCGCCGACAGCGTAATGCCCGGCCGCAGAAACGCCCCTGATTCCGCAACCCCCCTGCGAACCAATAATATTGTGCTTGATGACTGCGCTTTCGCTGTCATCGAGATCAATGCCTATATTGTTCGCGTTCGAATATTGTATGTTGATCAGATTATCATGGATGTTCGATAGAATCGTGTCGCTTCCGGTCGCTGAGTGGGCGAGATTGATGACGGTCTGCGCGCTGCCGTTATTGGAAGCGAACAGATAAAGGTGGTCGATTTCGACTGCGGGGTTTGATCGCGCCGAAATCATGGTTCCTGCGCCGAAATAGATCAACTGCACACATTTGTTGGCGGGACCGCCGAAAGCATTTCCGGGTCCGGTTATGCGTACCGGGAACGTAGCATCATCAAGATTGATTCCTACCGATCCAGAGCCCAGGCTATAAGTGCCGCAGGGTATCCAAACTACGCCGCCCTTGTTGGCCAGCATGGCTGCAACCGCCGCGGAAATGCTGCCGTAGGCCTCGACATTGAAAACTGGATTCCCGGCTGCTAGATTTCCGAGGACGCCGCCATTGTCATAAAGGGTTCCCGTCGCAATGCCGTTGCCGATCGTCGTCGAGCCGACGGTCAGCGCGGTTATGCCGCCCGCCGGCGTGATCGTCGAACCATTGATGACGAACTGGAACGGCTGTGCGGTATCCGTCCCGTAGTTTTGTAGCGTGATCCTGCCGCCGCCGGAATCGGTGACGCCCATGCACAGCGTCTGCCTCCCTGCTGCCGTGATGCGCTGGGAATTGGTGCAGATGCCGTTGAACCCGTTATTCGTCACTCCGAACGACGAGATCGGACTGTCGGCGGACGTCACCCCGCCCCCGATCACGCCCGACGAGATCCACCACGGTACCTGATTCGGCGTGACGGTGCCGGATTGCTTGACGGCAGTCTGGGCCAATGCTCCTGTTGAAAGCAGGGCGAAAGCAAGCGCCAGGATTCGGGTACGCATGATCAGGAGCCTATCGTCAGGTCGATGCCGACGGCGTAGATGTCGGCGGTTGCAGGAGCGCCTTGCGGCGTCGTCAGCGAAAATATGATCTGGCTGGTCGGCAGCAAAGCGGAAGAAAATCGCGCCGACAGCGCGAATGCGGTCAGCGTCGCGTTCAGCAGCAAGTTCGCGCCGGTCAGCGCCGAGTAAATCTGCCCCGCGGCCACGATCGCACTACCTGCTTTCGAAAACTGCGGGTAAAATCCACCGACGGCCGTGGTGAGCGAAGTCGAAGCGTTGGTAACGATCAGGCCGGTTAACTGGAACGCCCTGACTGTATTGGGGATATTGAGCGGCTGATCCTGCGCGCTGTTGAAGTCGGCGCCTTGCAAGACGGCAAGCACTCGCTGGCTGGCGCCAAGCGGTCCGGCGTCTGCAATCACGCCTGACGTCACCCACTTGGCCAGGTGGCCGGGAGTGACGTTGCCGGATTGCTGTACAATGCCGCCCATTTGGGAATTCCTGTTTCAGCCTAGTCGATTCGCGATTCCTAGCATGCCCGAACCTGTTTGCCTACGCCCCCTGAGGGAGCGTGGCTATTCGTAGCTGATCGATATCCCCGAGTAGTATACCACGGTCATCCCCGAGGTAGTTGTCCCGCGATAAATTCCGAATTGAGGGGACGGACCTTTTGTGTCCAGATATCCAAACGGGCCGACGTAGTCGATCAATAAAACTTCGTTCCGAAAAATCTGCAACATTCCATTCACCGAATCGTACTTGAAGCGCCATCGGTACGACGTCCAAACGCCTCGCGCCGGGCTTGCCCCAAACGATGCGGCAACGATCGGCGGGCTCGAAATTGTCGGCTTTGAGGAATAGGCGCGACCTATCACTTGGCTATAGTCGCCGCACCGCATCAACAGCGGGACAACGCCACCAGCGTCTCCGGGGTCTTCAACATCATGAAGCTGCCCAAAAGCAAAAAGTTTGTTACTATCGATAGCGTCCCCGGGGGCTATCATCTGTAAATAGGAAATATTTATAGTTTTGCTCTGGTCGAGCGAACCAACGTGATTTATTTCAGCACGCTCCGTCCCCGGGTTGTTGGCCACGTCAGCGTCGGCCATGTCTCCGGGATGAATTTCAAATCTAAAATTGTCAAACTCGTCCTTTTGAACGGCGTATGCCGCCGCTCCGGACCGGAAATAACTTTCCCACCGGAACCCGCCAGAAGAAAACTCAGTTTGATTTGCGAGAGATATAAAAGTTCCCAAGACAGGAGGTGGCTGCGGAGAATCCAGCCCAAGTCTGGTTTCGTACCACGCCACTGTCACGCAGCACCTATACCCTGCATGTAAGCCAAGGTCGCGTTATACAGCGTGGTGATGTCGCCGCCAGTCAGCGCGCCGCCGATATGTGCCGCCCCCACAACAGCAGTTGCAGACGTTGTAGAATTTGTAGAACACACGTTCAACGCCGCGTTCAACAAACCCGTTGAAGCTATCGAAACCGCGCTTCCAGCAACGCCATTTTTGTACGGTAAATAGGTTCCGGAAGCTGCGCGAGAACCGACCGTATGCCCTCTGCCATCAGTAATGGAGCTAAACCAAGAGGATGTAGTGCCGTCGTTCATTCTGCCCGAAATTGTGTTCGTGGAAGTTCTGGCGCGAATAAACAATGCGCCTCCACCAATTTCTCCACTGTCTTCCGAAACGTTTGAGTTAAGCCATACACCGATGTTAGCGCTGTTCTGCTGCATCTTGCCGGCAAGCACAGTCGGATTTGGCCCGGTCAGCCGTCCCGTTCCGCCGTCGCCAGCATATCCCCGATCCGCCGTAAAAACGGGAGCGCCTGCTACTGCAAGATTGTTCGTTCCGGGGGCCACCCAGTTTATCAACGCCGCCTGACTATCGGCCGCCGCCGGCATCCACCAGCAATCGAGCTTTGACCAAATGCTTTGGGTGGCATTGACCCAGTTGTTTATGAGCTTTTTCCGGGCCGCTGTGGGCGGCGTCGTGAAAGAATTAAAGATGGTGACGGCGGCCGGATTGTAAGACACCCCCGCTCCCCCAAGGGGAATAAGAATGCGTTTTGATCCGACCGGGTATGCCTCGGCCTCGCCGCACAGCGCCGATCCGGCGGCAGCCCATGTCAACCCCTTGATGAAATCGCGGCGGCGCATCAATCTTGCGCCACGCTGACTTTGTATGTGAGGTCGCCGACAGCGGGAGTGAAAGTGCCGCCCGAAACCGCGCAGATATAGAGGTTGAGCGTTGGAGTGCCATCCTGATTCTTGATGCTGATCGGCGTGAACGTGGAGTTGGCGTAAGTCGATGTTGTTCCGACTGCGGGCGCCGCGGCGGTCAAGGTAAACGGCGGCAGCGCCAGTTTGGGAATATCGGCGGCAGCGAGGCTGAAGGCTACCTTGTCGGTGCAAGTGGATCCGGTCGGATTGGTGTTGAACACGTAGAAAGTTAGTGCCGTGGTCTCAGTCCCCTCCCATCCGACGAAAATATTATCGAGAATGCCGGATGGCTGTGCCGTGGTTCGGAATACCGCGACCGACTGAAGCGCGCCGACCGCATTGCCGGATACATATTGCGCCGCCTGGATCGTCGGAGCGACTGGAACGGCAATGTTGAAGCCGCCGACCAGTCCGAACGCTCCGCTCGTCGATCCCTGCACCTGCATCGGGTTCGTGGCCTGGCAGGGGGTGAATTTGGGCGGCGACGTGCCTTCGATCAGGCAGTAGTTATTGGTCTGCTGCGCCTGCGCGCCGGCCCACGGCAGTGCGAGAATAAAACCGAGCGCGAGGCTCTTGATAAATCGCTTCATGCTTTTCTCCGCACGATCCAGTTGGCCGCCAGTACGAACAGGGCGAAGATCGAGTTGTGGGCGATCTGCTGGGGGTTGGGGTTGGGTGTCAGGTACCACAAGTACCACGCGCCGCCGCAGGTGATCAGGGTGAACAGGTCGGTCGCCGCGGTCAACGCGCGAGCCGACAGCGTCTTGATGCCCAGCATGATCACGGCGATCGCGACCTTGTTGGGGTCGGGTTGCGCCGGCTGGGGAGCGTCGGCACCGCCCTCGATGACTTCGAACCCCGGATTTGTCGCTGCCATGGTGCTGCTCCGCTATTTGACCGCGTGTATCTTGTCGGTGAAACTGGTGAAATTCGGACCCCCGTCCTCGTCGTCTTCCTTGCCCTTGTTCTTCAAGAGCAGGGCATAATAGGGCATCAGGGCCTTGAAGGCGTCAAGCCGGTCACCGAACACCTTCTCGGATGCGTTGGCGTCCGCCGCGAGGCTGGCCGCCAGGTTGTCCATTGCGTCGGTAAAGTCGGTCATTGCGGCGGTCCCGATCCCTGCACAGCGGCCTCGCCGGCCCCGGCGCCACCCGCTCCGCCCTTCTGTAGCACAGCCGAGATCGACTGGCGAACCGCCTCCCGGTCGGCCGGCGAGCCGTTCAGGCCCTTCTCCAGCCAGCGTAAAAGGCCAGGCGAAGCCATTAGATTTCGAATTAGCTTGTAGTAAGTGCCGAGGGCCATACGAGCTACGGGAGGAACTACTAGCCCGCCTATGCCGGCTCCGACAGGTCCGCCAAGATAAAACCCTCCCGCAGTCAGCACCGCACGCGACGCCGGATGCTCGACCTTTGCAAACGCAGACATGCTGCTTCCAGCACCGCCCTTCTTCGGCCCTCCGAGCAAGAACTCCATTTCCTTTGCCAAAGTCTTTGCTTGATTGAGCGTGACACCCGGGAACATGATCTGCTGTATCTCGGGCGACACCCCCGCAAGAGCTTTATCCGCGCGCATCGTGCTGCTGGTTAGTAATCGTTTCGCCCATACCTGCCGCAGCATCTCGAATTCCGGCGACTGCTCGCCGAATTTGGCCGCGGCGGCGAGGATCAGGTCTTCCGAGCCGAGGATCTTGTCGACCGCCTCGGACGCGCCAGTGGTCGGATTGTAAAGGAAGCCCAGCGGATCCTTGCGGCGCTCGGCGGCAGCCTTGGCGGCCTCCCGCTTGTGCTCGACCTCGACCTTCTTCATTTCCTTGTTCAGGGCGCCGAGCGGATCGCGCTTGGCCTCCGCCTTGGCTATTTCTTCGGCCTGCCGGGCCCGGGCGATCACCTGCGTGACGGTGTCGCCGGGACGGACCGGGATATCCAGTCGGCCGTCCAGCATCTCGATCCGGCGGGCCTGTTCCAGTAGCTTCTCGGATGCCTCCTTGCCGTGCACGACCTCGAGCGTGTTGCCGCGGTGCCGAGACAGTACTTCCTTGGCAAAGGCGCGACCATCGATCTCGCCGGGGTTGAGGGTCTTGGAGGCGTCCAGCATCGACTGCATATCGGCCGCCTTGACCCCCGCCCACAGATTGGGGCCGACCTTCTCCTTGATCGCGTTGGTCAGATCGGTCTGCCCGGACTTCACCACCACGTTGTAGAGATTGGCGGGGTCGGCGGGCTCGCCGGCTTCCAGCCCGCGCATCACGGCTTTCACCTGCTGCGCGTTGAACAGCTTGATGTTCTCGGCATAGAACTTGTCGGCGTCCTTCAGCAATTTAGACGCCTCGCGCAGTCCTTCCGGCACGTCCTCGCCGACGTCATGCAGTATCTTGTCGACTTTGCCCGCGAAGAACTTGTAGACGCCCTCGCGAATGTCGGGGGTGAGATCGCTGTAGTTGATATTGGCGCGCATCTGCGAGCGCATGTTGTGCAATTGCCCGAACGTCGGATTGACCGGCTCCTTGATGAATTCGCCAGTCTTCGGGTCTTTGGTGCCCGCGAGATCGCGCAGGTTCTTCACGATTCCCGGATAGCGGTTCTGGAAGTCGGGCGGCAATTGCTCGAGGAACTGCTCGGCCTGATGCGGCAGGCCCTCGATATTCGGCAGGTGTGAGCCTGCGGCCTGATCGGCGGCATCGTACATCGCGCTGGCGCGGTCGCCGACCGCTTTCCGCACCGCCACCAGTTTCTGGCCCACGGCACCCCACAGATCGCCCGAGTTGATACCCGAGTCGGCGATCTTCATCCCGGTCTTGATGTCGGTCTCGATGTCCTTGTAGCCGGCGTCGATTACTTTCTGCGCGGCGGTGCGCGCCTCCTCGGCGGCCTGCAGCACGGTCTCGCGCTGGGCCTGCGCCGCCGGAGCGCCGGTCTCGGCCGCCGCCTTCTTGGCGGCAAGCGCCTGCGCCATCTTCTCATCGGCCGCCGCCAGCTCGCCCAGGGTCCGGCGCATCACCGCCTCGCCCGCTTCCTTGGTCGGCACGTCGGTCAGCGGCTTGGTCAGGCTGCCCGGATCCTTGATCCCGAGCGCGGTCAGTATCTCCCCGGCCGACTTCTCGTAGTGGGCGGTGGCCGACTCCAGCAGCGGCTGGTTGGTGTGGAAAGCCGGGTCGAACACCTCGACCACGTTCTGCAAATGCGGGGCTTCCTTGGCCCATGCCGACGGCGGCACCGCCACGCCCTTCCCGGCGAGACTGGATGCCTGCGCGAGGTCTTCCTTGCCGGCGCCGAGAAATGAACGGGCAACGCCCGGAGCGGCTGCGGAGGCCGCCGACAGGCCCGACTTGAGGCGGGGCACCACGGTCGCGACGCCGCGCCCCACGCCCGCGCCCATCATGCCGCCCATGCCGGCAAGACCCATCTCAGTGAGTTCGTCCCAGCGCGACCTGTCGAGCGTGCCGGACAGCGCCATGATCATGTCGTTGAAGCCCTGCCCAAGCATGGCCCCGCCCGCGCCGCCGGCCGCCGCACCCGCAGTACCGCCGCTTACTGCTCCGGCCGCCGTGCCGGCGCCGGGAACAACCGAGCCCGCTGCTCCACCCGCAACTGCTCCGCCAGCGCCGCCCCCGAGCGCGCCGAGCAGTGACAGGATGGTCGGGGCTGCTGCTGACGCCACCGCGCCGGTAACTTTCGACAGACCCCGCCCCGGTTTGCGGGACACGCCGCCGTCGTCCTCGACATAGAACCCGCCGGATGGATCATCGCGCACCTTTCCGGGGTACGAGCGCTCGAGCGCGCGTTTGCGCTCCTTGTCGTTGACCCCCATGTCGTAGAGCGTCTGCGCCGTGAAATCGATACCCTCGTATTTGGGCTTCTGGCGCAGCTTGCCGTCCGGTCCTACGAAGTCGGCGCCGTCGGGGATATCGGCCATTTGGGAGGGATGTTCGGCCTTGTAGGGGACGACGCGCTCTTTCTCGTCGGGCCCGATGAAGGTAGTGCCGGGGGCGAGGCGGGCGGCTTCCTCGGGCGAGGTGACGCGCGGCTTGTCGCGTGGCGCAGCCTGACCGCCAAGATCGAGCGCGCTGGCGGCTGCGGGGTCGCCCGCGCCCATGGCATTGGTGTCGAGATCGAGGTCCATTACTGCTTCACCGGATAGGCATCGAGCCAGTTGGTATCGGCGGGCTTTTTGTCCGGCGCTCCCGGCGTCGCGCCCGACGACTTCGCCTCCGGATTATAGCCGGTACCGATGCGGCCCCTGTAATCCTCTTTCCGCTTCTCGATTTCTGCAACCAAGTCCTCATAGGCCCGGATGGTGTTGGCGCTGGTGTCGCCGGCTTCGAGCCCCGCCACGATACTGTCGACCTTCTTCTGCGCCGACGCCAGTGGGCGACCCGACGAGTCGGTCATGATGCGTGGCACGATCTCCTGCAATTCCAGCACCCGGCGGCGAAACGCCACGCGGTCGGACTGGTTGCCCGCCCCGACGATGTTGGAAGCGATCTCCTCGCCGCGCATAATCTTGCCCATCAGGCCCGCACCACCCTTGAAGGAGCGCAGAAAGTCCAGTTGCTTTTTCGAGCCCTCGATGATGTTGTCGGACTGGTCGATCTTACCGCGCAGGTCGTCGATCCGGTTGCCGGACGGCGTCGCCACGGTGCGGTTGTACTCTGCCTCCGCCTCGACCATCGAGATCGGCTTGCCGTCAGCCTTGTGCTTGGCGACGATCTCCTCGATAGCGCGGGTCTTGCGGGCCTGCGAGCTCTCGGAGTGCCCGGCAGCGCCTGCCGCGCCACGCGGCGTGAGCCCGAACTGCTGCAGCAGCTTGGCGTCCTCGTCCGCCGGGATGGTCTCGCCGGGATGCTGGTCGATCCACGACTGCCGGGCGGCTTGATAACCCTCGATATTCGGAGCCTTGGCGCTGAATTTCTGGTGTATCTCGGCAAGCCCATCAGCGATCGCGTCCGCACTCTGGTTCTCGCGGATGGCCTTCTGCATATAGCTGCCCACCGCCTCCTGCTCGGCCGTGCCGTACTTGCCGCCTCCGTCATAGATGCGCTGGATCTGGGCTGCCAGCATCATCTTGTCCGCCACCGGGTCGTCGGTCTTCGGCGGATTGCGCTTGATCGAGTCGACCGCCGCCTTCTGCACGGTATGCAGGTCGATCGCGTCGGCCGCCTTCATCATCTGCTCCTGCGCCTGCGCGCGGGAAGTCTGCAACTCGTAAATCTCCTTGATCATGCCGTGCTCGGCCAGCATCAGCATCTGGGTATCGCCGAACCGGGTTGCGGCATTGTGGAACTTGGCGCTCGACGCCGCCGCGTCGGCCGTGCCCATGGCGAGCGCATCCGCATACAACTCATGCTGGGTCTTGAAGCGCTGATCGGCCAGTTTGACATTGGTCTTGAAGGCGTCATAGGCCCGGGCGTAACCGGCTTCGTTGCCCTCCTTGACCGAGTTGATCGCCTCGGCCATGCCGTTGATCGCGTTCTCCATCGGAGCCTTGGTGAAGGCCGACGCCACCATGGCAAACAAACCGCCGGCCGAGCCGAACCCCTCGATCGGGTTGGACTCCCACTTCTTGTGCTCCTTGTCGGCGTCCCACGGCTTCGA
>Ga0265327_10002918_pt1 | contig 17120 bp, 16 predicted proteins | sample 41621metaG_FD_202089 | JGI IMG/M metagenome (GOLD analysis project Ga0265327, IMG submission 202089) | Rhizosphere microbial communities from Carex aquatilis grown in University of Washington, Seatle, WA, United States - 4-16-21 metaG | ecosystem: Host-associated > Plants > Roots > Rhizosphere... | reverse complement strand
TCTCCACTGGTTCACTGCGTCTTCCGATGCAAAGAAGCTGTTGTAATCGCACCAGCCGACGACCCGATGGGGCATCTCACGAACCGGATATCCGAGGTGTACCCGCAGTGTCTTGGGTGAGTAGTCGACCAGCAGGCCGTCCCGCCCGACGAGGCGCACCGGCTGCTTGGTCTGCCGGCACACAGAGTCCACGATCACCTCCGCACCGGGGAACTGCCCGGATATCGCGCACGCCTCGACAGCACATTCCGCGAACCACTTCTGCTGACCATCAACGGTAATCGCGTAGTGGTTTGTGAAGGTCGCAAACGGGCGCGCGTAGACCAGCTCGCCCAGCGAAGGCTGCGGGGCACTGAGCACTTCGTCCTGGAAAGTCTCGCTGTCCGCATGCTCCTGGTCCTGGCGGGCAACACAGATCGCGCCCTCCAGGGCACGGAGGAGCAGAGCGACCTCCCCGTCCGACAGCGCGAATTCGCTGCGTAGTTGCGCAACCGTCGGCGCGGTTCCGTCGGTCAGCACCTGCGCCATGATGCGCCCTCGGAGCGCACGCGCCTCATTGGTCAGTATCGCCATCGACGCCTCCATTTAGTGATCACTGCTCACTTTTCGATCACTGTACACATACCGTTGGGCGTCCTCAATGCGCAACGACCCCCGTCCAGGCGGCACGTGCGGGGCTCAGTAATATGACCGTGTGGTCATATCGGTAATGGCCACCACCGATGTGAAGGGGATTCCGTGTCCGTACGCCGCACCGTCCAAAACCTTGCTCAGCGCCGCACCCTGCTGCCTGCGCCGATCGATTCACTGCTGGCAGGCCCGGGACGTGACGTCAGCCAGCTGACGGTGGTCGTAACGGGTGCGTCGGCCGGAATCGGCCGACAGGCCGTCATCCAACTACGCGCCCGGGGAGCTCGCGTGATCGGTGTGGCCCGGCGGGCCGATGAGCTGAAGGCTCTCGCGGAGGAAACCGGTTGCGAGTGGCGCACCTGCGATCTGAACGACGAGGCGGAGATCGCCCGGCTGCTGGAGGACCTCTGCCATCAGCGCGTGGATGTGTTGGTGAACAACGCCGGGCGCTCCATCCGCCGTCGCATCATCGACGCGACCGACCGGCTGCACGACTACCAGCGGACCATGGCGCTGAACTACTTCGCGCCCGTGCAGCTGACCCTGGGTTTACTGCCCGGAATGATCGAGCGGGGCCGCGGCCAAATCGTCAATGTCTGCACGTGGGCCCTGCACGCCAACACTTTTCCGCGCTTCTCCGCCTATGCGGCGTCCAAGAGCGCACTGGCGATCTTCGGCCGCACCCTGAACGCCGAACAGCCACACCCCGGTGTCCGCGCGACCAATGTGTACTTCCCACTGGTGCGCACCGAAATGATCGCACCCACAGCTGAATACGAGGCCGCCGTAGCACTGTCCGCACCGGAAGCCGGTCGCTGGATCATGCGCGCCGTGACTCACCAGCCGGTGGAGGTCAACGCCGCCGTGCTGCGCGCATTGCTACCGGCGATCGACTTGTTCTCACCGGCAGCAGCGGACACCACCATCGCGTCGATCACATAGGTCCGGTTACCGTACGGATTTGATCGGAAGCACTGCCAGCGCGCCGAGGACCGACAGCACCATGGACGCCAGATACAGGATGCTGAAGTCCCCTTGAGTGTGATGTAGCCCGAATAGCGCTGTTGCCAACATGGGCACAAGCAACTGCGGCAACAGGTACGCCATAGCCACCACGCCAAGGTCTTTCCCCGACGACTCCGTCTCGGGGAGCACCTCCGTCATCAGTGCCAAATCCACGGCGGCGTAGGCGCCCTGTCCTGCTCCGATCACAGCCGCGCCGAGCAACAGCGAATGAAAGTCTTTGAACAGCAGCAAGATCACCAGGCCGACCGCAGTGATCAGGCATGAGGTCCAGACGATGCCCTTGCGCCGACCGGTGCGATCTGACCACCACGCCGATATCGCTGCGGTGATCGTATTGGTGATCAGGAAGGCACCGATGATGATGCCGTACTTGGCGGCTGCCTCATGCTCCGACAATCCCAAGGTGCCCGCCACGATGTACAGCATGTAGACCGTCACCAACAGCACCGACATCGTGACGAAAAGGCGGCAGATCCATGCCCACGCGAAATCCTGGTGTTTCCTTGGATTTATCCAATAGCTCGCGAGGATCGCTTGCCAACTTCGGGGGACCCGCTGCGTGCGGACGGTGTCACGCAGAATAAGTGCGGCGGCGCCATTGAACATCAGCGCCAGCACCGCCGGGAGTCCGAACCACCATCGCGGATCGTTCGGTAGGACGTTGATGAACACGCTGCCGACCACAGGCGCAAGGCTGGTCGAGATGCCAAACACCGCCGCCACACGTGCCCGGATCGCGACCGATATCTGATCTGCCAACAACGCATTAAAGACCACCAGAGTTGCGGCGAAACCAATCTGGGTGATGCACCAACCCGCGACTACTCCACCGACCGTCGGTGCCGTGGCCAAAGTCGTCAAACCCACCGCACCGACAAGGGTGCCGCCTACCAGGAACGGCCTGCGAATACCGAACCGCGAGATCGAGGTGTCACTGAGATGGCCTAAGGGGGGCGTCACCACGATGATCGCAATGCCACCGAGAGCCATCGTCAGCGACAGCACCTGCGTCTTGTGCGCCGGGTCAAGCTCGGCCAGCCGCAGCGGGATGCTCACCGCACCGGCGGCGAGCAGCGCGACCGCGGAGGCGAAGTAGGCCAGCAGAAAGACCGGCAGGAAGGCGCGCGGCTGCACAACCCGGACATCCGCCTCAAGGCGTGTAGCAGGCGTTTCCGTAGACATACGGTCCTCTCGATGTTCTTCGAACAACCACTGTAGGTGCTCACGCACTAGGGCCGCTGGGCACGAGATCGGGGCACAATCGTTGCGGCACCCTGAAACCGACAACTGAGGCGGATACTCATGGCACGCATCGACACCCACCATCACTGCATCCCGGCCCTGTATCGCAAGGTCCTACAAACCGCCGGAATCGATGAGGCCGGCGGGCGGGCGCTACCGGACTGGAGCCCCGAGGCATCCCTGGAGGCCATGGATGCCCTGGACATCGCCACCGCAATCCTGTCGGTGTCGACACCGGGCACTACCTTCTTGTCCTCCGCCTCTGATGCCGCGGCGCTGGCCCGCGACCTGAACGACTACACCGCGTCCGTCCTCGACGGACATCCGAAGCGGTTCGGCTTCTTCGCCACCGTCCCGATGCCCCATATCGATGCGTCTATCGCCGAAACCGTTCGTGCACTGGATGTCTTACGCGCAGATGGCGTGGTCCTGCTGGCCAACAACGACGGCATCTACCTCGGCCAGGACGGGCAGGACGATCTGTTCGCCGCTCTGGACGCCCGCTCAGCGGTGGTCTTCATCCATCCCGCCGATCTGCCCGGACCGGCCATAACCGGGGTGTTGCCCTTTGCCGCCGACTTCCTTCTCGATACCACCCGTGCCGCATACCTTTTGGTCCGCAACGGAATCCGCCGCAAGTACCCGAACATCAAGTTCATCCTCAGCCACGCGGGTGGCTTCGTGCCGTACGCCAGCCACCGCATGGCCGTCGCCATCACCAGCGACACGGGGGCCAGCCCCGCGGACAATCTGGACGACTTCGCAAGCTTCTACTTCGATACCGCACTGTCCTCCAGCCCCGCCGCACTGCCCTCGTTGCTGGCATTCGCCAAACCCGGTCACGTCCTGTTCGGATCGGACTGGCCGTTCGCGCCGCTCGCAGCCTCACAGCTGTTCGCCGCCGGTCTGGAGAACTACCCTCTGGACAATTCGGCTCGCGCCGCGATCGACCATGCCAATGCCCTGAGGCTCTTTCCCCGTCTCGGCACGGCACCTACTCCCCCGACGCGGTCACTCGCGGACAACGCACGGAACCTGGCGCGTCGCACCGTGATGCGTGGCGTCGCGCATTTGATGGCTTCGCGGTGAACTTCGCCGTGTAGCACCAACGAGGTCATCCGGACGTTGTCTGCGACATCGCCGGTGTGCTGCGCATCTGCATGCTGTCACCTTGCTTGAAGGGATAGGCCACGGGTCGCGTCAAGGAAGGGTGTCTGCGGGCGTTATGCCGGTAGCCCCATGCTTCTGGTCCGGCTATAGGGAGGAAGTCATCGATGACCTGGTGCCGATGGGCCATGGTGAGTGCCCGGTGCACGATCGCATTGTTGGCCGCCCACAAGCGCTGATGACGTTGCACCCCAATAAGTTCCAACCATTCGTCCGGCAAGGTCGAAACCGCCGCGCGGGCGGCCATCCGCAGGAACGGATTGATGGGTAGCAGCGGAAAGGCTGGTGCGGCTGGGGGTTTCAGGAAGAACAAAACGAGCTTGCGCATTTCAGCGGTGGGCCTGATGATCTTCTTGGCGTCGACAGCGAGGTAGTCGGCGACATCTTCCGGGGTGGCGGGCACGTAGCGCGGCGGGATGCCCAGCAGGTCGGCGGTGATGAGGCTTTCCCGGTAGAACCGGCGGATCTCCTCGTTGGTCAGCTGTTGCCCGGGCGGGCAGAAGCGCTGGTAGCACTCGAGCAGCCCATGCCAACCGGTCACATAGACGAACAGCAGCGTCTCAGGGACATTCGCGACATAGGGCTGTTGGGTATCGGGCACCACACCATTGACCGCACTGTGCCGCTTGAACAGCCACTGGCCAATCTTCTCCGCGGCCTCGGTGTCGCCGAAGACCGCTTGGGTGAAGAACATGTTGGAGCGCCGGACTCGGCCAAGAGGATCCGCGGCATAGGTGGAGTGTTGATCGACTCCCGCGGCGCCGGCCGGATCGAACACGGCGACGATGGAGCCCCGGATGCCCGCGAGCGAGATGACGGGATGTCCCCACACTTTCCAACTCACCGATTCCGGGCCGAAGTAGCCCGCGTTGCGACGCGGCCCGTTGGCGATCTGCAAGGCACGGCGGCCCGATTTGCCTAATGCGTCGACGAGAAGATCCATCCCTGGGCCTCTTTCCTGTATTCCCTGACGGGCAGTGCGATTTCAGCGCGATGTGCGAGGTTGGGGTACCGGCAGGCCCGGTGTTGTCATCCCGTTGAAAAAGACGCCAAGCACCGTGAGGACCTCGCCGAACACGTCGTGAGGGTCCTCCGCTTGGCAGATCAGCGTGTTGCCCGAACAGAGCACCCGTAAAAGCAATTGCGCGGTCGTGACCACGGGCATGGCGGAGATCAGCTCGCCCCGCTGGACCATGTGCGTCAACAGCGCGACGAGCGGCGGCAACACGTACTGGTCATCGATCTGCTGGTAGCGGTCCGGGCCCAGTGCCTGGGGTGCCTGACGCAGCAGCTCGCGATGTACCGGATCGCTGAGTGAGAGGCCGACGAACTCCGTCGCAGCCCGGCCCGCGATGGGCAATCCGGCTCCCACTGGCCGATCCCGCATCCGGGTATTCGCTGCTCCGATTCCCGCTGCCGCGACGACCAGCCGTTCGCTGAACACCGCCTCAAACACGGCCTTCTTGTCCGGGAAATGCCGATAGAAGCCGCCCTTGCTCACCCCGGCATGTGCGGTCAACGTCGCGACACTGGTCGCGTCGTATCCGACTGTCGCGAAGCACTCTTTGGCGCTGTCCAGCAGCGCACGCCGCGTTCCCTCGGCGCTGACCTGTCGGCGCGACAGCTTCGGTGCCAACTCGACTGCCATGAGTCCCTCCTTTCAGCGACCGGCGGTCGCTGAACGACCGATGGTCAGCATACCCACTGCGGGCCAGGAAGCCAAGCGGCGTAGCCCACGGGATGCACCAACCCGTATCCGAGCCTCTACCGTTGATCCGGTGAAGCTGCCGGGTGCTCGGGTCTGTGCCGTCGCCGCAGTACTCCTTGCCCTCGCGGGCGTGCCTTCTTGCGGGCACGCGACAAACCCGACCGCCCCCGCGCCGAGCGTGGAGCCCCAAGGTCCTTTCGCGCCCGTCATCCGCCTCATGAACGATGCGGTTGCGGAGCCTCGGCTACCGGGCGCGGTGGTGCAGATCGGGCACGCCGGCACGGTCGTGTTCCGGCAGGCCTTCGGGTGGCGCAAACTCCCCGATGAACCGGGACTGGACGGGTCGCCCGCACCGGCCGAACCGATGACCGACGACACGATTTTCGACCTGGCGTCGCTGACCAAACCGCTCGCGACGAGTGTGGCCCTTCTTCAGCTGTACGAAAAGAGCCTGGTTCGGATCGACGAACCCGTACAGACATACCTGCCGGATTTCAACACCGACAACGACCCGCGACGCGCACAGGTCACACTTCGCATGCTGTTGACGCATACCTCGGGCATCGGAGGCGACCTGAGCCATCAGGGGCCTTGGGGAGTGACGGAGGCGGACAAGGCGGACGGTGTACATCGGGCACTCACCGCCCCGTTGGCATTGGACCCCGGTAAGACATTCCACTACTCCGACATCAACTTCATCATCCTCGGCGTGCTCATCGAGAAGATCACCGGCGAGTCTCTGGATGTCTACGTGCAGGACAACGTTTTTGCGCCGCTGGGCATGTCCGACACGCGTTACCTACCCCCGGCCAAGGCATGTGGACCGCACCAAATCATCGGTACAGCAGTTTCTTTCGACAAACTTTCGGCCGCGAACGTTCCCTGCCCGGTGGGCACCTGGAACACCGATCTGTTGACACGCATCGCACCGACGGCACGCGACGAGGACGCCCCGGCTATCAATCCCAACTACGACAATCTGCTTCGCGGGACCGTGCACGACCCCACCGCGCGCCGGATGGGCGGCGCGGTCGGCAGTGCGGGTGTGTTCTCGACGGCCGATGACGTCGGCCGGTACTCCCAGGCACTTCTCGATCGGCTCGCCGGACGACCGAGCCTGTTCCCGCTGAAGCGATCCACCCTGGAACTGATGACGACACCGCAGCAGCCAGGCCACACCACCGCACAACTCGAAGCGGCCAACAACGCCAGCCGCCAGGCCATCCAGAAGAGTCCGAACACCACCGATCCCCTACTTGCACCGCACTATCCGGCGATAGCGGCACAGAGTCTGCGTGGTCTCGGCTGGGATATCGATACGGAACTGTCAAAGCCGCGTGGAATGCTCTTTCCCATCGGCAGCGTCGGCCACTCAGGCTTCACCGGGGTGACGGTGTGGATCGACGCAGCGTCGGACACGTATGTAGTGGTCCTGGCGAACGTTATCCATCAGCGCGGCGGTCCACCCATTGTGGGGCTGAGCGGCGATATCGCCACCACGGCAGCCCGGGTTCTGCATCTCTACAGCAATTAACCGGCCCGGTGGACGAGAACCACTGCGCCCCTGCCGATCACGAGATTCTTCACCCTGATGCCAGAACGTTATCGGACGTCTCGGCGAGGCAACTTCTTTGACAACAGTCACATTGTTAACTTCCTGCGATGCACGATTCGTCGGGGACCAACGACCCTCTGCGCTCTTCACGATCGGTGACGCGACGTGACGCACTGCGCTACGCCACAGCCCTGTCCGCATTGGCCGGGCTCGGTGCGGCATCAGCCGCTGCCAGCGCACCGACGGCCTCCGCCGCCGCGCCCACGTTGATCGACTTCGCCATGCGCCAGATTCCGGCAGAGGACATCAAGGCCGCGGGACACTCGGGAGTGATCAACTACGTCTCCACCTCACGCCCCGGTTCGTCCATGGGCGCCAAGCCGATCACCCGGCCGTATGCCCAGGCGCTCACCGCGGCCGGGCTGGTGATCGTCAGCAATTTCCAATACGGAAAGCCCGGCGGGACAGCGCCATCGGACTTCACACGAGGATTCGCCGGTGGCGTCGAGGACGCTCGCACCGCCTGGCAGCTGCACACCGCCGCCGGCGGCGGCCAGAGCGCGCCGGTCTTCTTCTCCGTCGACGACGACATCAACCGCGACACCTGGAACAACGTTGCACTGCAATGGTTTAAGGGCATCAACTCGGTGCTCGGCGTACAGCGCACCGGCATCTACGGCGGCGTCAATCCGTGTCAGTGGGCCGCTGCCGATGGCGTGATCGGCAATTCGCGCTCACCCGGCCACGTGTGGGCCTGGCAGACCCGGTCATGGTCACGCGGCCAGGTCTTCCCCGGTGCGGTCCTCTACCAGCGCATTGTGAGCACCGCATCGAATCCTGGCCCGGTAGTCGGTGGGCTCGAGGTCGACGTCAGCGATGCCCTGGCCCAGGATGTGGGCCAGTGGAACTTTCACCAGTGAGAGACACGCGAAGCTCGGCGTAGGCGTCGACGAGTGCATCGAGCGCGAACCGCCGGTTAAGACCGCTGGGATTCGGCAGCACCCACGTCGTCACCTCCGCGAAGCGGAATGGCTGTAGTCCGAATGCGATGTGCGGGGATTTGAGCATGGACACCACTGCACGCTTTCCGAGAAATGCCAGCGCCCCAGGGTTCAAGCGACGCATCTTATCCTCGAAATCTGGCCGCCCCGCACGGAATTCGCTAGCCGTGATGTCGTCGGCCCGCGGTGTCGCGCGGCTGACAGCAGCAGTGATGCCGCACCCGTACGTCAACAGTTGACGCTCGTTCTCCGGGCGCAGGCGAATGTCGGTGAAGCCGGCCCGGTAAAGCACTTCCCAGAAACGGTTGCTCCGGTTTGAGAAGTTGTGTCCATCGGCCACTGCCGTGGCGGCAGGATTGATTCCACAGAAAATTACATCGAGCCCATGCGCGAGAATATCGGGAGAGTACTGACCCACAGCATGTAGGTTCTCATGACTCACCGGCCTGGCGGTACCGAACTATCCTGGGGGGCTGGAGGGTTCGGGCCTTGCCCAACGATGCGCTCCTGAAGCCGATACAAGGTGTACTTGAAGCTACCGACAAAGTAGGCCCAGTCGGCCTGCTTGGGTCCGTGGTAATCGCTGGACCCCTTGTAGCCCGCGTCGTCGATGTTGCCCAATGCCAGCTTGGCGATGTTGACGTCATGCGCTTGCGCACTACCGGCGTTCGCCTTAATGAGCATTGGTATCAGCCGGTTGAGTGCGACCAGGCTGGTGTCGGGACTCACCGCGATGTCGTTGAAGCCGCGCGAGATCGAGTTGAGGTCGGCGAGTGTGCTGCGGCCGTCAGTGCCCTGGATCGACGGGAATTTCGCAAGTTGGTCACTGATCTGCCCGCTCTTGTTGGCCAGGTCGCCGATCTGGTTAGCATCGATAGCTTGCACGCCCGGGCCCGATGCCGCGATCAGCTCATTGATCGTCTTCTCCCGCGACGAAATCGAGGCGGCCAGTTCGGACGTCTTGTCCAATGAGTTTTGAATCTGTGCCGAACGCTTATTGAGGGTGTCCAGCAGCTGATTCGATTGCCCCACAATGTCGCCCAGGGTTTGACCATTGTCAGCCGAAGCCTTGCCCAGCCCGTTGACCAGGTGGGTTAAGTTGCGGACCACACCACCGTTGACCAATACCGCGGCTGAACTGAGCACACCTTCCACGGAGGCAGCCGATGACGTGGTTTGCAAATCGAGAACGTCGCCGTCCTTGAGGAGTTCCGCAGATGGCTGAATCGGGGGTTCGAGGGCTACGAACACGTCACCCAACGGGGTCGCACTGCGCAGCTGGGCGGTCGATCCGACCGGCAGGCGCACACCCCTGAGTATCCGAAGTTTGACGACGGCCACATCGTCGATTGCCTCGATGGATTCCACCTCGCCGATATCGGCGCCCTTGAGGCGTACCTTTGCCATATCCGGCAGATTCAGGGCATTAGCAAATTTCGCCGTCACCGCATAGGCGTCGGAACCGATGCTCGGCGCCGGCAGGTCAAGACTCTCCAGGGTCGGCGGATCACAGGCCGATACTGTCATTGCCAATAGAGCTGCCGCGGCGGCTTGAACGACCGGACGAGCGCGACGCGACGCCCCTGCTGCCGTTGAGCGGATGGGCACAACCGTACCAGAATTTATCTGGGAATGCGCGTCCCATGCCATCGCGCAACCGTATCAAGCGGAATTGGGCCAAACACCCTCGCTATCTCGTGAAAGCCAGTGATTTCCACTACATGACGGTGCCTCAGATGAGCCTCGTCACGGGCCTGCGTCGGGTGACGGATTTTGACTCGACGCGTTCAAAGAACGAATCGGGACTGGGCGGTCGCTGAGGGCAGGGGCGCGCGGGCGTACAGGCCGCGAAGAGCGGTCCGGAGTTTGCTACATAGAGGCATTCTCCGGTTCCTTGAGGCACCAAACTCTCTTCACCACATTGATCGCCCGGTTTCGTGCACCACACCCAAGCAATGCTGATTGTTCAGGCAATGAATTTGCCGTCGCTTAGAGAAGGTCCGTGGGCGGTGGTTAGTGCGCCTTCGGCAAGCTGGATCGACACCGTGAACCGAAGGTGGATCCAGGAGACTTTGGCCGCCCGGTCTCGGCCGTGAATCGATATGCGGGGCAACACATAAGCGCCGCTAGGGCGACCGATTGTTCGTGAAGAATGTGCCCACGCTCACATGCGCTGCATACGATACCCCCGTAATGCACAATGCGCATATGACAGCTGATCCGAAGTCCGCCTGGAAGGCACTCAAAGAGGGCAACGAGCGTTTTGTGGGTGGTTTTCCGCAGCACCCGAGCCAGAGCATCGCGCGTCGTACTGAGCTGGCAAATGGTCAGAGCCCTGATGTGCTGTTGTTCGGCTGTTCGGACAGCCGGGTGGCCGCGGAGATCATTTTCGATCAGGGCCTGGGCGACATGTTCATCGTGCGTACCGCCGGTCAGGTGATCGACTCCGCCGTCCTGGGCTCCATCGAGTACGCGGTGGCGGTACTGGGTGTGCCTCTGATCGCGATCCTGGGCCACGACTCCTGCGGCGCGGTGGGGGCCACGGTGGCCGCCCTGGACACCGGAGAGGTACCCGGTGGGTACATCCGGGACTTGGTGGTGCGGGTGATGCCCTCAATTCTGGGCGGCCGCAAGGACGGGCTGTCGCGCATCGACGAGTTCGAGGCCCGCCACGTGGAGGAGACCGGCATCAAGTTGTTGCAGCGCTCGCAGGTGGTCGCCGATGCGGTCGAGGCCAACAAGCTCGCCATCGTGTACCTGACCTACAAACTCGCCGACGGACGCATCGTTTTACACGGCCACGTCGGCGACATCGGCGAGTAAAGATCTCAAAACACCAGGTCAACGTGCATTCGGTAAACGTCACATGGCATCTCGATGCCCGTGATGGGAGAATTAGACGGAGTGCAGATTTCTCTGGGGGAGGGATGGGTAGTTCAGTGTGTACGTTGCTGCCACACGGGGGTGGCGACCGATGAGCCGCGACACTGGTCGCAGGCGGCCAAAGCACGCACTGCCCAAATCAAATAACCGCTGGTCAATAAGTAAAACTGCGGCTGGTCGAGCAGTCTTCGCTCTGCTAGCGTGCGCCAGCCTGGTGGTAACCGGCGCCGGTTGGCAGGTGTTTTACAAGGCGTTCAGTCATGTCCCCACTTCGGGTGCGGAGGCCGAAGGCGGCAAGTCCAGCGACGGCTCGATGAACATGCTGCTCATCGGTCTGGATTCGCGGAAGGACCAGGACGGAAACGACCTGCCGAAGGCGGTCCTGAGCCAGCTGCATGCCGGTGATTCGGATGCCGGCGGCTACAACACCAACACCCTGATCCTCGTGCACGTCGGCGCGGACAACAAGGTCACCGCGTTCTCGATTCCCCGCGACGACTGGGTCCCGGCCGAGGGCATACCCGGATACAAGCACATCAAGATCAAGGAAGCCTATGGCCTGACCAAGGCCAATGAGGCGGACAAGCTCGTCAACGAGGGCATCACCGATCAAGCGACACTGGAGCAGCAGAGCCGTGAGGCCGGCAGGCGCGCCACCCTCAATGCCGTGCACCGGCTTACTGGTCAGCCCATCGACTACTTCGCCGAGGTCAACCTGGTCGGCTTCTACGACTTGGCCTCCGAGCTGGGTGGCGTCACCGTCTGCCTGAACAATGCCGTCTACGACAGCTATTCGGGTGCGAACTTCCAGGCCGGAGAACAAACCCTCAACGCCTCACAGGCCCTGGCGTTCGTGCGCCAACGCCACGGCCTGGAAAACGGTGACCTGGACCGAACCCATCGCCAGCAGGCCTTCCTGATCTCGGTGATGCAGCAGTTGCGCAATGCCGGCACCCTCACTGACATCACCAAACTGAACGGTCTGATGAACGTCGTCCACAAGGACGTTGTGCTGTCAAAGGGCTGGACCGAGAAGCAGTTCCAGCGCATAGGACAGATCGCGGACGGCAACGTGAACTTCCAGACGCTGCCGGTGGTGCGGTACGACACCATCAACGGTGCCGACGTGAACATCGTCGACCCGGTGGCGATCCGGGCCAAGGTGGCCGCCGCGTTCAAGGGGGAGGACGCCGCGCCCGCGTCCGCTCCCGCGACGCCCACGAGCACCGTCGACGTGGTGAATGCCACCTCGACGTCGGGTCTGGCATCAACGATTTCGTCGGCACTGGTGAGCCGCGGTTACACCAAGGGCGACGTGCGGGATCCGGAAAGCGGCGAATCGACCAGTACCACCATCGATTACGGCGCAGGTGCCGATGCCGACGCCAAGACCATGTCCACAATGTTGGGCATTGATGTGAAGCCCAGTGCGGATCCCGCGTTGGCGCCCGGACGAATTCGGGTCATGCTGGGAGACGGATACTCTGCGCCGTCCGATGTCTTGAGTGCCGAAGACAGCGGCACCGCGAGTTCGATGGCCGGCTCGTTGAGTTCGGAGGACTACGCACCGCCGGACTCGGGTAAGCCCGTTGTTGGCAGCAGTGGCATTCCCTGCGTGAACTAGTGCCCGGTGCGCCGGAAGGGCTCTGCCGCGTCACCCTCAATTAGCACTGTGAAGTCTGTGTAGCTCGCCGACACGCCGAGCGAGGTCGGCCATCCTATAGTGACCTGCGCTTACCGTTGAATCGTGATTGACATGCACCCCTCAGGCCCGCTGCCTTCGGAGATCTATTGGCGGCGCCGCGCCCTCGCGATCGGTGTGGCGGTGGTTGTTGTCGCCATCGTCGCCGCGGTGATCTTCGCGCTGGTCGGTGGCAGTGCAGGAGCCGACACCAAGGCCGCGGATCAGCCTGCTGAAGCGACGGCACCCGCCGGTAAGCCGGTCATTCTGCCGCCCAACGAGATCCAGAAGCCGACCGACAAGCCCGTGGATGCGCCGGTCCACGACGGACCGCCCATCGCCAAGCCCGAATTGGTGCCGCCAGTGGCGTTGAACGCCGGCGATGACTGCCCCGACGCGACGCTCGCGGTGAAGGCTTCCACCGACAAGCCCAGCTATCTGGCCGGCGAGCAGCCCAAGTTCACCATGGTGGTCACCAATATCGGCCTGGTGCAGTGCAAACGAGATGTGGGTGCCGCTGTGCTGGCTGCTTCGGTGTTCAGTGTGGACAACAAGCGGATCTGGGCCAACCTGGATTGCGCTCCGTCGCAAGAGAACTCCATCAAGACCTTCAACCCCGGCGAGCAGGTGACCACCGAGGTCACCTGGACCGGAATGGGTTCCGCGCCCAACTGCCCGCTGCCTCGCCCGGCCATCGGCCCGGGGACCTACTCGCTGGTGGTTCAGCTCGGAGATCTGCGCAGCGCGCCAGTGCCCTTCATCATCGGTGAGAAGCCTGCCGATGCACCGCCGCCGGCGGCACCACCGGCCTAACCGGTTTGTTCGGTAAGAGTCGATTCGGCCAGACGGGACAGTCCTTCACGGATGTGCCGGGCCCACATGGCCCCGATTCCCTCCACCGACTGTAGATCGGTCGCGCTGGCGGCCAGGAGTCCCTGTAGCGACCCGAAGGCCCTGACCAGCCTGTCGATATGTGCGAACTGCAGTCGGGGGATGTGCGTCATGGCCCGGTAACCGCGGGAACTCATCGCGGTGTCCTGGGCTTCGACGGTCGATGGGTATCCGAATGTGCGCGACAGCACCGTCAGGTCCAACAGATCGGTATCCGAGAGCGCGTCCAGATCTTCAAGTGTCGACGCGATCTGTGCCTGAGTCGGTGGCTCGGGGTTGGCGTGATAATCCCGCACCAGTAGTTCGCGTTCGGTGTCGTTATCGCCGACGAGTTCGCCGATCTGCAGTTTGAGCTGACGTCCGTCGGTGCCGAGCTCGATGACATCGAGTTCGATGTCCTGGCTGATCCGGCGCACCAGTTCCAGCCGCTGCGCCACGGTCATGACGTCGCGCAGGGTCACGAAGTCCTCGATCTCCGCGGTGGACAACGACGAGGTCACCTCGTCCAGTCGTGTCTTGTAGCGCTCGAGGGTGGATACCGCCTGGTTGACCCGGGACATGACGGTCGCCGAATCCATGACCACGTGCCGGATGCCGGCGGTGTACACGCTCACGATGTTCATTGAATGGCTCACCGAGACAACGGGATAGTCCGTCTGGATGGCTGTTCGCTCTGCGGACCGGTGCCGGGTACCGGACTCTTCGGTCGGGATGGACGGGTCGGGGACCAGCTGCACGTTGGCGCGAACGATGCGCGATCCGTCCGTGGACAGCACCACGGCACCATCCATTTTGGACAGCTCGCGAAGTCGGGTCGGGGCGAAAGCGACATCGAGTGAGAAACCGCCGTCGCAGATGCTCTCGACCTTGTCGTCGTAGCCCAGGACAATCAGCGCCCCGGTGCGACCACGAAGAATGCGTTCCAGCCCGTCGCGCAGGGGTGTGCCCGGCGCCAACCGGGCCAGGGTCTCCCGCATTCTTGCGTTGGCTTCCGCGTTGTCCATCGCGCCCCTCCCTCTCCAGGCTCGGTTCGCCGCAGTTAGATTACGTGGTCATGTCGACGTGGACGTTGCCCGAGGGGCTAGAGCCGGTTAGCCGGGGCCCGGAAGCCCCCGCTCCGGGAGCAGCGCTGAACCCGGGCTGGCCCCGCAGGTTCAGTTATCCGGGTTCCGAGGAGGACCTGTGGGGCACGCGGTTCTTCGCCGCTGACGGTGCCGGTGTTACCGGCCAGTTCGAGGTTCTCCCGGAGCTAGAGGGCGGACCCGGCGTCATCCACGGCGGTGTGATGGCGGCGATCTTTGATGAGTTGCAGGGCGTGCTGGGCATCGTGACGCAGTTGATCGCTGTCACTGCGCATTTGGAGATCGACTACCGCAGGCCCATTCCCGTTGGGGCAATGGTAGACCTGGCGGCTGCGGTGGAGGGCAGGGCCGGACGCAAGCTGTACACGACGGCCAGTGCGCGAATCGACGGTGAGCTGGTGGCTAGTTCACAGGGGATCTTCGTGATCATCGACCCGGATGCGCACTACGGTGAAGGAGCCTCGCGGACGCTCGGCATCAGTCCGTAAATTGTTGTGCCAGGCGTAGACTCGGGCGCTTTTCCGGTTCGATCCGGCGGGCCTCGGAGAGCACTTCAAGGGCCCTGCCGACCGTGGGGCAGCGCAGCAGGTGCATACCGGCCGGATGCAGATCGTCCCCCTCGGGCGGAATGACCGCATGGGTGTAGCCGAGCCGCGCGGCCTCGGCGATGCGCTTGCCCACGGCAGCGGTGCGCCGGATATCGCCCGCCAGCCCCACCTCACCGATGAACACCATGTTGGCCGGCAATGCGATGTCGGTGTACGCCGAGGCCACCGCCATCAGGATGGCCAAATCCGACGACGGGTCGGTCATGCGCATGCCGCCCACCGTTGCCATGTAAATATCGTTATTGCCCAAGGGGATTCGTCCATGGCGTTCCAGTACGGCGGTAACCATTGCCGAACGTGCATGATCGAGTCCGCTCACCGCGCGCCGCGGTGACGGGTTGGTGGAAGTGGTGACGAGAGACTGCACCTCGCCGAGCAGGGGGCGCTTACCGTCGAGGGTTACCGTCACCGCCGTTCCGGGAGCGGCCTTCTCGCGATGTTCCAAGAACAACCCGGAAGGATCGGACACACATTCGATCCCTCTGTCGCGCAACTGGAAACATCCGACCTCATCGGCCGCGCCAAATCGGTTCTTGACTCCACGGACCATGCGCAACGCCGTGTGCTTGTCGCCCTCGAAGTGCAACACCACGTCGACCAGGTGTTCCAGAGATCGCGGGCCAGCGATCGCACCGTCCTTGGTGACATGGCCGACCAGCACCATCGCCACCCCCGAAGACTTCGCCGCCATGGTCAACGCCGTCGTCACCGCACGCACCTGGGTAACACCACCGGTCACGCCGTCGGCATCGGTGGTGGACATGGTCTGCACCGAATCGATAATTGCCAGTGTGGGTTTGACCGCTTCGATATGCCCCAGCACGCTGTGTAGATCGGATTCGGAGGCCAGATACACCTCGTCGTGCGCGCATCCGGTGCGTTCGGCCCGAAGCCGAACCTGGGCCGCCGACTCCTCGCCGCTGATGTAGAGCGCACGTCCGCCTGAGGCCGCCCACTGGTGGACGACCTTCAGCAGCAGCGTCGATTTGCCGACGCCCGGCTCACCGGCGAGAAGATTCACCGAGCCGGGGATGACGCCGCCACCCAGCACCCTGTCGAGCTCGGAGACACCGGTGGGCTGGTGCTTGGTGGTGTCGGTGGGGATGCTGGTGATGGGTACCGCTGCCGAGGCCGGAGCGACGGCGCGCACCGCGCCGAGTCCGCCGATCGAGGACAGCACGGCGGTTTCACTCACGCTGCCCCAGGTGCCGCAATCGGGGCAGCGGCCCACCCATTTGGCGGTGGTGTGCTGGCATTCAGAACACCTGAACTGCGCGCGGGGTTTGGCCACACCGCGACGTTAGCCGTCGGGTGTGACAAATCCGGGGATGCGGGCCGGGGCGAGTGATTTCCCGGGTGTGCTTCCTGTTGTCACAGGGTATTCACACACAAATGTGCACTTGTTTCAAGGGGATTGCATGACTTGATCGCGGCATACCATTGCCCGGCAAGTGCACTGATTGCTCCGATCAATAGGTGCTATGAACTGCGGTAATAGTTCATTTTTGGGAGCGCCCCGGCGCATAGGTTGTGGCTTAAGGCACCCTGCCGTACTGTATTCAGTATACAACCGTTAACCGAAATGGAGTCGAGCATGTCCCTCAATGTTCAGACCTTGACCTCTTCTCGGCTTGCGCGTCGGATAC
>Ga0265327_10002917_pt1 | contig 17124 bp, 17 predicted proteins | sample 41621metaG_FD_202089 | JGI IMG/M metagenome (GOLD analysis project Ga0265327, IMG submission 202089) | Rhizosphere microbial communities from Carex aquatilis grown in University of Washington, Seatle, WA, United States - 4-16-21 metaG | ecosystem: Host-associated > Plants > Roots > Rhizosphere... | reverse complement strand
TGCAGTGGCGCGACCGGGGCCTAGACTACTGGGCGGTGTCGGACGCCGAGCCCGACGAACTGAAGAGCTTCCACGAGGCCTTCGAAAAAGCGGCCGGGTAGGGGGGCGCCAGCGCCCCCTGCACGAACCCAGGGCGTCCTCCACCGTGAGCGGCAGCGAACGGGGGAGGTGGCCCGAATGGGCCGGAGGGGGCGTGCGGCCTCCACCTAGGTTTGCTCCCCCAACGACCTCTGCCTCGGCACGCCCCCTCAGTCACTTCGTGACAGCTCCCCCGCTTCGCGGTGGAGCACGCGCATTCCACCAGTTGTCCCGGGGCCCGCGATGCGCTGATGTAGCGCCATGTCGACACCCGTCCCGCCCGCCCTCGTTCTCGTCCCCGGCCTGCTCAGCGACGAAGGCGTCTGGGCGCCGCAGATCGAGGCCTTTTCCGGCGACATGGCCGTGCAGGTCGCCCGGCGCGGCGACGCTCGCAGCCTGACCGCCATGGCCGAGGTCCTGCTGGCCGAGGCGCCCTCGACCTTCGCCCTGGCCGCCCATTCCCTCGGCGGGCGCGTGGCCCTGGAGGCCGTGCGCCTCGCGCCCGAACGCATCACCGGTCTCTGCCTGATCAGCGCCGACACCCTGCCCAAGCCCTCGGGCGAGGCAGGCGAGGCGGAAACCAAGGCCCGCTACGGCATGGTCGCCCTGGCCCGGGCCCAGGGCATGGCCGCCCTGGCCGAGCGCTTCGTCCCGGCCCTGCTGCATCCCAGCCGCCTGTCCGACGCGGCCCTGACGGCGCCGGTGCGGACCATGATCGAGCGCCAGGACCCCGACGGGCTGGAGCGCCAGGTCGAGGCCAGCGAGGGCCGGCCCGACCATGCCGCCGTGCTCGCCGGCGTGAAGGTCCCCAGCCTGCTGATCTGCGGCGCCCAGGACGGCTTCGGCCGCGCCCCGATGCAGGCCGGCATGGCCGCGTCGATGGCCGACGCCTTGACCCTGGTCATAGACAACTGCGGTCACCTGCCGACGCTGGAGGCGCCGGAGGCCGTCAATCAGGCCATGAAAGCCTGGCTCGCCCGCATCCCCGGGGACGTCTTCCGGACCCGAACCGTCATCTGCTAAGAACCCGATCAGGGAGAAACACCATGACCGTCACCGCCGCGCCCGTCGCCAGCCGCCTGCACCACAACGCCTACGTGGCCAAGAACCTCGAAGAGACCCGTCACTTCTACTAGGACATCATCGGCCTGCCGCTGGTGGCGACCTGGTGCGAACAGGACGTGCTGTTCGGCAAGAAGCGCGTCTACGCCCACTGCTTCTTCGGCCTGCAGGACGGCAGCGCCCTGGCCTTCTTCCAGTTCGCCAACGCCGACGACCAGGCCGAGTTCGGCCCGCCGATGCCGCCCTCCCCGTTCCACCACATTGCGCTCAACATCGACGGCGAGACGCTTCAGGCCCTCAAGAAGCGGGTCGAGGCCGCGGGCCTGCAAGGGACCTACATCCTCGAGCACGGCTACTGCCATTCGCTCTATGTCACCGACCCCAACGGCCTGATCGTGGAGTTCACCCTCGACGCCGACATCGCGCCCCAGCTCAACGCCAAACGCAAATCCGACGCCCACACCGAGCTGCAGCGCTGGCTGGCCGGCGACCACTCTCCGAACAACGCGATCAACAACGCTTAGCGGTTCGCGTCCTCCCCCGCTTGCGGGGGAGGTGGCCCGCAGGGTCGGAGGGGGCGTGCGGAAAGCCCCGCGCCTGACCACGCCCCCTCAGTCACTTTGTGACAGCTCCCCCGCGAGCGGGGGAGCACGCGCGATTGCGCCACCTACATCCATCCGGCGCCCCTTCCGCCCTCGCGCTGGAAGGGTTCTAGGCGCCTCCAAATGTCGCAGGGTCCCGATATGGCACAGCTTGTTGTTGTCGGACCCACGCTCCCGTGCAACTAGCCGGATAGCTCAACCTTTCCAGGACAGAGCTGCGCGGGTCGCCTTAGTGCCCACGAGGCGGCCCGTATGCAGCTCGCCGATGGTCCGGCTGGCCCCACCCAATGACCTATCCACATGGCCAGGGCGATCTGACCCAGGATCAGCGCGCCCGGCACACCGCGATGATCGACCAGCGGCCCTGGGCGTCGTGCGTCATCCAGTAGTCGGAATCCACGGTGTAGCGGCCGTTGAACACATAGGTCACGTGCACCGGGGCGCCGACGTCGGCGTCGCCCTGCGGCAGGCCGGCGCGCTCGTAGGCGTTCTTCGGATGGCGCAGCTGGCCGACGTCGATGGTCTTCCAGTCGAAGGTGAACTGGTTCGACAGGTCGACCTGCTTGAGGCAGGCCTTGACCATGTCGGGGGTCGGCGGCTTGGGCGGGTCCGCCGCCAGGGCGGGGGCGGCGAGCGCAGCGAGAGCGAGGATCAGCGGGGCGTGGATGCGCGTCATGAGGCCGCTCACCGGAAGGTCTTCAGGTTGATGTAGGCGGCTTCGACGTCGAGCGGCCGCAGTTCGTCGTAATAGGCCCAATCCTTGTACTGCGGCAGCAGCACGGTGCGCTTGGTCTCCTCCAGCGACTTGCCCTGCGCCAGGGCCCGGGCCACCTCGTCGCGCAGCGTCTCGAAGAACACCCGTCCCTCGGTGATGTCGGCCTTGGTGAACTGTCCCGAGCCGTGCCCCTGGGCCAGGATGTCGAAATCCAGGTCCTCGATGGTGCGGTACGAACGGATCCATTCGGCCAGGGGATGCTGGTCGAAGGCGCCGCAGCTCGACGGCATCGAGCGCATCGAGGTGGTGGTCAGGGCGTCCGCCGGGAAATCCGTGGAGAACACCACTCGTTCCGCCGGGAACTGCAGCACCGTGCCGTCGTCGGCGTGGTTGAGGCCGGGGAAGATCAGGTTGATGCGCCGCCCGCCGAGCAGGATGGTCATGCGATCCGAATAGACGATGTCGGGCTTGACCACCCCGGTGTCGGCCCACCATTCGTCGCCGGTCAGGCTGCCCTTGTGCGCCTTGTCGATGCTCTCGAAAGTGCCGGCGCCCATGCCGCAGATGCCGGGATGCTCGATGGTGGCCAGCACCATCTCCTCATTGTCCAGCTTGCCGTTGTTGTTGCGGTCGGTCATGGCCCCCGGCATGTGCGGCCAGCGCCCATCCATGTTGGTCAGGGTGCGCTCCTGGGCGACGATGTGCGGGTGGTCGTCGGCGAAGGCCGCCGCCCCGGCGGCGTGGTCCCAGTGGCTGTGGCTGTAGACGATGTAGCGCACCGGCTTGCCGGGAAAGCGCTTGGCCAGTTCGCCCTTCAGCACCGTCGCGAACTCCGGGCTGAGGGGGTCGACGATCAGCAAGCCGTCGGGGGTGTCGTAGACCAGGCTCCACCAGTTGTTGCCGGGACTGGCGCGCCAGAGACCGTCCTTGACCTGCTGGAACACCGGCGGGCGGGGCGCCGGCCTTGGCGCGGGCGCGGCGGCCGGCGCCGCGGGCTGGGCGAGGGCGCCCTCCGGCAGCAAGGCCAGGGGCAGGCTCGCGGCCGCCGCCAGGGCGGCGCCCAGGCGCCCGACGGATTTCAAACGGGACACAACCAGGCGGCGGTCACTTCGCACGATGAAATCCTCCCGACGTTTATCTCTGTTCTTTTGGCGTACGCGAGGGGTTGCCGCCCAGGCTGCGTACACGTGTATACAGAGACCATAGCGCCGGAAACGGCCATGCACTAACATCGAACGAGACAAGCGCGGGACAGGCCAACTCGTCCGCCGGTACAGGGAGAAGGTTGACGTGAACACTAAGTCTCTGAAGCTTTTGACGGCGTCCGGCGTTGCGGCCGCCGCGCTGACCGGCCTTGGCGTCAGCCCCGCATTCGCCCACCACTCCTTCGCCATGTACGACCAGACCAAGTCCGTCACCATGACCGGCGTGATGTATCAGTTCGTGGCCCAGGCCAACCACGCCGAGCTCCACTTCTATCTGGTTGGCCCGGACGGCCACCTGCAGAAGGGCGCCGACGGCAAGAACGTCGCCTATGGCGTCGAGATGGCCGGCGCCGCCGCCGTCGCCGAGCAGGGCATCACCGCCGACAGCATGAAGGCCGGCACCATCATCAGCGTGAAGGTCAACCCGATGCGCGACGGCTCGAACTTCGGCTCCAAGTCCGGCGCCAGCGCCCTCGCCGTATGCCCCTGGAAGACGCCGCCCTCCCCGGGCAAGACCTGCGACACCGTCGCCGGCAACCAGCTTCTGGGCGGCAGAACGTTCTAGCGGCGCTTGCCGAAAAGCGGGGGGCGCTTCCTTGAACAGCTTCGCCCATTGGCTCTACGCGACCGCGCCCAGCGCGTTCATCCGGAGTCATGAGGTCTGGATGCTTCCGACCATCCAGTCGGTGCACATCCTCGGCATCGCCACGGCGGTCGGCTCGGCTTTCATGATCGCCATGCGCGTGATGGGCTGGCTTGGCGCCGACCAGACCCTCGGCCAGACGGCGCGGCGATACGGGCCGTGGCTGACCGGCGCCCTGTGGCTGCTGCTCCTGACCGGCGGCCTGCTGGTCCTGGCCGAACCGCCGCGCGCCCTCGACACCGTCTCGTTCTGGCTGAAGATGGCCCTGGTGGCCTTGGTGGCGATGGTCGCCGTGGTCTTCCAGCGTTCGATGCGAAGCCAGGAACCGGCGTGGGGCGCCGGCGCGGTTCCCGCCGGCGTACGCTGGACCGCGGCGGCCACCTTCCTGGTCTGGATCGCGATCATCATCCTCGGCCGCCTGATCGCCTACGACCAGATCTGGGGTCGCGTTTTTCCGGGACTCAAGGCCTGAGCATGGACATCACGCCCTGGCTGAAATCGCTCGAGGACAGCGGGATGGCCACCACCATCCGCAACTCGGCCTATCTGTTTCCCTTCCTGGAAGCCGCCCACGTCATGGCCCTGAGCCTGGTGTTCGGAACCGTCACCGTGGTCGACCTGCGCCTGCTCGGCGTGGCGTCCAAGGATCGCTCGGCCGTGCGCGTGTCCGACGAGCTTCTGAAATGGACCTGGGGCGCCTTCGCCCTGGTGGTCCTGACCGGCGTGGTCATGTTCACCACCAACGCCCGGGTCTACGCCCACAACACCGCCTTCCTGATCAAGATGGCGCTGCTGGCCGTGGCGGGCCTCAACATGCTGACCTTCCACTTCACCGCGGCGCGCAACATGAACCGCTGGGACAGGCAGGCCGCGCCGCCGATCGGCAAGGCCGCGGCCGCCCTCTCATTGTGTCTGTGGATCGGCATCGTCTTCGCCGGCCGCGTGATCGGCTTCACCACCACCGGGGCCGAGGCCAAAGAGGCCGCGCCGCCGCCCTCCACCACCAACTTCGACGACTTCCTGGGGGGTGGGCCGAGCAGCGCCCCGCCGGCCCAGACCGCGCCCCCGACCGCACCGCCACCCAAATAGGAGAGCCGCCCATGCCGCGGAAAGCCGTATCGACCCTGTTGTCGGTGATCTCCGTGGCCGCGCTCCTGTCGGGTCCGGCCTTCGCGCCGCCAGCCTTCGCCGCCGATGCGCTCGGCCAGGCCCCCAGCTGCACCCCGCCCGCACCCCCGGCCGCGCCGCCCGCCGGGCCGCCGCCGGCCTTCGCCCGCGACCTGCCGATCAAGGCCATCCCCGGCGTCATCGCCGACGGCGTCAGCTGGAAGAAGGTCTGGCAGATGGCGTCCAACAGTTCGGACGGTCTGATCCCCGACAAGGACGGCAATGTGCTGATGGCCCAGGAGGACTACGACACGGTCCTGCGCCTGCATCCCGACGGCAAGACCGACGTAGCCGTGAAGGACGCCAAGGGCATCGGCTCGGTGTCGATCGATCGCGAAGGCCGGCTCTACGGCGCCCACCGCGTCGAGCGGCCGGGCTCGACCAAGCCCGACAAGGATGCGATCACCAACGCCATCCGCATCCTGACGCCGACCCAGCAGGTGATCGGCCAGGCCTGGGTCGGCGGCGCCAACGCCCAGCGCCCCAACGACCTGATCGCCGACAACCACGGCGGCGCCTTCTTCACCGCCGTCTGCCTCTACTACGCCTCGCCCAAGGGCGTGACGACGGTGGCCGAGAACCTCAACACCAACGGCATCAACCTCAGTCCCGACGAGAAGACGCTCTACGTCACCAACGGCCCCACCGTCGTCGCCTTCGACGTCACGGCGCCGGGCGTCCTGGCCAACCGCCGCGACTTCGGCCATCTCGACGCCGGCGGCGGGGGCGACGGCATCGCCGTGGACACCGAAGGGCGGGTCTTCGTCAGCTCGGGGCCGGGCGTGCAGGTGCTCGACAAGACGGGCAAGTACCTCGGCCTGATCCCCACGCCCCGGTCGGTGATTTCGATCACCCTGGCCGGGCCTGACCGCAAGACCCTGTACATGGTCGGCTCGGGCGCCGACGACGAGAACGGCCAGCCGATCAGGACCGGCCCGCAGAACACGGCCGCCACCGTCTACGCCGTGCCCGTGCTGGCCCAAGGGATCAAGGGGCACGCCAAATGAAGCGTGGCGGGGCGTTGATCGGTGTACTGACGATCCTCGCGACCGCTGGCGTGGCGCTCGCCGCCAATCCGTCCAAAGCGCCCGCCAAATCGGTCAAGGCGGGCGAGAACACCGCCAACCTGACCATCAAGGACATCATGGACTCCCGCGTCGATCCGGCCGGCGACTTCCTGTTCGAGTCGGTGGTCGAGAGCTCCGACGCCAAGGGGATCCATCACAAGCAGCCCCGCACGCCCAAGCAGTGGGCCGCGGTGCGCCGTCAGCTGCAGGTGCTGATCGACGCGCCCGACCTGCTCGACGTTCCCGGCCGCAAGGCCGCCCGTCCGGAGGAGCGCTCGCGCAACCCCGCGGTCGAGAATCAGCCAGAGCAGGTCGAGCGGCTGATCAACGCCCAGCACGCCGATTTCGTGGTGCGCGCCGGCCGCCTTCGCGACGCCGCCAAGGTCGCCGTGACCGCCGTCGACGCCAAGGACGCCAAGGCCCTGTTCAAGGCCATCAGCGGCATCGACAAGGCGTGCGAGAGCTGCCACCTGCATTTCTGGTATCCCAACGACAAGCGCGCCCATCAGGCGGCGGCCGAAGAAGGCGGGATCATCCCATGACGGAGCGAGCGATCCCCATGAGCGTAAAATCCCGCGTCCGCCTTATCGCCGCGATCGGAGCCCTGGCGCTCCTGGCCGCGCCCGCCCTCGCCCAGGGCCCCGCCGCGCCGCCTCAGGGCGGCTTCGCCCCCGGCGGCCCCCTGCCCAGCGCCAAGATCCCGCCCTTCCAGGGCCCGCCCGCCGGCGTGAAGCCCCTGCCCACGGACATGTTCACGTCCAAGAACTTCTACAAGGACAAGGCCCTCTGGCAGGACCCGCGCTACTACCGCTGCAACACCCCGCGCCGGATCGTGGAATCGCTTTGGGAGACCGGCCGCATCGGCGCCAACCCGCCGGTCACCGCCTCCTGGGGCGACGACTGCGTCGACCACTACCCGCGCGATAAGATCGTCAGCCCCTATCCCTACAAGACCGCCAAGCAGCACTACGAGGCCCTGATGGCCCAGGCCGCGAGCCATGGCGGCCCGACGAAGTACGCCAAGGCCACCACGCCGGACTGGGACGGCTACTACGACCGCGAGCGCGATCCGTCCGCCACCGACACACCCGGCTACGAGGGCCCCGACTGGGGCGCCCGCTTCGTCCGGCCGGAGCGCTGGCTGTTCGGCGGCGTCGACCAGCCGTCGACCATCGTCTCCCTGCTGACGCCGGAGTACCAGAAGCGCTACGTGCAGATGCTCTACCACGAGGGCGTCAACAACTCGCACCAGTGGACCGCGAGCTTCTGCTATCCCGAAGGCTTCATGCGCTGGTGGGCCGCGCCGTCTCGCGGGGCCGCGTTCCAGCTCTCGGTGACGCCTTACCAGCTGACGTTCCTCTCGGGCGTGGCCGACAACTTCGTGCGCGAGGTCCTCATCGGCCGCCAGCACGCGCAGAAGGTGCCCCAGTGGTACGGCGAGACCGTCGGCTTCTGGGACGGCGACACCCTCGTGTCCTGGACCGCCAACGTACAGGGCTGGACGCAGCACACCATGTTCGAATTCTCGAACAAGATGCAGGCCGTCTCCCGCATCAAGCCCTACCGCGACGCGGCCGGGACGTTCCTCGGGCTCGAGGAGGAGGTGGTGTTCTACGACGACGACGCCTTCGTGCAGCCGATCGTGGTGCACGACCGCTATCGCCGTCAGGCCCTCGCCGACGACCCCACGCGCCGCTTCACCTTCATCGAGTGCCTGGGCAACATCAAGAACGTGGACGGCAAGCCCCGTCAGCTAACCAGCGCCGACCCCGACTTCATCGACTACTACGGCCGCCCCTGGGCCCAGGTCTGGGAAAAGGCCTTCGAGAAAGGCTGGGAAAAGCCCGAGACCAGCGACATCCCGCAGGACGTGCTGGATTCGCTGAAGTAGGGGCGGCACGCCCCCTCAGTCACTTCGTGACAGCTCCCCCGCTTCGCAGGGGAGCACGCGCGTCCTCCCCCCGCAAAGCGGGGGAGGTGGCCCAGAGGGCCGGAGGGGGCGTGGACCAGGCGCTACCGCTTCGCCCGCCTATCCACCACCACCTTGCCGTCCTTGATGGTCACCATCACCCGGGTCAGGTTGAACACGTCCGCCAGCGGGTCGCCGTCCACCAGCACGATGTTGGCCACCTTCCCCGCCTCCAGCGTGCCCAGGTCCTTCGACTTGTCGATCGCCGCCGCCGTATTCGGCCCCATGATCTTGATGATGTCGCGCGGCGAGAACACCACGTTCAGGGCCCTGAGCTCGTCGTTCAGCGTCACCTTCGGATCCCACTGGGTGTCGGTGCCGTAGGCGTAGAGCTGGCCGCCCTCCCACAGGATGCGCGCGTTCACCGGCCCCTGCCCGCCGCTTTCCAGCGGCCGCGGCATGGGGAACGGACCGCCGTCGCGGTAGAGCGGCTTGTTGTCGTCGTCGAAGTGCGGAATGAACACCCCCAGGGTCGACACCATCGGGATGTGCTCCGCCAGGATCCGGTCCTTGGCCGCCGTCTCCTCCTCCAGGTGGCCGATGTGCGGGGTATGGGCCAGCACGTCGACGTGGGCGTTCACCGCCGTGATCGTGTCCTCCACCGCCGTGGCGTGGGTGAACACGCGCAGGCCCTGCTTGTGCGCCTCGTCGACGATCACCTGCAGGGTGTGAGCCTCCGGCCCGCCCGGCGTGGTCACCAATATGGTCTTGATCGCGTCATAGCCGGCCGCCTTGGACGCCCGCACCGAGGCCCGCGTCGCCTCGTCCGGAATCGCCGGCAGCGGCTTGACCGGACGGTTCGGCGGCCGCGCCGGATCGGTCCGCCCGGGATCGGTGTATGGGCTGGCCGGCTGCGGATAGGCCGGCGACGGGAAGCCCTGCGACAGCGGCGTGATGATCGCCGAATAGAGCGTCGGGCCCAGAAGCTCGCCCGAATTCAGCCGCCGCTTCAGCTCCAGGATCTTGGGGTCGTCGCCCATCGAGAACACGGTGGTGAAGCCCGCGTCCAGGAACGACTTCATGTAGGGCGCCGACTTGTCCTTCAGCCAGGCGTCCGGATTGCCCTGGAAGATGTGCCGGTGCGCGTCGATGAACGCGGCCATCACCGTCATGCCCCGGGCGTCGATCTTCACCCCGGCCGCGTCCTTGGGCGCCTCGCCCGCCGCCACCGACACGATCCGCCCGTCCTTCACCACCACCGCCCCGCGGTCGATCACCTTGCCCGTGCCGTCGACGATATGGGCGTTGGAGATCACCAGGTTCTGCGCCCAGGCCCCCGCCCCTGCGCCCGCGCCCAGCGCCAGCGCCGCGCAGCCCGCCAGGATGTGATGCTTCAGAGCCATGCCCCGCCCTCCCCGATGATTGTTGGTTGGACGGGACTGTAGCGCGATTGGGGCGGAGGGGAATGGGGAGGAGGCGCGGCCTCCCCTCTTCCTGCCGGCGGCGAAAGCTTGCTACGGTCGCGCCATGATCAAGCCGCTGCTCGGCCTCGCGCTCGCCCTGTGGAGCGGCCATGCCCTGGCCGCCCCTTGCGACCGCGCCTGCCTGAAATCCTCCCTCGACCAATACCTCGCGGCCGTCGTGAAGCACGACAGGGCCGCGGCGCCGCTCGGCGTCGCGTTCCGCCAGACGGAGAACGCGGTCGTGCCGTCGCCCGGCGCGGGCTTGTGGAAGACCATGACGGCCCTCGGCAAGCTCGACCGGCGCTATTTCGACGCCGAGTCCGGCCAGGCCGGATTTTTCGGCACGATCGAGGAGGCCGCCGGGCCGGCGATCGTCACGCTGCGGCTCAAGGTCGAGGATCGCAAGATCACGGAGGCCGAGTGGGTGATCAACCGCAAGGGCGATCCGGGCCTGGGTCCGCTCGGGGGTGACCAGGCGGACTCGGCCTTCCACGACCCCGACTACCTGCTGGCGCACGCGCCCGCCGAACGCGTCACGGCCAAGGCCGGGCGTCCCACCCGCGGCGAGCTGGTGGCCATCGCGAACAGCTATTTCGACGGCCTGTCGGCCCACGACGGCAAGATCATCCTCGCCTATCCGGGCTGCGTGCGGATGGAGAACGGGGCCCTGACCACCCAGCGCCCGATCCCGGCGGGCGGCCAGTCGGACTGCACGTCCGAGGGCGCCATGCGCAACATCTATGCGGTGACGGCGCGCCGCTATCCGATCGTGGACGAGGAGGCCGGCGTGGTGCTCGGGCTCGCCCTGTTCCAGCGCAAGCCCGGCGTCGACATGCGTCGTAACCTGCTGGGAGAGTGGTTCTTCATCGACGGCGGCAAGATCCGCACGATCTACGCGGCGATGTATTATCCCCCGGCCGACGCCATGGCGCCGAACTGGCCGCCCTACGACGGCAATTGGCCGCCGAAATAGCGCGTCGCGCCGGGGTCGCGCGTTATCCCTCCATGGCCAGATCCGCCAAACCGCGCGCGCCGAAAGTCTACTGGGCCGAGATCGACGGCCTCAACGAGTGGATCGTCGCCGCGCCCAACCGGTCGGACGCCCTGGCCGCCTTCGACCTGCGTCAGGACCTGTTCGCCCAGGGCTTGGCGGGCGAGGAAAAAGACCCCGCCAAGATCGAGGCCGCCCGCGCCAGCCCTGGCACGCCCCTCCGCCGCCCCCAGGGCTCCAAGGCCCCCTTCGCCCCCGCCGGCGCCGCCGCCGACTGGTCCGCCGCCCTGCCCAAGGGATCGAAGGCCAGGGCCAAGCCGAAGAAGCCCGACCGCCGCGCGCTCGACGACGCCGAAGCGCGCCTCAAACGGATCGAAGACGCCCACCGCCAAGCCCTCGCCGACATCGCCGCCGACCGCGCACGGCTGGACGAGCGGGAAGCGCGGGAGACGGAACGGTACGAGGCGGAGCGGGCAGAGGCGGAGAAGCGGCGGGAAGAGGCGGAGAAAGGTTTGCGCGACCGCTAGACCCACCAGCGCGACCTTTCCCGCTCGCGGGGTGAGCCCTGATCGGCGGAGCCGATCATGGCGAACGGGACCACGAAGTGGTGGAGAGGGCGCGCCCCAAGCGCCGCCGCAAAGCGCCGCAAGGCGCTTGCAACGCCAACGCGAACTCGGCGAAGTGGCGGTGGGGGACCTATGAGCCAACTGCTGATCAACGAGTATCTAAACGAGCTTGCGACCTTGAAGCGCGTTTCGGGCGCGCAGCGCGAGTCTGTGGTCCGTGAAGCTTTCAAGGACCTACTGAAGAAGTGGGGCAAGTCTCACAACCTCGTCTTTATAGCGGAGCATGAGTTCGTCACGACTGCCAAAGTCCGCAACTATGTGGACGGCGCCCTGTTGCACGACCTGCGCGTGCCCTTCGGCTACTGGGAGGCCAAGGACATCGACGATGACCTCGACGCTCAAATCCAAAAGAAATTTCGGCGCGGCTATCCCTCCAGCAACATCATCTTCGAGAACTCGACCCAGGCCGTCCTGATCCAGAACGGCACGGAGGTAACCCGGTGCAAGACCGACGACGGCGCGGCCCTCCAGAATCTTCTGGAGCTGTTCTTTGGCTGGCAGCGGCCAGAGATCGCGGAGTTCCGCAAGGCCATCGTCCAGTTCAAGGCCGACCTGCCCGCCGTGCTCGTCGCCCTGCGCAAGCGGATTGATGAAGCCTATTCCGGCAACAAGATCTTCGCAGCGGCCGCAGCCGATTTCCTGAAGCAGGCGCGATCAAGCATCAACCCCTCGGTCACCTGGGACGATGTGCGCGAGATGCTGATCCAGCATATCCTGACCGAGGACATCTTCGCCCGCGTCTTCGGCAACGACGACTTCCACCGCCAGAACAACGTCGCCAAGGCCCTCAACGCCCTGGATTCCAGCTTCTGGAAAGGCGACGTCAAGCGCCAGACCCTGGCCGCCCTTGAGCCCTATTACGCCGCCATTCGCTCCACCGCCGCCCTGATCAGCTCGCACTCGGAAAAGCAGGGCTTCCTCAAGGCGATCTACGAGAACTTCTACAAGGTCTACAATCCCAAGGCCGCCGACAAGCTGGGCGTTGTCTACACGCCCAACGAGATCGTGCGTTTCATGGTCGAGAGCACCGACTGGCTCTGCGAAAGGCATTTTAAGAAATCGCTGATCGACCGCGACGTGAACATCCTCGACCCGGCCACCGGAACGGGCACCTTCATCGTCGAGCTGATGGAGCACTTTCGCGGGCGGCCGGAAAAGCTGGTCTACAAGTACCTCACCGAGCTCTATGCCAACGAAGTGGCGATTCTGCCCTATTACGTCGCCAATCTGAATATCGAGGCGACCTACGCCGCCATCGTCGGCAGCTATGAGGAATTCCCTGGCCTCTGTTTCGTGGACACCTTGGATAACGTGGCCGCGCTCGGCATCTATTCCGGCCACCAGCACGACCTTTTCGCCACCATCTCGGACGAGAACAGCGAGCGGGTAAGGCGCCAGAACAGCCGCAAGATCAGCGTCGTCATCGGCAACCCGCCCTACAATGCCTGGCAGGAAAACTACAATCAGAACAACGCCAACCGACCCTATGCGCGGGTCGATCAGCGTATCGCCGCCACCTACATCAAGGAAGGCTCGGCCCAGAACAAGAACAGCGTGTACGATATGTACACCCGCTTCATCCGCTGGGCATCGGACCGGGTGAAGGACGATGGCGTCATAGCCTTCATTATCGGCCGAAAGCCCTTCGCCAAGGCTGCCTACGACGGCTTTCGCAAGGTGATCGCCCGCGAATTCGCGGAAATCTGGGTGTTCGACCTTGGCGGCGACGTCCGGGACAACCCTAAGCTGTCGGGCACCAAGCACAATGTCTTCGGTATCCAGACGGGTGTGGCCATGGTGTTTCTGGTGAAGAAGAAAGGCAAATCCGGCGGCGTAGTCCGCTATGCGCGGCGACCCGAAATGGAAACGGCGGAAGAAAAGCTATCGGCCATTTCATCCATCGGCGGCCTCCAAAATCTCACGGTCGACACCCTTCAGCCGGACAAGAATAACGACTGGTTGAATCTCAGCAACAACGACTGGCACAGTCTGTTCGCTCTGGTCGATCCAAGTGTACCCGCCACGCGCACTACCGCCCAGCACAAAGCCATTTTTCGGCTCATGTCGAATGGCCTTAAAACCCAGCGAGACGAATGGACTTACGATTTTGACAAGGACCACCTCGAGTCGAAAGCCAAATACTTAGTATATACTTATGAGGCTACCCGTTTGGATCCTGAATTCGTTGGGCGAGGGACGATAAAATGGGACGCCGAGCTCGATCGTCATCGCAGTTCGCGCATCGCTAAATCGTTCAGTGGCACATCTATAATTCGGGCGATCTATCGGCCATTTGCAAAGAGATGGCTTTATTTTGATTCCCACTTCAACGGCCGCACCTACCAAATGCCGGCAATGTTCGGTGCAGGTCGGGAAAACCAAGCGATTACCTGGAGTGATACGGCATTTCGAGCCGACTTTATGACGCTTGCTACAGACGGTCCTTGGGACCTTCACTGCGGCGCTTCAAGCGACGGATATCAAGGCGTCAGTCGTTATCGTTATTCGGGGTCCGAGCGCCTCGACAACATCACCGACTGGGCGCTGACCCAGTTCACGGCACGCTACGGCAAGGACGCCACGATCACCAAGGACGCCATCTTCGCCTATGTCTACGCCGTGCTGCACGACCCGCTGTATCGCGAGACCTACGCCCTGAACCTGAAACGCGAGTTCCCGCGCATCCCGCTCTATGACCACTTCGAACGCTGGCGGGCCTGGGGTCAGGCGCTGCTGGACCTGCACATCGGCTATGAGACGGCCGCTCCCTTCGGCCTGGTCCGCACAGACACGCCCGATCCCAAGCGCGCGGAGGGAACCACACCCGCGGTGAAGCTGAAATCGGACCACGATAACGGGATCATCTTGCTTGACTCCGAGACCCAACTCGCCGGCGTGCCACCGGAGGCGTGGCTCTATCGCCTCGGTAACCGCAGCGCGATCGACTGGGTGCTGGACCAGCATAAGGAGAAGACGCCGAAGGACCCCACCATTCGGGCCAAGTTCAACACCTATCGCTTTGCCGACTACAAAGAAGCCGTCATCGATCTCCTTGACCGCGTGACCACCGTCAGCGTCGAGACGGTGCGCATAACGGACGCCATGCGCGCCCTCCCGCGATAGAATTTGGTCTGTGGGGCTCAAGCCAGCCTAAGCGATTCCTCAAGCGGAGCGAACGTCGCCCTCCGCCTAAATCCCACACAATCCCCCCGCCCCACGCTACTCTCCTCCAGTCACCCCTCCGTGGAGGCCCGTCCCAATGCCGCCACCCTCCACCCTGCCCGCCCCCAAAACCCAGATCGTCGTGGTCGGCGGGGGCGCCGGGGGGCTGGAGCTGGTCAGGCGGCTGGGGGCGAAGTTCGGGCGCAGGCGGCACGACATCATCCTTCTGGAGCGCAACCGCACCCACATCTGGAAGCCGCTGCTGCATGAGGTGGCCGCTGGCGCGCTGGACGCCAACCTCGACGAGATCGGCTACCGCAGCCACTGCCACCGCTGGGGCTACCGCTTCTTCCTGGGCGCGATGGAGGGGATCGACCGGGCGTCGCGCCGGGTCATCGTGGCGCCGCTGATCGACGACGACGAGACCGAGCTGATCGGCCGCCATACCATCCGCTACGACTATCTGGTGCTGGCGATCGGCTCGGTGACCAACGATTTCGGCACGCCGGGGGTGAAACAGAACTGCCTGTTCCTGGACGACCGCGACGAGGCCGACCGTTTCCGCAACAAGCTGCTCAACCATTGCCTGCGGGTGTCGCGCGCCATGAGCGAGGACGGCCGCACCGACCAATATGTGCGGGTGGCCGTGGTCGGCGCCGGGGCCACCGGGGTGGAGCTGGCCGCGGAGCTGTACAACGCGGCCAAGGCGCTGCGGCACTATGGGCTGGAGGTGTTCGACGAGACGCGCCTGGAGGTCACCATCGTCGAGGCCGGGCCGCGCATCCTGCCGCTGCTGCCCGAAAACCTGGCCGAGGCCGCTCAGGCCCAGCTGGAGGCGCTGGGGGTCAAGGTGCTGACCGGCCGGCGCGTGGTCGAGGTCACGGGCGAGGCGGTGATCACCGCTCAGGGCGACCGGATCGAGGCCGACATCAAGGTGTGGGCGGCCGGGGTGCGGGGTCCCGATGTGCTGAAGGATATCGCCGGGCTGGAGTGCACGCCCGCCAACCAGCTGGTGGTGCGCCCGACGCTGCAGACGACCCTGGACGACCGCATCTTCGCCATCGGCGACTGCTGCTCGTGCCTGGATCCCCACACCGGGCGCCCCATCCCGCCGCGGGCCCAGGCGGCCCACCAGATGGCCTCCACCGCCTTCGACAATCTGCTGCGGTCAATGGACGGGCGCGAGCTTGTCCCCATGGTCTACCACGACCACGGCTCGCTGGTGTCGCTGAGCCGCTTCTCCACAGTGGGCAGCCTGATGGGCGCCCTGGTCGGCGGGCGCATGGCGGTCTACGGCGCCCTCGCGCGATGGGTCTATCAGTCGCTCTACCGCATGCACCTGATCGCCATCCACGGATGGCTCAAGGGCTCGGTCCTGATCCTCGTCGGCCGGGTCAACGCCATCGTCCGCCCGAAGCTCAAGTTCCACTGACGGGCGATCAGACGGGCGCGGCCTCCCGCACGGTCTGCGCGTGGAGATGAACACCGGACTGCTTCTGCAACTCGCCCAAAACACCGAACAGGTTGCTCGCCGTCGGATTGCCGGACGGGCTGAACATCCGCATCAGGCTCTTGGGCGAGGTTCCGGTCGCCGATCCCAGCTTCTCGAAGCCGACGGTGGCGTTGATGAAGTCGCGCAGCACGGCCTTGCCGGTTTCGACATCGCCCGCGAGGAAGGCGTCCACGCCTTCGGTCAGCAGGGCTTCGCGGAAGGCGGAATCGCGCTGGACGCGCGCCTGAACGGTTTCCTGAAACGAACGTGTGAGAGCCATCTCAGTCAGTCCCTGTCTTGCGATCCTTGTAGTCCCGCCATCGCGCTTGAGCGTCTGCGATATCGCGGTGCTGCCGCTTCTTGGTCCCGCCGGCGAGCAGGATCACAATGGTCTCACCGTCCTTGCCGAAATAGATGCGATAGCCTGGGCCGTAGTCGAGCCTGAACTCGAACACACCCGAGCCGACGCCTTTGACGTTCGAGAGGGCGCCTCGTCCAATCCTTGTGATGGCGACAGCCACCTTGGCGGCTGCCTGAGGATCGAGATTATCGAACCAGACGCCAAAAGGGCTGTCGCCCTCCGGCGTCAGATATTCTCGAATATCAATGATGATTGGTACCATAAATGTTACCAACAGGCAAGGGCGGCTTGACAGTCTCCTGAGTCTAGTTCATGTTTTGTTCTAGAATGCAAGCCGCCCGCGCCTTGGACCATCTGCTCTACAACCCGGACGCCGAAGCCGAGGCGGACGCCGCGCGTCGGCGCGAGCTGCGCGACTTTCACCTGGAGCAGCTGGGCCAGCTGGCCCAGGCGGGGATGGACATGGTCCAGGCGCTGCGGGCCCAGGTCTGCGAGGACGGGCCCAAGGTGGTCGAGGGCGACGTGGCCCTGGCCTACGGCCGCCTGTCGCGCGCCGTGCGCATGGCCATCCTGCTGCAGTC
>Ga0265327_10002915_pt1 | contig 17131 bp, 15 predicted proteins | sample 41621metaG_FD_202089 | JGI IMG/M metagenome (GOLD analysis project Ga0265327, IMG submission 202089) | Rhizosphere microbial communities from Carex aquatilis grown in University of Washington, Seatle, WA, United States - 4-16-21 metaG | ecosystem: Host-associated > Plants > Roots > Rhizosphere... | reverse complement strand
AAATCTCAGAAGCCATCGCAGACCCTGCGCCCCCGTAGCATGGCTCTCCAGAGCCGTGATCAGTCGCAAGTTCTGCTCAACGGCAAAGAGTCAAACGCGCCGCAGGCTCCAAGCAAGATCAAAAAGCAGCCCCCAAGCAGCGTCAAAGCCCCGCTGGGCCCGAGCGACGCCGCAAACCAGCCCCAGCGCGAACTCGAACAACTTGAGGCCTTGGGTCTCTGGCAAGAAATCGAAGACGCCAAGAATTCCATGGAATCAGGAGCGTTCAGCGCGTGGCTTAAAACCAGATCGCTGGATCCGGCGAAGATTTGTTCGCCAGATTTCCGTCCGAAGCCCGCCATTTTCGGCGATCAAAAAGACGCAAAATATCAGCTTGTCCGCCAGACGGCCCGTCCACCACCCAGATTACACCCCATGAGCTTCGCCGCCCAAGGCATCGTCAAGTACATCTGATGATGAAAGCGCACCCAAGAGGATTCGAACCTCTAACCTTCTGATCCGTAGTCAGATGCTCTAATCCGTTGAGCTATGGGTGCTGGTTAGAGCGATCACCTTTGGGTGAATCGCGGGTGGGATGATAAAGGCAGGTGGAGGGTTGTCAAATATTGTGAACCATCTCGATGAAATAAAATGCCCTGCATGGGATTCACTCCACATGGGGCGCGGGTGGGCCATCGTTGAGAAAGCGCAGGGCGGTTTCAAGACTCACGGGCTGGGGATTTTGTTCGTAGCGCGGGTGGGCGATAAAGGAGGAGTCGTCGAGGTATTTGCCAATGAGAATCCAAGCGGCATCCACAAGGAGCGGTCGCCAGAGGGTGGCGTCGATCTGGGACTTGATGGTGAGTTCCACCCCACCGCCTTTGCCCAAAGCGCCGTCCACACCCATGATAAGCATGGACTGGCGGGCGGCGGCATTGCTGGAGGTGACGGCGGCGGAGGCGGTGCTGGCGATGAGGTCCGTGTCGCAGAAGATAACATCGAAGTTCTTCTGAAGGCGGAACGCCTCAGCAAGGCGTTGCGGGGCATCGGCGCCCGACGCTTCCACGGGCGCCTCATGCACGAGAGTGACGCCGGGTTCCGCGGTCAGCGCCTTGAGAAGCGCCTCTTCGCGACGCTTTAGGGCGGGGCCGTCGCCAGTGTCCTGCAAATACACAAGACGGCCAATGACGGAGGTGAAGCCCTCGTCACTGGCCCGTTTGCGAAGAGACTGGATGATGAAGTCCCCTGCCATGCGCCCCACCTTGGTTTCATCGCAGAAAATGGCGCTGGTGCATGACTCGGCTGGAGCGGCGCCATCGAAGACAATGACTTTGGTCCCGGAATTTTTGACGTGGGCCAGGGATTCATGAAGCCGGGGCAGATCGATCGGGAAAACGAGCAGAAAATCCACGTCGGTGGTTTGCTGTACCTGCTGGAGCTGGGTGGCGGCGTTGCCGAGGCAATCGACCGTCTCGAGTTGTACACCGGCGCGGGTAATTGCCAGTTGGGAGAGCGTGTTGACCTGCACACCGCGGAGGGGTTCGTAGCTCGAGTCGAGGAGCAGCCGGATTTTGGTGAGATGCGGCTCGTTTCCCATGGAGAGGGGCTTCCTTTCACCCGGCTGGCTCTCCTCTTTTTTGCACGCGCCCAGAAGCATGACTCCCAACAGCAGGGACAGCAATGTGGCGCATGATTTAATCCTTTGTTCCATGGAGTCTGGTTTTCTACCACCGGCGGCGTGGGAATGCCAGTGTTCAGGCCAAATCCGCAGCCCGTCAGGCCATTTTCTCAGAGGACATGGTCCGGACCAGCAGGACGATGCCTATCAGAAGGAGTGCCACATCGAGGGACAATTCTTGGACCTGGCTGAGGTGTCCTGCGCTGCCAAAGCAGCCGCAATCAATCTGCTTGCCCCGCGCAAGGGCTGAACCCAGCACGCCGATAAATACCAACAGTGCAATCTCCAGCAACAGCAGGCCACCGATGCGAAGCCAGCCGGAGATGGCTGCCAGGCCGCAGAAGATTTCCAGCCATGGCAGGCTGAGCGCGAGAAAGGCATTGAGAGGATCCGGCATCATTTCAAAGGTGCGCACCTGCATGGTGAAGAGCTGCGGATCACGCACCTTGAGCACGCCGGCGAAAATGAAGACGGCTCCAAAAATCCACGTCAGCATGACGCAGATGATGCGCTTGGCTGAAGATGGCGTCGAGGTCGGGGAAGCATCCATGGTCGGCAAGATCAGGCGAAGGCCGCGACGAAGGCTGCCTCCACGGCCAAGGCTTCCTGGGCATTGGTGTGCAGGTGGGAGTGCAGTTTGCGCAGTTCGGTGAGCTTGCGGGTGGTGGCGCCCACATCCCACCGGGCGGCGAGGGCACGGGTGGCCTCTGCGTACTCGGGCAGGTCCAGCCGCGGCGCTCCCACCTGGTGACGCAGGACATCGCCCAGCCATGACAGCAGAAGCTCCATGAGTCGGGTCCGTTCCTGAAGGTAGTGGGCTTCCACATTGGCGAGCATGCCTTTCTCCTTTTCCTCCAGCCAGCTGCTGCTGACATCGGTGGTTTGTTTGAGGTATTTCTTTTCCTCCTCAAACTCCTTTTCGAACTGCTTCTCAATCTTTTCGTGCACTGACTCCAAGATGTCGTCAAACTCTCGGCGCAGGGCGAGTGCTGAGGCCAGTGATCCGCCCGATTTCGCCTTGGCCATGCCCGCCAACAGAGAGATGAGATGCTCTTCAGCCTCGTTGAGGCGGCGTGCTGTGGGGGGCGCAAGGAGAGGCACGCGGATGACACGGGAGAGCGTCGTTTCCAAAAGCGTCTCCGGCTGGGTGGAGAGCAGGAGAAACAACGTTTTCGGCGGAGGTTCCTCCAAGGTGCGCAGAAAAACATTTTGCGCAGTGACGTTCATGCGGTCCGCATCCACAAACACGCAAAAGCGGTGCGGAGCGCCGGAACGCGTCATGAAAAGAAAAGGCTCCACCTGTCCTCGGATCACCTCAGCACGGATTTGCCGCGATTTGCTCTCCGGGCGCAGCACCAGAGCGCCATGTTTTTCCCAGTCCTCCAGATCAGCATGCTTTTCTCCTGACGCGAGATTAAGAAAGCGCACCGCAAAATCCTCAAGCCCGGTGTCTTCCGTCCCTGTAATCAAGTAGGCATGCCCAAGGCGCCCACGCTGCCGTGCTCTTTCGAGCAGTTTCAGGGCGTCGGCGGCAGGAAAAGACATGGAAAGAGGATGAGGTGGAGAACAGAGGAATGCAAAGGTCTGTTTTAGACAGGATTCACAAGATTTACAGGATTCATTTCGGCGAAGTTTGGATACCGTGCAGGTGCTTCGTAATTCCCGTTTGTCATCGCAGTGTTTTCATCCCATTTTCCCCCATGTCCCCTGCCCCAGCTTCGCTTCAGTTTGCCACCCGCGATTCCAAAGAGAGCATCGAGCACGGGCTGGCGCTTGCTCCGAAGTTTGATGCGGACGGACTGATCCCGGCGATGGCAGTGGATTGGCGCACGAATCAGCCGCTGATGCTGGCCTACATGAACGAGGAGTCGCTTAAGCGGACCCTCGCGCTTGGGCAGGCCGTTTACTGGAGCCGAAGCCGCAAGGAAATCTGGCACAAGGGCGCCACTTCCGGCGAGTTTCAGGTCGTCAAGGAGATCCTCGTGGACTGCGACCAAGATGCCCTGGTGCTGAAAGTGGAGCAAAAAGGGGGCGGATGCTGCCACACGAAGGCCTCCACCTGCTTCTACCGCAAGGTGGAACTGGGCAAGCTCGAAGAAGGCGCGATTCCGCTGAGCCGAACCGAGTAGAGACGAGGGAAAACTTAGGGCGCGCTCGCTCAGTCCTTCCGCTTTTCATCCACCTCGAAAAGCTCAAAGAAGGTCTGGATATCGTCCCGGTTGGCAAGGCCACAGTCGGCTTTGATTTTCTTCAGGTACTCTGACGCGCCATCGTCATCGCGCCAGCCGCGTTTGGAAGCGAAGCTGTTCCAGATGAGAATGTCCTGTTCCTCAAGGGGCCGGCCATGAGTGAAGCACCATTCCAGGATGGTCTCGTCCGCGTCATCGGTTTCGGAAAGCACCCTGTGGCGAAGCTTTTCATATTCCACATGCAGGTACCGGCACATGCGGCCATCCATGCCTGTTCCCAGATTAGGGTGGTAATCGGGCGGCAGTTCGTCCGCCGCATGCAGCCTTATTTTATCCAGCATGCGTGCAAAATAGACGAGACCGCTCGTTGGATCATAGGCGCTTCGGGGATAAGGCATGTGGACAGGATTAACAAGATTTGCCGGGGTTTCACAAGGTGAACTTCACTCCTCGCTATTCTTGTGTTCTTTTGTCCAGCTCACAAGGAGCTTTCCTCTTAACAAAAGACAGCGAAGCAAGCGCCCCAAAGCACTACTTCAGCGGTGCGTTGGCCACACCCACATCCGGAGATTGCTTGGCGCGGCGCAGGAAGTTGGCTTCTTCTGGCAGCATCACAATATCGTCCGGAATGGTTTGGGAGAGTTCGTAGGCCTGTTTGGCAAACCCCATCGCTTTCATTAGCCCGCAAAGAACAGCGCGCTGACCGGGGGCGATATCATCCAGATTGATGCCTTCCACGGCACGACGGCAGGCGCTGGGGTCCGCCATACGGATATCGGCCAAGCCCATGAGAAGTTTGCGTTGGGAGTCGTTGGGCCGGGCGTCGTACAGCTTTTGGCAGCGGCTCAGGGCGGTTTCCATTTCAATCCCAGTCAGGAGCCCGGCGTAGAGACTGCGCTCCAGATAACGCTGGTTGTCCGGCCAGCGGCGCGCGGTTTCATGGGCGGCGTTGGTAAACTCCTTGGTATCGCCGATGACGTAATTGACGCGCAGCAATCCCTCAAACCCCTCCTGTTCTGTGAGCGCACTGACGGACGCCGCCTTGTAGGCATCCAGCGCGGTGCGGTAATGTTTGCGTTGCTCCGCATAGCGTCCCAGTTGCAGAAGCATTGGAATCTGATTGTCGTTGATCGCCGCGCTGACGGCGTCCACCAACAGTTTGTCCAGTTCATCTTCCGGCTTGCCCAGCACGTAGGCCAGATGAACACGGTGAAACGCCCGTTCCGACTTCTTCAACTGCACACGCGGGTCATCAACCAAGGTCTGCAGATCGTCATATCGCTTCAACCGGGTAAGCGCGGTCAGATAGTGATCCAGCAAGGGAGTGTAGTCCCGCATGATCTTCTCCTTAGGCTTCAAGAAATCTGCCAGCTTCTCAAATTCACCCTCGTCCAGCAACCAGCGGGACAGCGGGACCAGATCTTCCCGCTTGGAGTTCGCGTGATCAACGATCGCCTTGTCGATGATGGCCTGTTTGTCAGCGCCCGGCAGTGCCGCCGAGCGTTTCAGTGCCGCGATGCGATGATACTCCTTGGCCTCTGGATGCTTTGGCAGGCGGGCGATCAGTTTTTGGGATTCCTCCACCGTCAGGTTTTTCTGGCTGTCCAGAAACTCCAGGGCGTGCAGGCCGGTATCGTCATCCCGGTCAGCCATCTCCCAGAGAATGGCGGCGCCCTCCTTTTTGTCTTCATCGTTCCCCAGCTGTTTCAACCGGATGCCCAGCAGCAGCTTGGTATCGAAATCATCCGGCTGCTCCCGCACATAGTTCTTCAGGATCTCGAGCAACTGCCGGACGCGCCCGAGGCGCTGCATGACCTGATCAGCCGTATCCACGACCTTCCGCGTCGGCGCGGTATCCTTCAAAAGTTTTTCAATCTGGTCGCTGGCGCTCTTGTCCTCTTTGAGGTTGGCCAGCGCCTGGACACGCCAGGCAAAGTCATCATCCGTCATTTGATGGTTCTTTGCCAGTTTCTCCCACAAGAAGCGGGCGGTATTGGCATTGGTTCCTCCCGCGCGCGTAGCAATCCGTGCCAGCACTCGAATGGCTTCGGGATTATCCGAGTCTCCCAAATACGCCTCGTTGGCCTTGGTGGCCGCCTTGCGCATGGTGTCTTGGTAATCCATGGTGCGATTGGCCTCCAAGTAGTCGTTGGCTTCCTTTTCGTATTTTACCGCCTCCCGTGCATCGCTGTTGGAGGCCCACCGCTTGTAGGCGTTGTGCCAGTCCCGCCCCTTGAGCAGGGCTGTCACGATGAGCACCAAGGCCAGCACTACAATCGACCCCAAAAAGACATAGCGGGAAGTGCGCGACTGCCGGTCGATATGCGCCTGGGTGGGCGGCACCAGCCAGTTCCAAGCTGCCAGAAAGGGCCGCCACAGAATGAACGGCTGCTTTTCGCCTGGATTGGGGTTTTGGGTGGTCAGCATGAGGGCGCGGCGGAATACAGAAGATAGTGGTTGGTGGCTGCGAAAACAAGAAAGTTGAATCTTTCCTGCCATCACGGACGCATTTTCCGGCCAAACGAGACCATCTTGAAGCAGTCCGCTTCTTCTGCGGGGATGGTCTGATCAGGAATCGGGTGTCAGCCTGATGGAACTCAGCCCTGTCGGGAAGTTTTCTGCATCGGTTTGATGGCAAGTCAAAGCGGACTCCTTCTCACCGAATTCTCCTGCGGTAGAGGGGAAGAAGGCGTTGAATCAAAGGAAATGCTGAAGTGGACGACGACCCTCACGGATTCATTTTTCGACAGGCAAAGGAATGCCGTCGTGCACGGGGACACGCTTATGTGGCTTAAAAATCTCTTGCAAAGAAGGGAAGACCGCTAAAACAGAAAGACTCGCACTTCACGGCAAATGAACGCACCGGCAGCCTTGGCTGTCCTAGTGTTCGCGCACCGCAAATCCGCTTCCCCATCTATGATTCAAGTCGAAAACCTTCGAAAACTCTTCGGCGCCAAAGCAGCCGTGGATGGCATCTCCTTCAAAGTGGAAAAAGGCGAAGTCTTGGGATTCCTTGGCCCCAACGGCGCCGGCAAGTCCACCACCATGCGCATGGTGACGGGATACTTCAGTCCCACCAGTGGCAGCATCAGCGTCGGTGGTGTGGACATGCTGGAAAACCCCGAGGTCGCAAAACAAAGCATCGGTTACTTGCCGGAAAACGCCCCGCTTTACTCGGACATGAGCGTCACCGGTTTTTTGGGGTTTTGCGCGGAGTTGAGGGGCCTGCATGGCGCGGAGAAGAAAAAGGCCATTGATCATGCGATCGATCTTTGCTTCCTGGAAGGAGTCCGGAACCAGAGCGTGGACACGCTCTCCAAGGGATACCGTCACCGTACGTGTCTGGCCCAGAGCATCCTGCATGACCCGGATGTGCTGATTTTGGACGAGCCTACGGATGGCCTTGATCCCAATCAAAAGCATGAGGTGCGCAGCCTCATCAAGCGCATGGGCGCCAACAAGGCGATCATTTTCTCCACCCACATCCTTGAGGAGGTGGAAGCCGCCTGCACCCGCGCCATCATTATTGATCGCGGCAAAGTCGTGGCGGACGGCACGCCTGACCAGCTTAAACGCCGCGCTCCCGGCGCGGATGCGGTGGAGGTAAGCCTGCGCAGCCCGGACGGCGCTGTACTCGCTGAAATCGAGAAACTGGCGAGCGTGGAAAAGGTCGAGCCTTCCTCGGTAGGCGGCGACGGCTTTTTCATCGCCCGCGTTCTTCCGACCCGCAAATCGAATGGCGCCTCGGTGGCGCGCGAAATCGGTGATTTGGCCGCTTCCAAGCAGTGGAAGATCGAGTCTTTGCATCACGTGGAGGGCCGCCTCGACGAGGTGTTTCGCAGCATCACACGTTCCGACGTGCAGACCTGAAGGATCTCGGCCAATCACAGACCGCCTCGCTCACTGCATCGCAAGATCAGAGCTCATTTGTATTTATTCCTTATTCCGCTTTGCCTATGAAGTCCCAATCCTCCGCCTGGAAAAATGTATTCGCCGTCTTCAAGCGCGAGTTTTTTTCCTACTTCAACTCCCCGGTGGCCTACGTGATCATTGTCAGCTTCCTGGTGCTTTCCCAGGGACTGACTTTCACCTTCGGCAATCTCCTTGGAGGTGACGATGCCAATCTTACCGGTCCATTCTTCAGCTGGCATCCTTGGATTTACATGGTGCTGGCCCCGGCCGTGGGCATGAAATTGTGGTCGGAGGAGCATCGGCTCGGCACCCTGGAACTGCTCATGACCATGCCCATTTCACCATGGCAGGGCATTGTGGGCAAATTCCTCGCCGCAGCCGCGATTTGGGCCATCGGCCTCGCGCTCACGTTTCCAGTTATCATCACCGTGTTTTACTTGGGAAGCCCTGATTCTGGTCCTGTGATCAGCGCCTATCTGGCCAGTTTCCTTTACGCCGTTTCCTGCCTGGCGGTAACTTGCGCGGTCAGCGCCTTCACCCGGAGCCAGGTGATTTGCTTCATCATCTCCGTGGCCATTTGCTTTGTGGTGACCTTGCTGGGTTCGCCGCTGGCCTCTGATTGGCTGGGCAAAATCCTCCCCTACTCCTCCGGTTGGCTGGTGCATTCCATCACCTATCTGAGTTTCATGACCCATTTTTACGACCTGAGCAAGGGTGTGCTCGTGCTGCGTGACTTGGTTTATTTCGGCAGCATCATCGCTGTCTGCCTGATGGTGACCGCAGTCGCCCTCCAGTCCAAGCGTTCCTAATCTTCGCCTTCGTTTTCCCTCAAGCTTTCCTTCCTCGATCCCCGCCATGACCAATAAACGTTCCGCGCTTTTCTTCACGGTCATCATCGTTACGGCCATTATCGTTGTGGTGAATTGGCTTTTCGCCGGCGCCCGCGTGATGAACTATCGCCTCGACCTGACGGAGAAAAAAATCTACACCCTGTCGGACGGCACTCGCCGCATCCTGGGAAACATCAAATCAGACGAGCCGGTAAGCATTCGCTTCTACGCCACGGGTGACAGCCATGTGATGAGACCGGATTGCGCCAAGTATGCTGACACGGTCGAGGACATGCTTCTGGAAATGGAGAAGACCGCCGATGGCAAGGTGACCTTGGAGCGCATCGATCCCCGCCCCGATTCGGATTCCGAAGACAAGGCCATCGCAGACGACATTGCCGGGCAGCAGATGGACCAAATGGGAAACAAGATGTATTTCGGCCTTGCGCTGGAATGCGGCGACCGCAAAGAGGTCCTTCCCTTTCTCGATCCCAACGCGGAAACCGCCCTGGAATACGATATCGCCCGGGCCATTGCCAAGGTGAACAATCCGAAGAAGCCCGTGATTGGTGTCATGAGCGCCATGCCCATCGCGGGTCCAGCCATGAATTTCCCCGGGATGAGACAGGGACCTCCGCCCTGGGAGGTCATCAAGATCCTGCGCAGCGACTATGAAGTGCGTGAGGTGGCGGTGAGCGCGGACAAGATTGACACTGATATCACCGTGCTGCTGCTGGTTCATCCCGCGGACATCCGACCAAAGACAGAATATGCCATTGATCAATTTGTGCTGCGCGGTGGCAAGGTGATCGCCTATGTGGACCCCAAAAGCATCGTGAGCAACATGTACAACAATCAGCAGCAGAACCCCATGATGGGCATGATGCCGCCCACGGTGCCTCCGTTCTCCAGTTTGGAACATCTCTTCAAGGCGTGGGGAGTCGGTTTTGACTCGCAGATGAGTGTGGCGGACATGTCGGACGCCACGCGGAATATTCCCACCTATCTGACCATCGGCACGAAGGACCAAGGGATCAACAATTCCGTTCCAGTGACTTCACAGCTCGAGGTGATTCAAATGTTCACGGCGGGCGCTTTCACCGTGGACAAGAAAGATGGAATCAAGGCGGTGACCCTTTTGCAGTCCTCTGAAAACACGATGATGGTGGACGGCACCACGGCGGACAAGGCTCAGCGCGGTCCCTTGGACAATTTCCATTCTGATGGCCGCAAGCGAATCTTGGGCCTGGAGCTTACCGGGCACTTTAAAACTGCTTTCCCCGATGGTGCGCCCAAGGACGATCATCCCTCGGGACCCAACTTGCCTGGCGGCATGGAACCCGGCATGCTCCCTCCCGGCGCCATGCCTCCCAGCCACGGCACGGGCGGCTCGGACAAGGATGCCGGCGCGCCTGAAACCAAGGAGACAAAGGAAAAAGCTCCGGCTACGCCCACCACTGCGGTGACTCCCCCAGTTTCCGCCACCACGCCTCCCGTTTCGGCCGCTTCTGCCAAACCGAAACCGGCCGAAACCAAACCGACGACGCCACCGGCCGCTCCCAAGGCCGATGCTTCCCCCTCCGCTCCCCCTGCTGCAGCGGCGCCGACGGCTCCTGCCACGGCGGCCAAGCCGGATGAGAAAAAGCCGGCGGGTCCTCCTTCACTCAAGGAATCCACCAACGAAGAAGGCGCCGTGTTCCTCTTCTCTGATTCGGACATGCTTTATGACCGTGTGGCCTTCGGCCAAGACCAGTTGGGCCGCAACATGCCGATCAACCACAACCTCGCCCTTCTTCTCAATACCGTGGAAATGCTGAGCGGAGGCTCCGACCTCATCGCTGTGCGCAGCCGTGGCTCGACGCGCCGCGCGTTCACCAAGTTCACAGAGTTGAACAGCAGGGTCGAAGCCAAATACAAACCGCAAATCCAGCAACTCCTGCAGAAGAAGGAAGAGGCGGAGAAGGAAGCCCAGAAGATCCGGTCGGTTGAGCTGAAAATGGACGCCAACGGCAAGATCGACATCGCCAATCCGGAAACGAGGGCCAAACTCGCCGCGCTCAACGAAACCCAGGTGAGCCTCAACAAGGAACTCCGCGAAATCCGCAAGCAACAGAATCGGGACAGGGACCACCTGGAAACCTGGATCACCGCCCTGAATCTCGCCCTGATTCCCGTGCTCATCATTCTTTTTGGCATCACCCTCGCCGTGAAACGGCACGCGGTGCAGGCAGCCAAATGATCCATTTCACCCTTCTTTTCGTCTCCTGTTCCCCAGCCATGAATCGCAACGTTCTTTTGCTCATCATCCTCGCTGTCCTCATTGGAGGAGGCATTCTTGTGCAGAAAAACAAGAACAGCCGTCTTAACAACGGTGACGCCAACATCAAGAAGCGCGAACTGCTGCTTCCGGATCTTCCCCTGAAGGACATCCACAAAGTCCGCATCAAAGATGGTGCGAACGAGGTGAATCTCTCGGAAGAAAATGGCAGGTGGCTGGTGGCGGAACGCGGCAACTATCCAGCGTCCGCGGAGAAGGTCGCCCGCACGCTTCTGAGCCTGGGTGACATCAAGACCACCTCAGGCAAGCACGTGAAAAAGGATAACCGCGGCGCCTACAAACTGCAGGCCGCCGGTGAGGGCCAGCCCTTTGAAGCCGGTCTTCAGGTCGAGCTGATGAACGCCAAGGGCGACGTTCTCACCAGCATCATTGCAGGCAGCTACATGAAGTCCGCCGGTGGGGCTTCGTCCAACTCATTCAACGGTGCGACGGAGCAGCGCTTCGTGCGTGTGTCCTCTGACAATGAGACGGTGTGGCTTATCAACGACATTTTCTATGACATCCAGGCGACGCCGCAAGACTGGCTTGATAAGGGCTTCGTTGATGTGCGCAAGATCAAGGACGTGGCGATCACCGCCACGACCCCTGCTGAATCCTGGGCAGCACAGCGTAAGGATGAAAACAGCGAATTCACGCTCACGGATGTGAGGATTCCAGGTGACGCGCTCGACACGGCGAAGGCAGCAGGCCTCGGTACCCTGCTTTCTTCCGCAACATTCAATGACGTGCTGACCAAGGACAAGGCCACCCCAGATTTCATGAAGGGCGCCATTTCGGCCCGTATCAACACCTTTGAAGATTTTCACTATGAGGTGAAGCTCCAGGAAAAAAAGGAACCGGGCGGCACCGAACCCAAGGATTACATCAGCATCTCTGTCACCGCGGATATTCCCAAGGAACGCAAGGCTGAGCCCAACGAGAAGCCGGAGGACAAAAAGAAGAGGGACGACGAGTTTGCCGCGAAGAAGAAAGAGTTGGAGGACAAACTGGCGAAGGAGAAGGGCTACGAAGGCCGGGTATACGCCGTGTCGAACTACGTCATTTCGTTGATCGCCAAGAAGCGCAGCGAGGTGCTGCGCGAGAAGACACCTCCACCGCCCACGCCAGAAATCAAAATCCCGGTTCCCAGGGCTGCTACCCCTCCAGCGCCCCCGGCTGAGCCTGCCAAGCCCGCAGCCGCACCTCCACCGGCCCCCCAAACGCCTGCGAAGGAAACCTCACCGCCCGCGAGTCCTGAAGCTTCAAAACCATCTGCACCTCCAGCGCCCGCGGCTTCCGAAGCAAAGCCTCCAGGTGAAGCGCCTAAATAATGGCAACCGAGGGAGGACATCATGAACCTCCTGATCAGCGCTGAAGACAGCGATCCTTTCCTCAAGGATGAGGTGACCCGCGCCTTTCCGGCAAGTCCCGTTGACTCGCCGGCGCCACGAATCTTTACAGCCTCTTTTACTCTCGATCCTGATGCCTTCCCGACATTCGTCTTTCTGCGGCAGTTGCTGCCGAATGCCGAGGAGAAACACGCCGCGTCCATTGGTGATTGGAGCCGGCATCTCCTCGCCCTGATCAGTGACCAATTACCTGAGCGGCAGCCTTGGCGGCTGCACATCATGCCGCACTACGGAGATGCGAATGCGGGTCAGAACCGCTGCCGGCTGATTCGTGAGACCCTTTTCGAACTGCTGCATCGCAAGAGGCGCAGTCTCATGAAGTCCCTGGAAGATGTGCCGGCGCGTTTCGAGCCGGGATCGTCCCTGGTGCAGCTTCTCCTGGTAGCGCCTGATCATGGATTTACCTCAGTGGCGCCGGCCCCCCTGCCCTGCCAATTGCCGCGCTTCATTTCTCCTTTTGTAAAAGGCGAACTTCCGGTTGCCAGTGACAAGGCGGCGCCGAGCCGCGCTTTTGCGAAGCTGGTGGAGGCGGAACTGCGTCTCAGCACACGAATTGCGAAGGGAGACTTCTGTGTGGACTTGGGAGCCTGCCCGGGAAGTTGGAGTTATGTGGCGCTGCAGCGCGGTGCAAAAGTGATGGCGGTGGACCGATCTCCATTGCGGGAGGACTTGATGGAAGACCGGCGGCTGACTTTTCACCAGGGAGACGCCTTTTCTTATGAACCGCCCGTGCCAGTGGACTGGCTCCTCTGCGATGTGATCGCCGCCCCGGAACGCAGCATCGGCCTGCTCCTGCACTGGTTGGAACGTGGATGGACGCGACGCTTTGTCGTGACCATCAAATTCAAAGGTCAGGAGGATTACGGTCAGCTCGAGCGGCTCAAACGCGAGCTGCCTCCTCTCTGCGGAGACTTTTTCATCACCCGGCTCTGTGCCAACAAGAATGAGGCCTGCGCCTTTGGGGTCGCCCGGTCCTGAAATCTAGAAAATCTTCCCCGATGATCACTTCATCGACGCCTGCAACTGCTCGTACTTGATTCGTTCGGGATGATTCTTGGGAAGCGATGTGCGCGCGCCATAGACGAGATCAGCGGCCATGCGACGGGCCTGGGGAATCTGCCGTTCCTTTTTGAAAAGCAGGGCACGTCCGTACAAGACATTGAGGGTGGAGGGATGCGAAGCGCCCCGTGCTTTCACCAATCCCTGGTACGCACGATCATACAATGCTGCGGCCTCGGCGTGGTTTCCCTTGTCGGTCAGCACATCGGCCAGTGTGCCTTCACTGGTCAAAGTGAACGGGTCATCTTTCCCCAAGACACGTTCGTGGATCGCCAAGGATTCGCGTCCCATACGCTCCGCCTCATCGAGCTTGCCGCCTTTCTCGAGCGCCTGCACAAGGTTGTCGAGTGTTACCAAAGTTTCCCGATGCTCAGGACCCAGCACCTTCTGGCGAGAGGTGAGACAGCGGCGGTAAAGCGATTCCGCCTCGGAGTGGTTTCCCATCTCAGATTTGCAGGCCGCGAGGTTGTTGAGGGCGAGTAGCGTTTCCGGATGCTCCGCGCCCTGCGTCCGTTCACGGATCTCAAGGCAACGCTCATAAATGGGACGGGCGCCCAGGTAGTCGCCCTTGCGCAGCAGAAGGTTCGCCAGATTTCCCTGACCGGAAAGCGTGGCGGGATTCTCTGGGCCATAGTTCTTTTCCAGCGCGGTTACGACCTGGCGGTAGAGCGGCTCCGCTGCGGCGTACTCCGCTTCATCGGAAAGCACGTTGGCGAGGTTGTTGAGGGCATTTAGGGTCGAGATGGCCTCAGGGCCGTCCGTGCGCTTCATTCCTTCCCACGCTCGCCGGTACATGGCTTCCGCGCCCGCCAATTCGTTCTTGGAGTGAAGGATGAGGGCCAGATTGTTGATGCTGGCCATCGTGTTGGGTGCATCGCGTCCTTCTACACGCTCGCGCACCGCCAGGCATTCGCGGTGCAGCGTCTCCGCCTCGGCGTCATTCCCGCGCTCGTGGAGCAGGTTGGCCAGATTGTTCATGATGGCGAGGGTATCCACGTGTTCTCCACCCAGTGTCTGCCCTGCCTTGGCCAGCGCTTCGCGAAAAACCTTCTCCGCCCCCGCGAGATCGCCCTTGGTTTGAAGCGCCAGCGCTTCGTCGTCCATTTGCGAGGGAGTCAAAACGACTGGCGGCGGGCCTGTAGGCGTGGCGCGTTGCGGCCCCATGAGCAGCCAGGCGGCTCCAATCAACAGGCCCAGCATCACCAAAAACACCGCCCCTCCACCGAGAGCGGCCCATCCCGTTCCCTTCCCGCCCTTGAGCTGGTTCAGCAGATCTCGCAGCGTGGCCATGGAGAAAATCTACCCCGGGGGCGTTTCATTCGCGACTGCTTTCGCGCGGCGACTTGACTCCAGCATTGACTCACGAACGTCGGTCGGGGTAGCGTTGTCACTACGCATGCAGTCGATCTGAGCTAGGGGGAGCATGCCGGGTTGAAATCCGACGCCAAAGGGAAAGACGAATTCACCCAAAACGAAAAACCTTTGAGCGTCCTCAACGTCGCACGCTAGCGAGCCTCCTACTTGATCAGATCGATCACCTTCGCCTTCAAGCTGCCCGGCCCGCGGAAGTAGAGCACCAGCCTGCCAACAAAATAGAACAGCAGCACGCCGATGGCCCATGGGAAGTAGGTAAGAAAGGCGGCATCGCTGGCACGGGCCGGGCCTTTGACGCGAGGTGGATTGTCCCCCACCACGCAAACAATGACCGTCTCGCCGGTCTCCCGCGGTGCCACGTAGAAGTCAGGGCGTTCCAGCGTGACCACTTGGTCGCGGCCGGAGGGATCGGTGTACTCCACGTGATAAACCTTCTCTGCCCGTTTGCCGGGTTTGGTCTCGATGTTCAGGACCCTGCCGGGAACGTTGGCGGCCTTCTGCCACGACATCATTTCCTGCCATGCCTTCCAGCCGATGTAGGCCAGCGACAGGACCAAAAGGACTGCCAGTGCCACCTCCAGCACATTTCGGTTCCGCGAAGGCGCGGGCGGCTGGATGCGCTGTTTCCAGGAGGCCAACAGATGCTCGCCCAAATCGGGCCGGCGGGAGAGTTCCAATTGTTCGTCCGTGACCCGGCTCACGAAAGGATGTGGGACGTCCGATGGATTTCTCCACACCACATCTGTCACCACCCCATCGGCCATGACCAGGCCCACGCCCTTCTCGGGAAGCCACAGCGTCCCCTCGCTGAGAAGGAACTCATTCGACAATGAATTTGGATCCTGTTCCGCTCCGTTTCGGCCGTTGGGCTCGCACACCGCATCTTCGGCCCGCCATCCTGCGCCACCGGCCACCGGTTTCACCACCTGAAACGCCTGGTGCAGGCGTGCGCCCAAGAGCTTCTTCCCATGCCATGCGTATTCCTCCTCGTCCTCCACCGAAAGCTGCCAGACCCGTTCGTCCCCGGCCTCCCCGTTGAAGCGCAGTTCCATTCCCCAATCACCCTCAATCCTGAGCCAATCCGGCTCATCGGCCTTCCGGCTGGTCTTCAATCCCGCCTTTTCAATCGCCGCCATGGCTTCAGTCCGAGCCATTCCGGGGCGCAGGCCGTGCCATGAGTCCAGCTTGGAAATGTCAAAACCGTGTGAGGAAGATGCTGCCATCCTTGTAATGAAAACGTTGATACGGATCGTCTTTTCTCGATGCATTTCAACAGTGAAGCCTCACCCTTGGGCTGGGATTGACGGGCGAGGGCTGATTGAGGTAGGATCCAGTCAGACTATGGGCGAATCCGTTTCATCTGTTGACGGACTGCTCCGCGGGAAAGGCCGGCGGCCATCGGGCAATCCGCTGGCTATTTTGAGCCTTGCTCTGGCGTTCCTGTCATTGCCGCTTTTCGCCATATTTGCTGCTGATATATCCAAAGTTCCAGGATTTCTGATTTCGGGTATTGCAACCATCATTTGCGGACACAAGGCGCTGCACAAGATTGGAAGTGGCAAGCACCCGGTATACGGCTATCCCATGGCCAGGGTAGGATTGTGGATGGGATATGGCGTGACTTTGGTTTTTCCCTTTCTCTATGGCATGAGCTACACCGGTGGCTGCCGCATGGGTGAGCGGGCTTTCCAGTCCAAGGCCATCAATAACTGCCGCCAGATCGCCATTACGTTGCACCTTTATGCTGTTGACCACAGCGGCGAATATCCAGACGCGGCACTGCCGCAAGCCCATAGTTCCAACGAGGTGTTTCACCTCATGTTTGTGGAAGATCAGACCAGCGACGAGATGATTTTCGGTTCGCCCCTGAGTCGCCACCAGCCAGATGGCGAGATCGGTGCCAAGCCGGATTTCCTTGAGGCGCTGCAACCTGGTGAAAACCACTGGGCCATGACCCGCGGGCTGACGGAGATTTCTCCCGCCAATATGCCATTGGTCTTTGAGAATACTGCGGTTCCATCGTGGCCTCCGAAGTGGAACGCAGACCTCGCCGGAACAAATCAGCAAGGCCGGACGTGGGCCAAGGGGAAAGTGATTGTTGGGTTCAATGACTGTAGTGTCTTTCTGCAGACCGTAAAGGACGGAGCAGGACCACAGCCTCTGAAACCAACGTCCGACAAGGCTCCGGTGTTCCCTCTGCTGGATTCACAGCCCACCATTCTGGATGTGCAGGACAAGTAACGCTGACCCCTCAGAAAGCGCTTTCATGAACTACTTCGTCCAAGTGGGCAGTGAAATTCAAGGGCCGATCAGTCGGGAGGAAATCCGGCAGCGTCTGGCTCAGGGAGAGCTTGAAGAATCCGCATTGGTGCGCGAGGTAAATG
>Ga0265327_10002914_pt1 | contig 17140 bp, 14 predicted proteins | sample 41621metaG_FD_202089 | JGI IMG/M metagenome (GOLD analysis project Ga0265327, IMG submission 202089) | Rhizosphere microbial communities from Carex aquatilis grown in University of Washington, Seatle, WA, United States - 4-16-21 metaG | ecosystem: Host-associated > Plants > Roots > Rhizosphere... | reverse complement strand
CACAGCGAATGAAGCTCATGGTGGGGCCGCGTTCGCGCTGCCCCGGGAAGTACAGGAAGTCGCTGACGATCAGGCCGAGCGTATCGAGGTACCAGTCCAGTGCCGCACGGTATTTGGTCGTTTGCACGACGACGTGGCCGAGGCGCTGCACCGTCGTCGGGACCCGCGGCGGGCGCTGCGTCGTGTTGATCCGCTTGACCTGGTCGCCGACATTGAGGGGGTGGGGTGATTGCGACGGCAGCGGGCTCAGCGGATTGGTGCCGGACACCACGCGTACCGGGACACCGCCGGGGTCCGTCAACTGCACGCCCAGTCCGCCGATCGACTCTGGCAGCGGTGTGACCCGCGCGCCGGTCTTGTCGGCCAGCCGCACCAGATCTGCGTCGTCTCCGGCGGTGAACGCCATCCCGCGGAACCGGGTCTGCGGGCCCCGCCGGACGAGGACGCACGGCGCGTCGGGGTCGCTGCCGCGCAGGTGCAATTCGGTGGCGGTGCGTAGCGCGGTGCCGAAGCCGAATGCGTGGGCAAAGGCTTCGGCGCGCGACAGGTCGGGCTTGTCGAATTCCAGCCAGGCGACGTCGGTCACCTTGATCAGCGGATTGCGGGAGCGGCCTGGATGCTCGCCCGGGCGCGCGCCGTCGGCGCTGTGCAGGCCGTTGTGGGCGCCAATGGTGTTGCTGCTCATCGTGAATACTCCTTCTGCGACGATCGGATCGAGCTGCGGGCCACGCCCCGGACCCGGTCGATCACCTCGGATGCCTCGGCGGGCAGGCGGTTCCCGCGCCATGCCACGTGCTGATCGGGACGGATCAGCACCAGGTCGCGTTCGTAGAGGTTTCGGGCATGCGCGTCGCGGACGTCGACGACGGTCAGCGGGACGCCGCGATCGGCTGCCGCGGACGTCAGCTCTGTGACGTCGAGATCGGTGAAGCGCAGCAGCGTGAATCCCGGTCCGAACAGGTCGAAAAGGGCGGTTCCGTCCGGCAGGAAGACGCTGGGTGGCCGGGCTCCCGGCGCTGTGCTCGGGAGATACCGGTGCGCGGGGCCGGCCGGTTGAAGGACCGGTTCGGTACAGATGACCGGTGAGTTGTCGTAGCGGTAGCCGTATTCGATTCCGTCGGCCTCGTTTTCGAGATTGCCGAGATCGAGAATCTCGCGACCGAGGCGTGCGCGGTCGCGGTCGGACGCCCAACCTTGTCCGGAAAGCGATGCGCGGTTTGCCATTTGGATCGCCAGGCGCACCAGGGTGTGTCGTGCAGAGGCGTCTCGATTGGCGATTCCGACCGCGCGGCGTTCTGCCGCGTAGGCGCTGAGCAGACGCGGACCGCCCCAGCCATTGACGACCGCGGCCAACGTCCAGCCCAACCCGACGGCGTCACCGACGCCGGTGTTCATGCCATAGCCGCCGTTCGGCACCACCTGGTGGGCCGAGTCGCCGGCCAACCAAACCCGGCCGTGCCCGTACGAGTCGGCAAGCGAGAGCCGGGGCCGCCACTCATTGGCAACGACGATGTCGCAATCGAATTCGACTCCCAGCCGGGCGAACAGGAACTGCTTCGGATCGATCTCCCCGGTCTTGACGCCCATGCCGATCAGCGTGTGCAACGTCCAGGTGTCGCGATCGTTCTGTGAGATCAGGGTCCAGCCTTCGGGGGACTGGGTGTGCCACGTGGTGCCGAATCGTTCCAGGATCTCGCGGGCCGTGGACGTGAAATGCACCATGTACACCCGGCCGTCCATCGGGGTCTGTCGCTGTTCCGCGAATGCCCGCACCGTTCCTGCGACCATCTTGCCCAACCCGATCTCGCGCGCGGCCAGGCGACGGATATCGATGTCGTGCAACGTAATCCCGAGTTCGCGCCGCACGATGCTGCCGGCTCCGTCGCAACCGGCAAGGTAGTCGGCCCGCACGGTGCGGGTCTCGCCGGTCGCGCTGCAGTTGATGACCGCATCGACGCCGTCGGCGTCCTGGTGAAAGGACTGCAGCGCCCATCCGTATCGGACGTCGGCGCCGGTGCGCGTCTCCAGGATCTCCCTGAGTGCGGGTTCGAGGATTGCCTGCGAAACCCGCATCGGCGGTTCCAGTGTCATGGTGCCGTCGGTGCATCCGCGGATGGCGTCGCGGCGCCCGGTCACGCCGGGGTAGCTGAACCGCGCCAACTCCCACCCGTTCAGTTTGGTGACCCAAGCGACGTCGAACGGATTGTCCTCGGGCACAGCCACTTTGCGAAGGTCATCGGCGATGCCGAGTTGCCGGTACAGCTCCATGCTGCGGCCGTTGGTGATGTCCATCTTGGGGTGCGTCGTCGTCGACGGGTTGCGTTCGATGAGCAGTGCCTGCACACCCTGCCGCGCCAAGGTCAACGCCAGGGTGAGGCCGACCGGCCCGCCTCCGGCGATCAGCACCGGCACGCGGTCAGCCGACGAGGATTCGATCATCATTGATCCCTTCTGCCGTCAACAACTATGTACTGAATTGAACAGAAGTGTTCAACGCAAGTCAAGGGTAATTCTGAACGCATCTGTTTAAAAATGCGGAGATGTGTCCAATCGATGTTGCTATTGTTGTGGATTGAACAGGTGATGCAGAAGGTTCAGAGGGGCGGTGTCATGACCACGACTGACGAACGGATTTTGACCGCGGCAGTGCGGCTCTTCGTCGAGAAGGGCACCACGCAGGTCACGATCAGTGAGTTGGCGCAGGAGGCCAACGTGGCCCGCGGCACCCTGTACCGGAACGTCGGGTCGATGGACGATCTGTTCGATCGCGTCGTCGGCGAGCTCACCGCGGATCTGCATGAGCGGGTCTCGGCGTCTTTCGGGGCGATCGACGACTCCGCCGCGCGGCTGTCCACCGGGATCCGGATGTGGGTGCGCTACGCGCACGAGAACCCGCAGTTGGGCCGGTTCGCCGTCAAGTTCGGTCTGAGCGAGGAAACGCTGCGGACGTGGATGGCCGGCCCGCCGAGCAGTGACGTCGACGCCGGCGTAACGGCCGGGCGCTACCGGCTGGGCGATGTCGGCGTCGACAGCGTGGCCTCGCTGGTCCAGGGCGCCACGGTCAGTGCGATGTGGATGGTGCTCGAAGGCCACCAGACGTGGCGTGAGGCCGGGTCGTCCACAGCGGAACTTGTGTTGCGCGCCTTGGGTATTGAAGCCAAGGAGGCGCACCGTATCGCGACCGAACCGCTGCCTGTACTGCAGCCGTCCGTCTGAATGCGCGCTGTCATCGCCCGCCGCGTACGTCGCAGCTTCGGGTGGCTCGCTTCCGCGATCGGGCTGATCGTCGCGCTCCTGATCGGTCAGTGCCTGTGGCTGCGTCCCTCGCCCGTCGCGATGCCGGTGGTGCCCGAGGGTGGCTACGGATTCAGCGTCGGCGCGCCGCAGTCCTGGATGAGCGATGCCGACGCCGACCGGGAACTCGATGCCGTCGCCCGCACCCGGGGCGAGTGGATGCGGGTGCTGATCGACTGGCACATCGTGGAACCCGTCAAGGGTCAATACAACTGGCATTACGTCGACCATTGGGTGAACGGCTCCAAGCAGCGGGGCCTGAAGGTACTCGGACTGATCGCGTACAGCCCCACCTGGGCTCGGGCGCCGGGCTCGTACTTCAGTGCGCCACCGGTGAATCCGGCGGACTATGCCGCGTTCGTCACCGCCGTCGTGCAGCGGTACGGCGACCGGATCGCCCACTGGGAGATCTGGAACGAGCCCAACCTGCCGCTGTTCTTCGGCTTCACCGATAACCGCGCCGCGGTCTACACCGAGCTGCTCAAGGCGGCGTATCCGGCGATCAAGGCCATTCAGCCCGACGCCACCGTCATCACGGCGGGGCTGAGCCGTGCCACCGGCCCGGACGCACCGACGAAGTTCCTCGCCGACATGTATGCGGGCGGCGCGCGAAAGTTCTTCGATGCCACCGCGATGCATCCGTACGTCTTTCCCGGTGGCATCGCCGAAGACGGCGACAACGGATGGTCGGACCTGGTCCGGATCCACGACCTGATGACCGTCAACGGAGATGGTGACAAGAAGGTCTGGATGACCGAGCTGGGCGCCTCGACCTGCGCACCGCAAGCCCGGGGCGTCAGCCAGGACGAACAAGCGCGGCAGATCCTGCAGGTGATGGCGGGTGTCGCGGGGACCGGATGGAGTGGTCCGGCGTTCATCTTCGCGGTGCGCGACACCGACACCGCCAAACGTGACGACCTCGAATCCAACTTCGGCGCGTTGCTGACTTCCGACTGGAAACCCAAGTTCACGGCGGCGGTGCTGGCTCGGTAGCCCACCATGGCAACCGCGCCGCTCGTATAGTCGAGGCGTGGCAGGTCGTCCGATTCATACATTCGAAGTACTCCGCACCCAGCGCCTGACCCCGCACATGATTCGTGTTGTGTTCGGCGGCAACGGGTTCGACACCTTCAGTCCGAAGGAATTCACCGATTCCTACGTCAAGTTCGCCATCGTGCCCGCCGGCGTCCAGGTGGCGGGTTTGGCGCAGCCGCTGACCCTGGACAGCTTCGAGGCGCTGCCGGCGGACCAGCGCCCGACGGTACGGACCTACACCGTGCGCAGCGTCGACGCCGAGCAGCGCGAGCTCACCGTCGACTTCGTCGTGCACGGCGACAGCGGGGTGGCCGGACCGTGGGCTGCGTCGTTGGCGCCCGGTGACCCCGCGTATCTCATGGGCCCCAATGGGGCCTACGCGCCGAACCCGGCCGCCGACTGGCATCTGCTGGCCGGCGACGAAGCCGGGCTGCCGGCGCTGAGTACCGCACTGGAAGCGTTGCCGTCCAACGCAATCGGGCAGGCCTTCATCGAGGTCGACGGTCCGGACGACGAGCTGGACCTGACCGCGCCCACAGGCGTGAAGATCCACTGGATACACCGCGGCGGACGGGCGGACCTGGTTCCCGACGACCGGGCCGGCGACAACGCGCCGCTCGTCGCCGCGGTCCGGGCGGCCGACTGGCTGCCCGGCCAGGTGCAGGTTTTCGTCCACGGCGAGGCCCAGACCGTCATGCACAATCTGCGGCCGTACCTGCGCAAGGAACGCGGCGTGGGCGCGGAATGGGCGTCCATCTCGGGATATTGGCGCCGCGGACGCACCGAGGAGACCTTCCGGCAGTGGAAGGCCGAACTGGCCAAGGTCGAAGCCGAGGCATAGCCCGAAACCGCGGCGCAGGCCGACGCTAAGGTTCGATTCTCAGCTGAAGGTGCAACAGAAGGGCGGGCCTGATGGCGTTCGGTGATTACCAGCTCGAGATCTACCTGCAAGGGCTGGGCGGTGTCGTCCCGACGCTGCCGATCTCGGTCGCCGAACTCGAGGAGCGCGCCCAGGCCGCGATGCCGCCGTCGATCTGGTCGTACGTCGCCGGTGGCGCCGGCGACGAGCGGACGCAGCGCGTCAACGTCAGTGCCTTCGACCGCTGGGGCCTGATGCCGCGGATGCTGGTCGGGGCCACCGAGCGAGACCTGACCGTCGACCTGTTCGGGCTGAAGCTGCCGTCGCCGCTGTTCCTCGCGCCGATCGGCGTCATGGGTATCTGTGCCCGCGATGGCCACGGCGATCTGCACGCCGCGCGGGCCGCGGCCCAGACCGGCGTACCGATGATGGTCTCGACGCTCACCAGTGATCCGCTGGAGGACGTCGCCGCCGAATTCGGTGACACCCCAGGCTTTTTCCAGCTGTACACCCCGAAAGACCGCGACTTGGCGGCCAGCCTGGTCAGCCGGGCCGAGGCGGCCGGGTACCGGGGCATCGTCGTCACCCTCGATACCTGGGTGCCGGGCTGGCGCCCCCGCGACCTGTCGACGGCCAACTTCCCGCAGCTGCGCGGCCACTGCCTGTCCAACTACACCAGCGACCCGGTGTTCCGGGCCAAGCTGCCCGCACCGCCCGAGCAGAACCCGCAGGGCGTCGTGATGCAGTGGGTGCAGGATTTCGGGAATCCGCTGAGCTGGGACGACCTGCCGTGGCTGCGCTCGCTGACCACGCTGCCGCTGCTGGTCAAGGGCATCTGTCATCCCGACGATGCCCGGCGCGTCCGCGACGCCGGGATCGACGGCATCTACTGCTCCAACCACGGCGGCCGGCAGGCCAACGGCGGAATCCCGGCCATCGACTGCCTGCCCGGCGTCGTCGAGGCGGCCGACGGCCTTCCGGTGCTGTTCGACTCCGGCATCCGGACCGGTGCCGATGTGGTCAAGGCGCTGGCGCTCGGCGCGACGGCCGTCGGCATCGGCCGACCGTACGCGTACGGGATGGCGCTGGCCGGCACCGCCGGTGTCGTGCACGTGCTGCGGTCGCTGCTGGCCGAGACCGACCTGACCATGGCAATCGACGGATACCGCTCGCTCGCCGACCTCACCCCCGATGCCCTGCGCCGCGTCGACGTCTGAGGTCACAGCTCGGCCACCGACGGGTGGCGTGCCGGGCGATCGGGCGGCCCTGATGCGAACGTAGGGGAGTGCACCCGGCGGTTCTCGATGAGTTCGATCAGTACCTCGAACTCGAATGCGGCCGCTCCGAACACACCCGGCGCGCCTACCGGGGCGACCTGCGGTCGCTGGCGGAATTCCTCGGCGACGACGTGGCCATCGCGGACCTCGACCTCATGACGCTGCGGTCCTGGCTCGCCGAACAGGCAAGCCGGGGCGCCGCCCGGACGACGCTGTCCCGCCGGACCTCGGCGGTCAAGACTTTCACCGCATGGGCGGTGCGGCGGGGGCTCCTCGAAACCGACCCGGCGACGCGGCTGCAGACCCCCAAGGCCCGTCGTGCACTGCCCGCGGTACTCCGTCAGGACCAGGCCGTCGACGCCATGTCCGCCGCGAATTCCGGTGCGGAACAAGGTGATCCGATGGCGCTGCGCGACCGGCTGATCGTAGAGATGCTGTACGCCACCGGCATCCGAGTCAGCGAGCTGTGCGGCCTGGACATCGACGACGTCGACCAGAGTCGGCGGGTGCTGCGGGTCCTGGGTAAAGGCGACAAGCAGCGCACCGTGCCGTTCGGTGAACCGGCTTTCAAGGCGCTACGGGCCTGGCTTTCGGACGGGCGCCCGGCGCTCGCGGTCGCGACATCCGGCCCGGCACTGCTGCTCGGTGCGCGAGGACGACGACTGGACCCCCGCCAGGCGCGGACCGTCGTGCACCAGACCGTCTCGGCGGTGGACGGCGCCCCCGACATCGGGCCGCACGGCCTGCGACACAGCGCGGCCACGCATCTCCTGGAAGGCGGCGCCGACCTGCGCGTGGTGCAGGAACTGCTGGGCCATTCGTCGCTCGCGACCACCCAGCTCTACACGCACGTGACCGTCGCCCGGTTGCGTGCTGTCCACGACCAGGCCCACCCCCGCGCCTGACTCCCGGCCGAGAATGAGCTTGTGTGCGAAGTTCTCGCGATTTGTGGCACACAAGCTCATGTTGGGCGTCAGAAAAGCGGCTTCAGCCGCACCGGGGTGGCGGCGAGCAGGCCCAGGGGATCGACGTAGTCGGCATTGGAGGACGCACCCCACATCGCGCCCCAGTGCAGGCAGCTGGCGCACCCGGGATGCCCGGCGACCAGCGTTCCGAGCGGAGTGCCGGCAGCGACGACGGCGCCGGGCCGCACCGCCGCACGAACCGGCTCGTAGCTGGTCCGCAGCCCACCCGGATGCGCCACCGACACCAGCGGCCGGCCCGCGAGCTCTCCGGCGAACACCACGGTGCCCGGAGCCGCGGCGTAGACCGGCTGGCCGGCAGCACCCGCGAGGTCGACACCACGATGCCCGCGCTGCCAGTTGGGCTGTGGTGCGTCGAAGGGCCTTACGACCGCGGGGCGCGGTCGTAAGGGCCAGTCCAGCCGGCCGTCTGCGGCGTACGCCACGCCGGTCGAGCAGACGGTCATGAGCGTCATGAACAGACTGATCCGCATCACCCCAGTTCAGCGCCTCGGCGGCGGCTTGGGCACCCCCGGCACCCCGATCTGTGGATAACCGGCGCACTGTGGACAAGAGCACCCCTGAAAAGCGTGTAAACTTCCCCCTGCAATCCGCATTCGTGGGTTGACTTCGCGCGCCTGCACAGCGGCTCGATCTCGGGTCGCCATCGCATGCCGGGCGGTCCCACCTCGGACAACCGAGTTGGGTCCGGCACGCAGCAGACGCCAGGGTCCGGAATCACCCGATTCCGGACGACAACCGAAAACAAGTGAGGCACAAACATGGCCGTAGTGACCATGCGGCAGCTGCTGGATAGCGGCGCGCACTTCGGGCACCAGACCCGTCGCTGGAACCCCAAGATGAAGCGGTTCATCTTCACCGACCGCAACGGCATCTACATCATCGACCTGCAGCAGACGCTGACCTACATCGACAAGGCGTACGAGTTCGTCAAGGAGACCGTTGCCCACGGCGGCACCGTGCTCTTCGTCGGTACCAAGAAGCAGGCCCAGGAGTCGATCGCTGCCGAGGCCACCCGTGTCGGCATGCCCTACGTGAACCAGCGCTGGCTGGGCGGCATGCTCACCAACTTCTCGACCGTCCACAAGCGCCTGCAGCGCCTGAAGGAACTCGAGTCGATGGAGCAGACCGGTGGCTTCGAGGGTCGCACCAAGAAGGAAATCCTCATGCTGACGCGTGAGAAGAACAAGCTCGAGCGCAGCCTCGGCGGTATCCGCGACATGCAGAAGGTGCCTTCGGCCATCTGGGTCGTCGACACCAACAAGGAGCACCTGGCTGTTTCCGAGGCCATCAAGCTGGGCATCCCGGTCCTCGCGATCCTGGACACCAACTGCGACCCGGATCAGGTCAACTACCCGATCCCGGGCAACGACGACGCCATCCGCAGCGCTGCGCTGCTGACCAAGGTGATCGCATCCGCAGTCGCCGAGGGCCTGCAGGCTCGCTCGGGTGCCAAGACCGAGGCCGAAGGCGCCGAGCCGCTCGCCGAGTGGGAGCAGGAACTGCTCGCCGGTGCGACGGCCGGAACCGAGACGGCGTCTGCCGAAGCCGCCACCGAAACCACCACCACAGAAAGCTGAGATGGCTAACTACACCGCTGCTGACGTAAAGCGACTGCGGGAGCTCACCGGCTCCGGCATGCTCGACTGCAAGAACGCACTGGTTGAGACCGAGGGTGACTTCGACAAGGCCGTCGAGGTGCTGCGCATCAAGGGCGCCAAGGACGTCGGCAAGCGCGCTGAGCGCGCCACCGCCGAGGGCCTGGTCGCCGCCAAGGACGGCGCCCTGATCGAGCTGAACTCCGAGACCGACTTCGTCGCCAAGAACGCCGAATTCCAGGCTCTCGCGGATCAGATCCTCACCGCTGCTGTCGAGGCCAAGGCCAACGACGTGGAGACCCTCAAGGCCGCCACGGTCGGCGGTACCACTGTCGAGCAGCTGGTCGCGGACCTGTCCGCGAAGATCGGTGAGAAGCTCGAGCTGCGTCGGGCCGCCTACTTCGACGGCACCGTCGAGACCTACCTGCACAAGCGTGCCGCGGATCTGCCGCCGGCCGTGGGTGTGCTGGTCGAGTACAACGGTGCTTCGGAAGAGGCTGCGCACGCCGTCGCGCTGCAGATCGCCGCGCTGAAGGCCAAGTACCTCACCCGTGAGGACGTGCCTGCCGACCTGGTCGCCAACGAGCGTCGCATCGCCGAGGAGACCGCCAAGGAAGAGGGCAAGCCCGAGGCCGCGCTGTCGAAGATCGTCGAAGGCCGCGTCACCGGCTTCTACAAGGACGTCGTGCTGCTCGACCAGCCGTCGGTGTCCGACAACAAGAAGACCGTGAAGGCCCTGCTGGACGAGGCCGGCGTCACCGTGACCCGCTTCGTGCGGTTCGAGGTCGGCCAGCAGTAAAAAGACCTGGGCGGCACACTACATCCATGTGACGGCTCGCCGTCGCCGCTCATCGACAAAACCCCGCGCACAAACCCGGCGATCCCGGAGTGCGCGGGGTTTTGCTTTCTCTGGCCTACGGTCGGGGGAGTTTGCGGTGCAACGGATTTGCGGTCACCTGCGCGCGGCGACGACTCGTAGGCAGGCTGCTGACGACATCTGGGCTGTCGGCCGTCGCGCGGGTCGCGTCCTGTACCCGCATCCCCGGCGAACTCCCGGCGCCGAGGGCGGGTGCGCCGATTCTGCGTTTGGCCTCGCCACTACAGCTCGGACACGGGGTGTCGGCGGGCGCGGTCGCCATCGGATGCTGTTCGGTGAAGTCCGGGCAACCCCGTCCACACCGGAATACGTAGGTAGGCACAACGACACCATAAGCCCTCTCCGGCAACGTCATCCGGATGTAACTTGCCCGATCCGCAGACGAGACACCTTCACTATTGAATACTTCCATACGGAAGTAAGTGTTCGTGTCGCTACGGAGGTCAATGTGCCGGAATTGCTGTTCCCCCTGGATTCGACGAAGAAGTTCACCGACCAACAGTTGGTCGGCCACAACCGCTGGCACCCGGATATCCCACCGGCCGTCACCGTCAAGCCCGGGGACAGCTTCCGGGCGCATTGCCGCGAGTGGTTCGACGGCGCCATCCACAACGACGACTCGGCCGAGGACATCCTCAACGCACCGCTCAAGGGCGTGCACTGCCTGTCCGGGCCGTTTGCGATCGAGGGCGCCGAACCGGGTGACCTGCTGATCGTCGACATCCTCGACGTCGGCCCGATCCCGCAGGAAGACTCGGGGCCGTTGGCAGGGCAGGGCTGGGGCTACACCGGCATCTTCGCCAAGCAGAACGGCGGCGGGTTCCTCACCGATCAGTTCCCCGACGCCTACAAGGCGATCTGGGACTTCTCCGGCCAGCAGGCCACCTCGCGGCACGTGCCCGGCGTGAAGTACACCGGCATCGTGCATCCGGGACTGATGGGCACCGCGCCGTCGGCGGCGCTGCTGGCCAAGTGGAATGCGCGCGAGGGCGCGCTGATCGCCACCGATCCCGACCGCGTGCCCCCACTGGCGTTGCCGCCAGAACCACAGGACGCCATCCTCGGTTCATTGCGGGGCGACGCATTCACCAAGGCGGCCGCCGAGGCGGCCCGTACCGCGCCGCCCCGGGAGAACGGCGGTAACCAGGACATCAAGAACCTCACCAAGGGCAGCCGGGTGTTCTATCCGGTGTTCGTCCCCGGTGCGAACCTGTCGTTCGGCGACCTGCACTTCTCGCAGGGCGACGGCGAGATCACGTTCTGCGGCGCGATCGAGATGGGTGGATTCATGGACCTGCATGTCGACCTGATCAAGGGCGGCATGGACACCTATGGGGTGCACGAGAATGCGATATTCATGCCGGGCAACACCGACCCGCAATACTCGGAATGGCTGGCCTTCTCCGGCACGTCGGTGACACTCGAAGGCGAGCAGAAGTACCTCGACTCGGACCTGGCCTACCAGCGGGCCTGTCTGCACGCGATCGACTACCTCACGAAATTCGGGTACAGCCCGGAGCAGGCCTATCTGCTGCTCGGGTCCGCGCCGATCGAGGGGCGGCTCTCCGGAGTCGTGGACATCCCGAATTCCTGTGCGACGGTGTACATCCCGACGGCCATCTTCGACTTCCCGGTGGCGCCGTCCGCCGCCGGGCCCTACCAGGTCGATCCGGGAATGGGCGCGCCCCACGCCAGCTTCTGATCCCGCAGCCGACAGCCGGTTCCCCGATTTCCTTGGGGGACTGGCTGTTTGGCGGGTATGGGATCAGCCGCGGAGAACTGCCGGGGCACCCGGCCGTTGTAGCGTGCTCAGCAGTTCGGTCAGCGCCTCCGGCTGCAGTGACGTCGACGCGCACAGCGCGGCCAGCTGTTCGGATTTGTTGAGCCGCTCGCGGATCTGGCGGTACAGCGCGCCGCCTCGTCGGGTCTGGTGGACCAACACCCGTCGGCGATCGACCACATCGGCCTTGCGCAGCACGAGGTTGTCGTCGACCATCCCGTCAACGAGCCGGGTCAGGCTCGGACCGGGCAGCAGCGTCACCTCGGCGAGCGCCGTCATCGGCTTTCCGACGCCGCCTTCGAGCGCGGCCAGCACATGCCACTGGCGCACCGTCAACCCGGCCAGGTGGTCGGTCACGACGCGGTCGAGTTCGAAGGCGACCGACTTCACCAATCGAGCGAGCTCCTCGATGGTGTCGGCACGGGCGCCGGGCTTCATTTCCATGGTGGCGCCCAGCCTACCGTGGTGGGAGCTTTCGTCTCGCCGAGAAACAGCGCTGATCGGCAGGTATCTTCAGAATGAACTCTGGTCGCCCGGGTGATGGACGTCGTGGTCGTCGCGATCGGTGTGGCATGGCTGGGCCGGTGTCTCGAGGTGAGGTGATGGTGAACCCGAACTCTGTGACGGTTCCCGCGCGTGCCGACCCGGATGTTGTCGATATCGCGCTCGTGGTGCCGTTGAGCGGGCCGGCCGGAATGTTCGGACCTTCGTGCGAGGCGAGTGCCGAACTCGCTGCCGAGGACATCAATGCCGCCGGCGGCATCCTGGACCGGCCGGTGCGGATTCACCCGGTCGACGCCGGGGCACCGTTGGCCGATCTCGCGGACGAGCTGGGCCGCCTGGTCGCCCAGCAGCGCATCGACGCCGTGGTGGGATGGCACCTGTCGAACGCGCGCCGGGTCATCACCCCGCAGACCGCCGGCCGGGTGCCGTACGTGTACACCACGTTCTACGAGGGCGGGGAGAGCGCCGACGGGGTGTACATGGTTGGGGAAACCCCGGAGCAGCAACTGTTTCCGGCGTTGTCGTGGCTGCGGGAGAACCTTGGGCTGAAGCGCTGGTGCATCGTCGGTAACGACTACATCTGGCCGCGGCAGACCGCTCGAGTGACCCAGGAGTACATGTGGCGATCGGGCTTCGAATTCGTCGGTGAAGCATTCGTTCCGCTGGGCGGACGGGATTTCCGGCCCGTGCTCGACGTCATCAGCCGCTCGGCGGCCGACGGAGTGCTGGTGTTGATGGTGGGTGCGGACAACGCCGCGTTCAATCGCGCGTTCGCGCGAGCCGGCCTGGACCAGCGTATGGTGCGACTGTCGTTGATGATCGGCGAGGATGTGTTGTGCGCCAGCGGAAGTGGGGCGACCGCCGGTCTGTACACCGCATGCGGCTATTTCGAGAGCCTGCCCACCGAGGTGAACATGGGATTCGGCTCGCACTATGTGCAACGGTTCGGTAGCGCGGCCCCGGCGCTCAACAACATCGGTGAATCCTGTTACGAGGGACTGCTGTTGCTGACGGCGCTGGCGCAGACCGCCCGCAGTCTGGACGTGACGGCGATCGACCGGGCGCGCTCCTCGGTCGCCTATCAAGGCCCGCGCGGCGAGGTCGTCATGCATGGAGCTCATACTCGTCAACCCGTGTACCTCGCCAGCGCGGACCAACTCGAATTCAATGTGATCGCCGAGCTCACACCCTGACCGACTGTCATGGCCCCCTTCAATCCGAACGGGGCCATGACGGTTCGTCAGCTCGATTGCGGCGTCGCCGCGGTCTTCAGCAGGTCGGTGGTCACCGAATCGGTGTAACCCTCCTTCTTACACATGTCATGACAGTCTTTCGTCAGCGTGCAGGTCAGTGAGGACACGGTGCCGTGATGAAAAGGGCAGTCGTGCACCATGTCCGGCAGTTCGTACCGCTTCTGGTCGACGACGTCCAGCAGCGTCTGACCCGCCCACAGGGGCTCCTTCTCGATCTCCTCGCGAAGCGGATTACGGCGGGCCAGGTAGTACTTGCCCTTGGTCGCGATGCAGATCACCGGCGACAGCACGAATGCCAACGTCAGTGCCAGGTACGGAGACCAGGCCGCCAGGAAATCACCGAAAGCGTGGTAGAAGGCCATGATCGAGAACACCGAACCCACCAGCATCGAGACGAATCCGACCGGATTGATGGCGTAGAGATAAGCCCGCTTGAATTCGACGTAGGAGGGACTGAGCTTGAGCAGTGGCTTGTTGATCACCAGATCGGCGACGATCGCGCCGACCCAGGCGATCGCGACGTTGGAGTAGAACCCCAGGATCGTGTTGAGCACGGCGAACATGTCGCTGAGCATCAACGCCAGCGCGATGGCGATGTGCAGACCGAGGTACACCACCCGTCCCGGGTGCACGTGCAGTATGCGGCTGAAGAAATTCGACCAGGACAACGAGCCCGAATATGCGTTGGTCACATTGATTTTCACCTGCGACAGCAAGACCATCAGCGTGGCCAGAGCGAGCGCGGCGACGTCGTTGTGGATGACCGAACCGAAGCCGCCGAGGAACTGCTCGATGGGTTCGGTGGCGGCTGTGAAACCGACCTTCCCCGCGACATAGAACGCCAGGAAGGCGCCGCAAATCTGTTTGGCCGCACCGAGAATCACCCAGCCCGGTCCGGCGGCGAGTACCGCACCCCACCACCGCAGGGGCGGTGTTTCCGACTTCTCGGGCATGAAGCGCAGATAGTCGACCTGTTCACCGATCTGGGCGATGAGCGACAGTGCCACGCCGGCGCCCGCCCCGACTCCGATGGCCGTCACCTGCTCGCTGCCGCCGTTGCCGGCCCAGCTCAGGAACCCGTGGAAGCCCGCCGGATCCGCGGTGGCGATGAAGGCGATGGGAGCGACGAACAGGATCAGCCACAAGGGCTGCGTCCACACCTGAAACTTGGCCAGGGCCGTCATGCCGTAGAGCACGAGCGGAATGATGATCAGCGAGCCGATGATGTAGCCCAGTGCCAGCGGGAGGCCGAATGCCAATTTCATCGCCTGCGCCATGATGGCGCCTTCGAGCGCAAAGAAGATGAAGCAGAAGCTGGCGTAGATCAGGCTGGTCAGGGTCGAACCGAAGTATCCGAAACCCGCTCCGCGAGTGAGCAGATCCATGTCGATGTTGTATTTCGCGGCGTAGTACGCGATCGGGATGCCGGTCAGAAAGATGGTGACCGCCGCGACCAGGATGGCGACGACCGCGCTGGCTGAGCCGTGCGTGACGGCGATCGAGGCGCCGATCGAGTAGTCGGCGAGGTAGGCGATGCCGCCCAACGCGGCCACGGCACACGCCATCGGCGACCATTTGCGAAAAGACTTGGGCGCGTAGCGAAGCGAGAAGTCCTCGATGGTGTCCTGGTTGGCCCAGGTGACAAAGCGGGACCACGGGCCGACGCGTGCCGCGGCCAGCGGTTGGCCGTGCACTTCCTCTAGTGATTGCTCGGTAGTCATGAATGCGTTTCCTGTCGAATCCGTCGTAATCGCCAGTGATGCAAGGCATCAGGAAGGCAGGCAGGTCGGATGCGGGCGCCGATGACCGGACCGGTCTGCGACCTGCAGCAGCCGGGTCGAACGGAAATTAGCACCAGTTACTTCCATATGGCAGTACTTCAAATGGAACGTTACGGCCGGGAAACTACGTGTTTACACTGCGCATCGGCGCGTGCCTGAAGTCGGTGTCCCGGCTCACAACGCGAAATCTGGGAGTAAGGCAGCCTGGTGGTACTGCTTGGTACCGTGGGTGCCATGACACGCATCAGCACATTCGGTGACGACGCCCTCGGCGATCTCGACGCGGTCGGCGTCGCCGACGCGATCCGCGGCGGTGCGGTGTCGGCCGCCGAGGTGGTGCAGGCAGCGATCGCCCGGACCGAGAAGGCGCAGCCAGAGCTGGGTGGCCTGGCCTACGAAGCCTTCGAGCAGGCTGCCGAAAAGGCGCGCGCACCAAGGCCGTTCGGAGGCTATTTCGATGGGGTTCCGACGTTCATCAAGGACAACGTCGCGGTTGCGGGCTGGCCGACCATGCAGGGCGCGGACGCGTGGGCGCCCCGGCCGATGCCGTCGGACGGGGAGTGGGCGCGCCTGTATCTGTCGACGGGACTGGTGGCACTCGGCAAGACCCAGCTGTCGGAGTTCGGTTTCAGCGCCTCGGCCGAGCATCCCCGGCTCGGGCCGGTCCGCAATCCGTGGGACACCACGGTGACTGCCGGTGCGTCGTCGTCCGGGTCGGGCGCGTTCGTCGCGGCCGGCGTGGTGCCCATCGCCCACGCGAATGATGGTGGTGGTTCCATCCGAATCCCGGCTTCCTGCAACGGTTTGGTCGGGCTCAAGCCCACGCGCGGCCGGCTGCCCCTGGACCGGGAGACCCGGATGCCGCTGCAGATCGTCGCCAACGGCGTCCTCACTCGCAGCGTCCGGGACACCGCGGCGTTCTACCGCGAGGCCGAGCGCGTCTACCGGAACCCGAAACTCCCGGCGATCGGCGATGTCACCGCGCCAGGGCAGCAGCGGCTGCGCATCGCGGTGTGTACCAGCTCGATCGGCCGAGACGCCAGCCCGGAGATCCGGGCGCTGACCATGCAGACGGCGGCCGGGCTGGAGGAGCTCGGCCACCGCGTCACCGAGATCGGCAATCCGGCGCCGGAGCGGTTCCGCGATGACTTCCTGCTCTACTGGGCCTTCCTGGCTTTCGCTCTGGTCCGCGGCGGGAAACGCACATTCGGCCCGAGCTTCGACCGCAGCAAGTTGGACAACCTGACCCTGGGTCTGGAGGCCAAAGCCGCGCGCAATCTGCACCGCGTGCCGGCCGCTATCGCCCGGCTGGCCGCGTCCCGGCGCATCCCGGCGCGACTGGCCCGCGACTACGACGTGGTGCTGACCCCGACGCTGAGCGAGGTAACCCCGCCGATCGGGCACCTGGATCCGACCGCCGACTTCGACCAGGTCATGTCGCGGCTGATCGACTGGGTCGGTTTCACGCCCCTGCAGAACGCCAGTGGCGCACCGGCGGTTTCACTGCCGCTCGCGCAGTCCGCATCGGGACTGCCGGTCGGCATGATGTTCGGAGCGGCGGCGGGGCAGGAGGCCACGCTGCTCGCACTGGCCTTCGAGCTCGAGCGGGAGATTGGCTGGCCGTCGCTCGCGGAACGTTGACGCTGCCCAGGCTGCCCGAACTCAGTGGCATGGAACCAGCGCCAACGGCCGCTTTGTCGGGCAGCCACCCTTATGCTGTCTCACAGGTTGCGTCAATTGGGGGTGTGCATGACCGTCGGGCCCGAGAACGGGGCTGAGAGGCAGCCGTGGAAGTCGTCGGCTCAAGGTAGCGGGCCCGATCCTGTCGCAGGGTCTGAACAGGCCGTGCCGCCGGTGCCCCCGCCGCCGCCTCCGACGAATCCCACCCCGGATTTTCCG
>Ga0265327_10002913_pt1 | contig 17149 bp, 18 predicted proteins | sample 41621metaG_FD_202089 | JGI IMG/M metagenome (GOLD analysis project Ga0265327, IMG submission 202089) | Rhizosphere microbial communities from Carex aquatilis grown in University of Washington, Seatle, WA, United States - 4-16-21 metaG | ecosystem: Host-associated > Plants > Roots > Rhizosphere... | reverse complement strand
GTTAAATGAAGTGGGAGATTAAACATTCAACCAGATACGAATACGCGTCCGCCGTCCGCGACAGTTTCAACGACGTTCGTATGACGCCTGTTAGTAATGAGCAGCAGACTGTTAAATCATTTTTTCTGAAAGTCCTCCCCGCCACACGCCTCCAACGCTACTCCGACTTTTACGCGAACGTCGTCCATCATTTCGAAATCCCAGACGACCACACCGCTCTGCTGATTGAAAGCAGCGCTATCGTCGAAACGACTCCTCTGGCCCCGCTTTCGGAAAACGCAACGGTCGCTTCGGGCGAGGCAATAACGAGCGAACCGAGTTGCTTCGATTTTCTTCAACCCAGTCGCTACATTGATGTTGCCCCGGGAACATGGCGGTTGGCTTTGGATGCAACTGACGGTGTCACCGACTTGTGGCAACAGTCGCTGGCCATCATGCGCTTCGTATACAAACACCTCGTTTACGAATCGAACTCGACCCGCGTTCACACCCACATGAGCCAGGTTTTGGAACAGGGCCGTGGAGTTTGCCAGGATTTCGCGCATGTGATGATCGGCCTATGCCGGTGCGTAAAAATTCCCGCCCGCTACGTCAGCGGTTATCTTGCAACCGAAAAAGCCAGCGCCACCCATGCGTGGGTTGAAGTCTACGTGCCTGGCATCGGTTGGCGCGCTCTTGACCCCACCAACAATCGTCAGACTGATACCTCATACGTGAAACTGGGAAATGGTCGTGACTACCATGACGTCTCGCCGGTCACAGGTTATTACAAAGGGACCCTCGAACACAAAATGCAGGTTGAAGTGAAAATCCAGCCAGCATCAACGATTTGAAACGGCTCAACTCTGAATCCCTAAAGCTTTCATTCCCTCAACCGTTGTCTCGCAGGTGATTGTCCGCACTTTCCGGCCGTAATGAAATATTGAGAGAATGTTGAGCCCGATGTCTTTGCTCGCGTCGGGAATCACCCGCACCACCATTTCAATACCTTTGGTTTTGAATTGATCCATCATATCACCCAGAATCGGCACGCACTCCTCCTCCATCGATTTCAAATCTTCAAGATCGCTCAATAACCGAAAGCCCGATTTAAACTCCCCTAATAGCGCTTGCACTTCTACCACGCGGCGGCGCATTTCGTCCGCCGTCACGGTTTCGACGAATTTCAAGTATAACAATCGGTGCACCTTGCTTGACGTTACGAGAATCATGGCTTCCCGAAATTACCACGGGTTGTGACACTGTCGCCAGAGCTTCTTCATCGGTTCGGACTTTATCGAGCGCGGCCGCGCACGTAAGCTATCCCGAGTTGAAAATCCTTTGGCTTAAGACAGGTCCACTGCACCCGTTGGACACGGGTGGTAAGTTGCGCACCTATCACATGTTGCGTGCCTTGCGGGCGCACCATCACGTGACGTTTCTCGCCCTTTGCCCACCCGAACAACGACAGGCTACAGAAAAAGCCGGCGAATACTCAGACGCGCAGGTTTGGGTCGATTGGCAGGAGACGGCGAAACGCAGTGCCCTATTTTTCGCCGAACTCGGGACCAATCTTCTACTGTCCAACTTGCCTTACGTCATTTCGAAATATCGATCGGCAGAAATGGCGAAACTAATCCGGCACTATGACATTACGCGCGAGTTCGATCTGATCATTTGCGATTTCTTGACCCCGAGCATCAACCTTTTCGCCAATGGTTGGTGGACCAAATCGCCAGTGCTCCTGTTTCAGCACAACGTCGAATCGCTCATATGGAAGCGCCTCTATCAAACCGCATCCGGTTTAAAGAAAATCTATTTCCGCGACCAATGGAAACGCATGGTCGCATTCGAGAGAAAAGTGTGTGCATCGGTGAGCGGGGTCGTCGCCGTCTCCGAAGAAGATACAGCTTTGTTACGATCTGAACTTGGTCTAACCAATGTGCTCGGAGCTGTTCCCACCGGTGTCGATGCCGCTGGTTTTTCGTCGTGTCATTCTGCAAAAAAGAAATCCAAGTCGCTTATATTCTTAGGCTCTATGGATTGGATGCCAAACATCGATGCCATGCGCTGGTTTTGTTATGAGATTTTCCCAAGGCTTAAAAAGCGCTTCCCGGATTTGACGCTAAGCATCGTCGGACGCAATCCAACCGCCGAAATTAAGCAGCTCTCCAAAACATCAGGCATTGAGATCACTGGAACCGTTGACGACGTAAAACCTTATATGGGTGAAGCAGAAGTAATGATCGTCCCATTGCGAGTCGGCGGCGGCACGCGCGTGAAGATTTTCGAGGGCATGGCCGCCGGTTTGCCGATAGTCTCCACGCGCATAGGCGCAGAAGGCCTGCCGGTGCGAGATGGAGAAAATATCTTTCTGGCTGACACCCCGGAGATAACAGCGGAGAAAATCAGCTTCCTTCTCGAACAACCCAAATTACGGCACACCATGGGGACAAGCGCTGCCCGGTTTGTGGCGGAAAACTACAGTTGGGAATCCGCTACCAGAAGGTTGGAAGAGTATTGTCACCAGGTAATCAAGTGAAGCGCCTGCGATCTCTCACCATCTGATTTACGGTTTCGCAATCAGGGTCAAGTTCCGGTTGCGGCGATGAGATGCAACCCAACGGTAGGTTTTTGTTTCGCTTTTAAATCATATCGAACGCACACTCACTGCTCGCAATGAAGATTAGTATTTTCGGTCTGGGCTATGTCGGGGCCGTCATCAGCGGCTGCTTTGCCAAGGCTGGACACACTATCATTGGCGTTGATACCGACCAGCATAAGGTCGATCTCATCAATCAAGGCCAACCCCCCATCATCGAACAAGACCTCGAAGGCCTTATTCAAGCGGGCGTCAAAGCCGGATTGATTCGCGCGACGACAGAGCATACCCAGGCGATTCTCGATTCGGAAATTACCATGATTTGCGTCGGTACACCTTCGAAGCCGAACGGGGAATTGGACCTGCGATTTGTCGCTCGGGTATGTGAAAATATTGGCGCGGTGCTCAAGATGAAAAAGGAGCGGCATCTGGTGGTAGTGCGGTCGACGATGTTGCCCGGGTCGATCAAGAACACCGTCCAGCCGACTTTAGAAAAGGCGTCGGGCAAGAAGGCGGGCGTGGATTTTGGGCTGGCAATTAACCCCGAGTTTTTGCGCGAATCGACAGCGGTGCATGATTTTTATCATCCGCCCAAGACGGTGATTGGTTCGACAAATCGCGCAGATGGGGAGTTGGTGGCGAAGGTTTATGAAGGATTGCCGGCGCCGCTGATCCAAACCTCGCTCGAAGTGGCGGAGATGGTGAAGTATGTGGACAATGTTTTTCATGCGTTGAAGATCACGTTCGCGAATGAGGTCGGGTTAATCTGCAAATCGCTTGGTGTAAACGGGCATGAGGTCATGGATATTTTCTGTCACGATAAGAAACTGAATTTGTCGCCGGCGTATTTGAAACCCGGGTTTGCATTCGGTGGTTCTTGTTTGCCGAAGGATTTGCGCGCGCTAACGCGGTTGGCGCAGACGAACGACGTTTCAGTGCCGTTGTTGCAATCGATCTCTCTGAGCAATGAGAATCAAATCAAGCACGCGATCGACTTGATCCGGCAGAAGGGCAAAAAGAAAATCGGCATCCTCGGTTTCGCTTTCAAAGCGGGCACGGATGATTTGCGCGAGTCGCCCGTGGTGACGCTGGCTGAGGCACTGCTCGGCAAAGGTTTTGATATCAGGTTATACGACAGCCACGTGTCGCTGGCGAAGTTGATCGGGATGAACCGTAAATATATCGAGGAACATATCCCGCATATTTCGCGATTGATGGTGAATTCGGTGGAGGAAATTCTGGCGCATGCGGAAATTATTCTGATTGGGAATCAGGATGAGAAGTTTTATTCGGCGTTGGCGAATATGCGCGCGGACCAGATTGCAATTGATTTGACGGCGAAGGCCGGGAGGCCGGAAGCGCCTGGAGAGTATGAGAAGGTTTCAGGGTAGTAATCAGTAAACGGCGTCAGTCGGTGAGTCGGAAATAAAAAAGGCTCGAATTGCTCCGAGCCTTTCTTGGGAAACTTCGAAAAATTTTTTACGCGGCGACGGCCTTGTCGAGGCTCGCCTTGAGATCCTTCTTGGAGCGCATGCCGACGATTTGTTCGGTGACCTGACCGCCTTTGAAGAGCAGCAATGTCGGGATGGCGCGAATGCCGTATTGGCTCGCGAGGGCCTGGTCGTTGTCGATGTTGACTTTGCCGATGCGGACTTTGCCGTCGTATTCGGCGGCGAGTTCGTCGAGCAAGGGCGCGATCATTTTGCAAGGACCGCACCATTCCGCCCAGAAATCAACGAGAACAGGCGTGGCGGATGAGAGGACTTCCTTTTGGAAATTATCCTGCGTCAGCGAGGAAATATTCGGTGCCATAAATCGTAAACTAAAACGAGCCGTTACGGTGCCGGTTGATAGACCATGAACGCCAAATAGGCAACGCCCGCGACGCCAATCAAAGCGCAAACGGCGGCGGCAATGGCCAAACCTTTATCGAGAGGTTTTAACGTGGCAACGCCAGCGGGAATAGCGGCTGGACGTGGCGCAGCGGCAGCGGCTGCTGCGGCAGGGCGTGGAGCAGCCGACGAGCCGGGAGGCGCGGAGCGCAAAGTAGTTCCAGACGGCGGCGACGGCGGTCTGGGCGCAGTGCTGGAAGGAGCGGCACCAGCAGCAGGCGCGGCTGAAGCAGCGGAACTGGGTGGCGGCGCGCCAGCTGGGAGCGTCGGGAGCTTTATCGTCGGAGCCGATGTGGGCTTTGGCGGCAAATTGATACGGACTGTTTCTTTTTTGGGCTGAATCTTGGCGGCTTCAGCCGGCTTAGGTGGCAGTGCGCCTCCAGGAACGTTAGGAGTGATATCGGCCATAACAGGTCTATTGTGAATTAAAATTAGGTGGCGTGCGTGCGGGTGTCAAACTCTAATCGGGTTAGCCATCGATTGAACGCGGGTGAAAACACTGATTTTCAATGTCCAAATTCCGCCTCGTGGATGTATTCCTGCTTCAAGCCCAGCTTCTCCGGGGCATGCAAAACGAGCATTTTCATGCGGATGTCTTTGGGGATGTCGCGCGCGGTTAGCTTTGAGATGACGATCATCAGCACGATCGCGAGCGGCAGCGCCCAGATGGCAGGTTGTTCGGCGAGGATTCTCAACAGCGGATGGGTGGCGTAGAATTCGGAGAGCGGTTTGGCCCATGCGGCTTGATCGGCCAGCATGGTGCTGACGACTGTCGAGAGGCTGAGCAAGCCTCCGCTCAACATTCCTGAGGCGGCGCCTTTCATGGTGATGCCGCGCCACCAGGTGCTCAGGAACAGGAGTGGGAAATAACTGGTCGCAGCGATGGCGAAGGCCCAGCCAACCATTTTGTTGATTTCAAAAGTTTCGACGAACAGGCCTAGTAACACCGCTCCCGCACCGCAGATGACTGCGCAGATTTTAAACATGCGCATGCGTTGTTGTGGGGTAGAACTTGGTTTTAGAATGCGGCCGTAAACGTCGTGTGCGAGTGCGCCGGTCATCGAAACAAGCAGGCCGCTGAAGGTGCTCATGAAGGCGGCAAATGCGCCCGCGCAGGTGATGCCGCTGAGAATGGAGCCGAGTGGGGGCCATTTATCGTTGAGCAATTTTGGTAGTTTCAACACGATGCCGTCGGTACCTTTGACGCCAGCGACGCCATTGTATAAATCGGGCAGGAGATTTCGGCCCATCACGCCGAAGACCGGCGGGAATAGATAAAACACACCGATCAGGATCATCACCCACATCGTGGTGCGTTTTGCCGCGACGCCGTCGGGATTAGTATAGAAACGAACGAGAATGTGGGGCAAACCTGCGGTGCCACATACCAGCGCGATGATGAGGGAGTAGGTGTAGATCAGTGAGAATAGTTTGGTCTGGTCCGGCGGAAGGTGCGCGGCTTTGGCGGCTTTGGTTGTTAGTGGGCCAAAAGGAGAAATCCAAGATTCGTCTTTGGGAGCTTTTTCTGGCAGCGGGCGAACGACGTAGTCGGGAGTTTGAATCGTAGGTGATTTTGTCACGATCCCGTACCCCGTGTTGTTTGTTTCAAGATGCGCCGCGTAATTCCCATACACAGCCATCAAAATGAAAATCGGGACGGAGATGGCGAACATCTTCGCCCAATACTGAAACGCCTGCACAAGCGTGATCCCTTTCATGCCGCCGAGAGCGACGTTCAGGGTAATAACTGCGCCGACGAGACTGACGCCAGCCCAATAGGGCAGGCCGGGGAAGATGTAGGCGAGGGCGGTTCCCGCTCCTTTCATTTGCGGCATGGTGTAGAAAAAGCCGATGAAGAGAACGAAGACGACGGCGATCTTGCGAAAGAGCGGGGAATCGAAACGGCCTTCGGCGAAATCGGGAATCGTATACGCGCCGAAACGACGAAGCGGACCGGCGATAAACAATAATAAAAATAAATAGCCGCACGCGTAACAGACGGGATACCACAACGCGTCGTAGCCGGAACTCATAACCATGCCCGCAATGCCCATGAAGGAGGCGGCACTGAGATACTCCCCAGAGATTGCGCTGGCATTCCAACCGACGCTGACGCTGCGTCCGGCGACGAAAAAGTCGGAGGCGGTTTTTGATTTTCGTGCGGACCAGAAACCCATTGCGAGGGTCGCGCCGACCATGATCGCGGAAAAGGTGAGGACGTAGGGGTCGATATTCATGCTCTGGGAAAGTAAACAGTGATCAGTGATCAGCTACCGATGATTGGGGTTGGGATGTTTTTACTGACGAGACTGATTTCACGTCGTCTTCCTCAAGTGCCATGGATCGTTTGATGAAGAAAAAGGAAACGACCCAGACGAAGGGGAAGAACAACACGCCTAGGACGAACCATGTGAGGGTAAAACCGAAAACGCGTGTTGCCATTAATTGGGGCGCGAAATAATTCGCGAGCGGCAAACCGAGGAGGACAATCATGAAGGTCGCAGCGCAGCCGATGGAGAGTTTTAATTGCCGCCGCATCAGCGCATGAAGAAAGCTCTCGCTGTGCGGGTCGAATTTTTCGGGGTGCATCGCTAGGGTTTACCAGAAGCGTAGCGGCGGAGCTAGGCGTTTGTCGTCCAGGCTTTAGCCGACCTTCTGGGAATTCCCGAACGTAGATCAATGATCGGTCTGAGTCAGCAGGAGCGTTTGTTCCAAAGTGGAAACACCTTCGCGGACCTTTTCGAGAGCGATCTGGCGCAAAGTCTTCATGCCTTCGGCGACGGCTGTCTTGGTGATTTCCTGGGCGCTGACGCGTTGGAGAATCAAGCGACGAATAACATCGCTCACGGTCATGGCTTCGATGATGGCGAGACGACCTGTGTAACCGGTGTTCTTACAGCGTTCGCAGCCGCGACCACGGAATAAAGTATTGTCTTTGAAGTAATCGCGTTCGATTTTCAAATCGTCGAACATTTTGTCCGGATAAATCACGGGTTCTTTGCATGCGGGGCAGATTCGGCGCATCAAGCGTTGCGCGCAGGCCAAAATGACCGAGGAGGAAATCAGGAACGGAGGAATTTCCATATCGTCGAGACGCGAGACGGCACCGGCGGCGTCATTACAGTGCATCGTGCTCAAGACCTGGTGACCGGTCAGCGCGGCTTCAACGGCGATTTCTGCCGTTTCGGTATCACGAATTTCACCGATCATAACGATGTCAGGGTCTTGACGCAAAATAGAGCGCAAGCAATTGGCGAAAGTTAGGCCGATTTCTTTTTTGACCGGAACCTGATTGATGCCGGGAATTTGAAATTCGACGGGGTCTTCAACCGTAATGATGTTGAACTCAGGATTGTTGAGTTCGTTCAAGCACGAGTATAGCGTCGTCGTTTTTCCGGAACCGGTTGGTCCGGTGACGAGTAGCAATCCGTGCGGCGCGTCGACTGCTGCGCGGAAGCGAGTATACGTTTCACTGTCGAGACCGAGCTTGTCCATGCTTGCGGACAAATTGCCCTTGTCCAATACACGCATAACGCATTTTTCGCCATGGACGGTCGGCAAAAACGAAACGCGCATATCGATATCGCGGCCCCCGACGCGCACACGCAGACGTCCGTCTTGCGGCAGGCGGCGTTCGGCGATGTCGAGGCTGCTCATGACTTTCAAACGCGAGGCGAGAGCGACTTGCAACCCCTTGGGTGGCGGTGGCATGTCGATGAGTGAGCCGTCGATGCGGTAACGAAGCCGCACCATATTTTCGAAAGGTTCAACGTGAATATCGCTCGCGCGATCGCGAATGGCCTGAACAATAATCAGGTTGGCGAGCTTGATGACGGGCGCGTCTTCAGTCGAGGCGGCGAGTTGCGCGAGATCGATGACTTCGACTTCGTCGTGTTTGACTTCCAGGTTGTCCGCTTCAGCTTCGGCTTCAGCCTGCTTTTGCGCGTCCTGGATGATTTCCTCCATGCTATTGCGACCCGGAGCATCGAGGTTATTCAGTTTGTCGGTGATGGCCTTTTCGGACGAAATCAGGGGCGACACTTCCATGCGCGTAATGCGCTTGATGTCATCAACGGCCAGCACGTTGAGCGGGTCCGCCATGGCCAGGAAAAGTTTGCTGCCAAGGCGCGATATCGGGATCACCTTGTGATTCAGCGCGGTGTCCTTTGGAATGAGTTCAGCGACTTCCGGCGCAATGGCAACTCGAGGCAAATTGATCGGCGGAACGTTGAGGACGCGGCCCATGGCCACGACGAGATCCGCTTCGGCCACCAACGCGCCATCCTGGATCAATTTGATCATGCGCGTGCCGTCTTTCTTTTGGCGCTCGAGCAAGGTAGCGACCTGCTCGTTCGTCAATAGCCCGTCTTCGACGAGTGTCTCGGCGATCCGTTCTCCAAATGATTTGACGGGTGGCATGGTGATTATCTGAAAGCTTTGGCCAGGGTTTTAACTAAATCGAGCGGAGGAATGAGATACCACACCACGCGGCACTTGGCGGCTCGTTCCATCTCGGCCATGGCTTGTTTGTTAAAAGGATTTGCGGTGCCGACGAACAACGATTTGCTCATGCGGTCAAAAGGCAGCAGGCACCAGCGCAGGCATATTGCGCGTGGAAAGGAGCGGGTTAACTCGATGTCGAGGTCGTAACGGCCAATCGGTATGAAAGGCATCCGGGAGCGGTCCGAGATGAAACGCATCGATTTGTCGACAGGCACAAGATCTTTTTCGGCCAACACGTGTGCGAATGGTTCGATCGCCTTCGCGGGTGTATCATGTGGATTTACTTTTGGCCAGTTTGCCTCGAAATCGGCCTCGCTGATAATTTTGCCTTCGACGAAAAGCTTTCGCATAATAGCTTTGCCGTCGTCCAATTGACCTGGGACGGATGGCGTGCCGGGTTTGGTGAGCTCGGCTTCAGGTGCGGTCGATTTGTTGAGTTTTTCGACACGGGACGAAAGTTGTTTGATCGCAGCGCTGGCTTCGACGTCGTCTGGAATACGTTGCAGAATCGTTTCGTATTCCATTATGGCCGATGAAAGTTGGCCGAGTTGGACGTAAGCGTTGGCGATGCGGCGGCAGGTAGAGACGACCTCGCCGTCCATTCCCAGCTTGAGGTAGGCCTCCTTGAGAATGTCTAAAGATTGGTAATCCAGTGGCTGTGTTTGGGTAATGACCTCAAACATTTCCACCGTTTGCCTCAACTGCGCCTCCTCGCCCGGATTTAACTTTGATTGCATTCGCGTCGTGTCCTGGCCGCGTTTCGCGCAACTGTAGAGAGCTGCTTCGCAAACTCAATAAAATTGCGCAATGTGTTCATAGAAGGGATGTTCCGTCGGACAAGCGGGCAGTCGCCATGCGAAAATGCTGGCGAAAGTTACTGCGTGTCCTAAGTTACAACGCCTTTCTTATTATGTTGACCGGTACGTATACAGCAATAGTCACGCCATTTAAACGTGGGCAGTTTGATACCAAAGCGTTTAAGCAACTCATTGACCAACAGGTTAAAGGTGGCGTGGATGGGATTGTGCCCGTCGGCACTACCGGTGAGTCGCCGACGGTCAATTATCAGGAGCACATCGAAATCATCGCGAAAGCAGCGGAGTTCGCGCGCGGACGAATTCACGTCATGGCGGGCACAGGTGGAAATTCGACTAGCGAAGCAGTTTATTTGACCCAGGCGGCTGAGAAAGCGGGCGCTGACTCGTCGCTCCAGGTCGCGCCTTACTACAACAAGCCCAGTCAGGAAGGGTTGTTTCAACATTTCATGGAAGTCAGCCGGTCGACGAAGCTGCCGATCATTCTCTATAGCATTCCATCGCGTTGCGGTGTGGAGATTGCGGTGGAGACGGTGCATCGATTGGCGGCGGCGAGTCCAAAAATTGTCGGCATTAAAGAAGCGGGCGGCAATCCAGATCGTGTCAGTCAATTGCGCGCGAAACTTGGGAAGCGGTTTGCGATTTTCTCGGGGGACGATGCGTTGACGCTGCCGTTTATGTCCGTCGGCGCTCACGGCGTCATCAGTGTGGCGTCGAATATCATTCCAAAACAGGTGTCGCAAATGGTTGCGGCTTTTTCAAAAGGGGACACAGCCCGCGCACTGAAATTGCACGAGCAGTATTATCCGATTTTCAAAGATTTGTTCATTGAAACAAACCCGGTCCCGGTGAAAACGGCATTGGCGATGATGAATTTATGCAGTGAAGAATGCCGGTTGCCGTTGGTGGCGATGAGTCCAAAGAACCGCGACATTTTGCGCGCGACTTTGAAAAACTGTGGCGTAGTTTAGAAAAAAGCGCACACGAAAACTAACTCATGACAAAGGTTATCATCACCGGGGCATACGGGCGCATGGGTATGACTTTATTGCGATCCGCTGAACAGATTCCCACTCTCGACGTCGTGGGCCAAATCGACATTGGGCAGGATCTTCGCGAAGTGATTGAGAAGGCGGATGTCGTTGTCGATTTTTCCTATCACGAAGCGACAGTTCGTTTTGCTGACATCTGCGCGGCAAATAGAAAAGCGATGGTCATCGGCACGACCGGTCATACCCAAACCGAAACGGCGGAATTAAAGAAACTTTCGGCCCGCGTGCCGATGGTTTGGACGTCGAATTATTCTACCGGGGTCAACACGTTGTTCTGGCTGACGCGTAAAGCGGCGGAAATTTTAGGTTCCGACTTCGACGTGGAAATTGTCGAGATGCATCATCGTTTAAAAAAAGATGCGCCGAGCGGGACGGCAAAAACACTCGCGGAAATTTTGGCGTCGGTTCGCCAACAGCAACTCAACAAAGTGTTGCGTCATGGCCGCGAAGGTTTGGTTGGGGAACGCACGGCGGCGGAGATTGGAATGCATTCGTTGCGCGGCGGCGATGTTGTCGGTGATCATACTGTAATGTTTGCGAAGAACGGCGAGCGCTTGGAACTTTCGCATAAGGCATCGAGCCGCGAGACGTTTGCAAATGGTGCATTACGTGCAGCCGAATGGATCAACGGCAAGACTCCTGGAATTTACGACATGCTCGATGTTCTCGGATTATCGGAAGGGCGCACAGATTCCGACACCCAGCGCATCAGACGCGCTGCCAGCCGCTAAACGTTAAATTTGAAGAGCAATACATCGCCGTCCTTGACGACGTATTCTTTGCCTTCCATCCGGTAAAGGCCTTTCTCCCGCGCCGCGGCAACTGAACCGCATTTCATCAGGTCATCGTAAGCAACGGTTTCTGCTTTGATGAAACCGCGTTCGAAATCGCTGTGAATAACGCCCGCCGCTTTCGGTGCGGTGTCACCGGCGTGAATCGTCCATGCGCGGACTTCTTTTTCGCCGGCGGTGAAATAGGTGCGAAGTCCAAGCAGATGGTAGGTGGCGCGAATGAGCGCACCTACACCGGACTCCTTTACGCCGAGTTCTTTCAGGAATGCGTCGGCCTCTTCCTGCGAAAGGTCGACGAGATCGCTCTCAATTTGGGCGCTGATTACAACGGTCTCGCAAGAGTGATGCGCCTTGGCGTAATCGCGAACGGCCTTCACGTACGGGTTTGCGTCGGCATTGGCGAGGTCGTTTTCTTTGACGTTCGCGGCATAGATGGTCGGCTTGTCTGTCAGTAAATAAAACAGACGCGCGATGGCTTTTTCTTCGGGAGTGAGTTCCAGGGTAATTCCAGGTTTGCCCGCGTTAAAATGCGTTTCGAATTTTTTGAGAACTTCGGCATCGGCGATCGCTACCTTGTCGCCGCGTTTGGCATCTTTGGCTCCGCGCTCAATGCGTTTTTGCACGGCTTCGAGGTCAGAAAGTACGAGTTCGGTAGTGATGGTTTCGATGTCGCGAATAGGATCGATCGCTCCGGCGACATGGTGGATATCGGCATCTTCGAAACAGCGTACAACCTGGACGAGGGCATCGACTTCGCGAATGTGGCTGAGAAATTTATTTCCAAGTCCTTCACCAGCGGCCGCGCCTTTAACGAGGCCGGCGATATCAACGAACTCAACCGCCGCTGGAATAATCACCTGCGTTTTCGCAACTTTCGAAAGTGGTTCAAGACGTGAATCCGGAACTGTCACGATACCGACGTTTGGGTCGATCGTACAAAAAGGATAATTGGCTGCCTGCGCTTTGCGGGTGCGTGTGACCGCATTAAACAGCGTGCTTTTACCAACATTCGGCAGACCTACGATTCCAGCTTTCAGCATATCTCTTAATTGTAAGCACAGAACGTAGCGGGAACAAAGAGGCAAGTGTTCCAGTATTCAGTGTCTTGCGCTGGATGTTTCTTCACTGGATACTAAATACTGAAAACTGAATACTTTTCATGAGTTTACGCGGCAAAAAGTTAGGCATCCTGATTTCCTGCACGCCCGATGAGTCGAATTTTATGCACGGATTGCGGCTCGCTGAAGCGGCGCTCGCCCAGAAAGTGGATGTTTACATTTACTGCATCGACGAAGCGGTTCCTGGCATTAAGAACGCGCAATTGCAAAAACTGAAGCTAAGCGGGCTCAAACTCTACGCCTGTGCCTACGGCGCCAATCGCCGTAATTTGCCGCTGAATGACGACGCCGTTTTTGCTGGGTTGACGGTGGTGAATGATTTGATTGCGGCGACGGACAAATTCGTTGCCTTCAACTGACATGAAACCACGCGTCCTTTTCATTGTTACGAGCGACCCGCGCACCACCGGCAAACCGGCTGAAGCGATTCGAATCGCGGCAGGCGTGGGCGCGTGGAAGAAGACGGACGTATCGGTGTATTTGCGCGATGCCGCCGTGTTGGTGCTCGGCGAAGATACCGTGGATTTGGTGAACGAGGACAATTACGCGCGTTACCTGCCGATGCTCGGTGAAGCGCAACGTCCGCTCTATGTGCAAAAAAATAATTCGGCGTTGTCTGACTTAGGCGAGAGCCTGGTTAAATTTGAACCGTTGAGCGACCCAGAGTTGGCAAAACTTGCCGCTGAACACGAATACGTCCTGCGTTTCTGACATGCGCCATATCCTGCACATTATTACAAAGCCCGACGATGCTCTAGCGCAGGCGATCATTGAGCAACAACGTAGAGCGCCGAATCGGAAGACGGAAACGGTCGACCTGACTCAAAAGAACCCGTCCTATGATGAGCTCGTTACGAAGATATTCGACGCGGATTCAATCGAGGTTTGGTAAGAGGCGTCACTTCGATCGAGGCGAGGCCACTATTCCCGATTGTTTGTTCGACCACTTAGTGAACAGCTTTTTGATGATCTGATATTTGTCGGCGTTCTTCACCGGATCCTGATGCGTATAGACCTGCACGCCATCGCCGGAATCATGAGCGCCAATCGTCGCTTTTTCACAGTAGTCCGCCGTGCTTGCGCCGAGGCGGCTATGGGCGGTGAAATAAATATCGACGATGATCGGGTAATTCTTTCCGAGCCGATCGCGAATCGACTTAACTTCTTCATCTACATGCGTCGGGTCCTTCAGGTCGCCGCCATGTGAGTCGTTGCGATACGGAAACAATATTCCGTCGAACAGCGGGATGTATTGTTTGATGAAGACAGGAGTGATTTGTTTGAAGTAAACGCACGGCACAAAGGCGAAGTTGGGGTTAATAGCGCGAGCACCGTCTAGGATGCTTTTCATTTTCTCCGGCGTAAAAAATTTTATGTTGTAAGGAAAATCATCGATACTCCAGCCGACGAGATTCGATTCCTGCAAGCTTAGCTTGGCAAATTCGATCGCCCAACGTTCGTAATCAAGACGGAACGGTTCGGAATACGCTGTCGTGCGCGGTGGAGATTCCGATGGCGGCACCAGGCTCGCCCAAACGCGCAGATGTTTCTCGCGCGCCATCGGCAGAAAAATCTTCAAATCATCCCAATCGGTCTCCGCGCGATGAATGGCGAAGCTGTAGCAATTCGCGCGAAGGTCGATCAGTTGATTAATCAGTTCCTTGCAGTCGACACGGCCATTGGCCAGGCGCGGGGGTGAGGAATAAGTGCCCAGAGATCGGCGGAGGGCATCTTTGCGGTCAGCGGCGCCCGAGGAAAAAGCTGCCGCTGCAATCAGCGCGATGTAAAAAAGTTTTCTCATGTTGTCAGTTGAACTGAGTCAACCAATGACAACTGATTACCACCGCGACACGACCGGGGCAACTGACTTTGGTGGTTGATCGTTCCTCGTATTTCTTGTAATTCTCGTAAGCGGGGCTTCCGCCAACGTGTGAGATTCGCTTGAACTGCCTCGATTTCTTCGTCGGCGACTTTGTATTGTGCATCGTCCTGATTGCGGCGGCGGTTTAGGGGGAAAGCCGGAATAGCAGCATATTTTTAGCAACGGGCGTTAGGCAACCTAATGATGATACCGAGCTGCTCGACGCTCTTGAAAACCGCCTTGCCCGGCGTATGCTCCCAACGTGAAGAAACAAACGCTATGCGCGCTGGTGCTGATGGTGGTCTTCGCGCTCAGTCGTTGGCCGGGATTGATGCCCCCAAATTTTAGCGCGGCTTATGCGCTGGCGTTTTGTGCAGGATTATATTTTCCGACGGTCTTGGCGTGGGTCTTGCCGCTGGCGACGCTGCTTACGACAGATGTTCTCCTCAACGCGCTTTATTACTCGAAGTTTCCAGGCTTTTGTTGGTGCGATTTTCTCCCGGGCATCACACCGAACTACATCGGATACGCTGCGTTCATCGGCCTCGGCGTGTTGCTCCGGTCGAAGCGCTCGTGGCTCATGCTGATGGGAGGCAGTCTTCTAGGCGCAATTGTTTTTTACATCGTCAGCAACACGGCGGCATGGATGACGTTGCCTTACGCAAAAACATTTTTCGGTTGGATTCAAGCGCTGACCGTTGGTATGCCCGGTTATCCACCGACGTGGACGTTTTTTTGGAAAACGCTTCTGAGCAGCAGTTTGTTCTCGGGACTTTTCATCGGCTCGATGAAAGGTGTCGAAGCCGTCGAGGAATCGAAAAAGGAAAAGGAACAAGAAGCTCCCGAGCCAGTCGAAGAACCTGCCAAAGAAACTGAAAAGCCGGTGGCCACCTGATTGCGCCGCGTTTTGATCTGGAACGCACAAGCATCTTGGCATCCTCGGACGTTTCCGGCACAGTAGTCGTTCGAAGTCAGAACCATCATGGCCGGCATTATCCCCGAATCCACCGTCGAACAAATTCGCGCCGCTAGCGATATTGTTGATGTCATCGGTGCATACATTCCGCTCAAGCGCGCCGGCCAGAATTTCACCGCGCTTTGCCCGTTTCATAAGGAAAAAACGCCCAGTTTCAACGTCACGCCGCACAAACAGATTTTTCATTGCTTCGGCTGCCACAAGGGCGGTGACGTTTTCAAATTCGTCCAGGAATACGAAAACATCGGCTTCATGGATGCGATTCGTCGCCTCGCTGACCGTGCACACATTTCGCTCGAACTCGACAAAGATCCCGTGCACGCGCAAAGCCGCCATCTCAAGGACCAGCTTTTGCAGTTGCACGAGCAAATCACTCAGCGTTGGCAGACTGCACTGGCCAACGACGCCGGAGGCCAGATCGCGCGCGATTATTTAGCGAAGCGTGGCGTTTCTGAAGAAGCGGTGAAATTGTTCCGGCTCGGCTACGCGCCAGAGCTGTGGGATGACACCGTCAATTGGTCACGCGGCAAAAACTACGACCCGAAACTTGTCGAACAGGCCGGTCTCATTTTGCGCAAGGAAGGCTCGGACCATTATTACGACCGGTTTCGGGGTCGATTGATTTTTCCGATTTGTGACGAGCAAGGCCGCGTCGTCGCATTCAGCGGTCGTGTGCTTTCCGGTGACGAGAAAACCGCCAAGTATGTTAACTCGCCGGAAACCGCGATTTTCACCAAAGGCAAAACGATGTTTGGCCTCGACAAATCGAAGCGAGCGTTGCTGGACGCAAAGTCAGCAATCATCTGCGAAGGACAGCTAGACCTCATTGCTTGTTTCATGGCCGGCGTAACAAATGTTGTTGCACCGCAAGGAACGGCACTGACCTCTGATCATGGGCGAGTTCTCAGCCGTTACGTCGATGAAATTGTTTTATGCTTCGACTCCGATAACGCGGGGCAAAATGCAGCGGTGAGGTCCTTGGAAAGCTTGCTGGCAGCTGTTCTAAGTTGCGGGAAATCCAAACTCGCTGTCCGAGTGGTTTCGATGCCTTCTGGAGCCGATCCAGATAGTTTCATTAAGGAGTTTGGGGCTGAGGAGTTTAAAAAACGGGTGAGAACGGCGAAAGGTTTCTTTGATTTCTATTTAGACCGTCTTTCCTCGATCAATGACATTTCCACGGACCGGGGACGAGTTGCGGTCGTGCAAGCGATGGCGGCAGCTCTTGGCAAGGGGGCGAACGAGGTATTGATCGACACGTATGCACAAAGCACTGCTATACGCCTTGGCGTCAACACGGATGCCGTCCGGAGAGAGTTTAAAAAAGGATTTCAAAGTGCTCCGCCGTCAGTGGACCGGGAAGAACAGACGAAGCAAGTGACACCCTCGCTGCCTCCGCCTCACCCTGTGGAGATGTGGCTGTTGCGCCTGCTACTTGAAACGGATGAATTCACCGATTGGATCGCGCAGCATCTCGATACAAAATGGGTTTCTCATCGCACAGTGCGCGAAATCATCGAAGGGCGATTGCAAGCACACGCCCGCGGCTCATGGCCGGGTGTG
>Ga0265327_10002912_pt1 | contig 17154 bp, 12 predicted proteins | sample 41621metaG_FD_202089 | JGI IMG/M metagenome (GOLD analysis project Ga0265327, IMG submission 202089) | Rhizosphere microbial communities from Carex aquatilis grown in University of Washington, Seatle, WA, United States - 4-16-21 metaG | ecosystem: Host-associated > Plants > Roots > Rhizosphere... | reverse complement strand
TGATCCGCTGAATCGCACCGCCCTCCGCGATGCCCGGCGAGACGGCCTCGGGCTGCGGCGGCTGCGACATCGGCGGCGGTGCCGTCTCGATCATCGGGAAAACTTAATACGCGAGCGGTTGCGACGCTAGAGCGCGCAGCGCCGCGCGGATCTTGGCGGGGGTCGAGGCCGGGAAGGGCGTCAGCACCAGCAGCGGCACGTCGATGCCGAGGCAGGGCCAGCGCCGCGCCTCCGGCAGGCGTTCGACCTGCGCCTCGTCGGGCACCAGCTCGACCGCGAGGCGGAGCGGCGCCGCCGCGACGCTCGGCACCTCGACGATGCCGACGCCGCGGATCTCCAGAAGTCCGGCGATGGACGGCGGTGCGGCGGCGCGGATGCCGCCGCCGTCGCCTTCGCCGCCGTCGCGGCTGAGCGCCGTCTGGTCGTCGGCGACGAGCCGCGCGCCGCCGTCGATCAGGCGGAGCGCGAGGTCCGACTTGCCGGCGCCCGGCGGGCCGAGCAGCAGCACGCCCTCGCCGTCGACGGCGACGCAGGTGCCGTGCACCAGCACGCTCGCCGCCGCCACGCCCGGGGCGCCGCTCACGACGACGCCGCCGCCGGCAGCCGCACGACGAAGCGTGCGCCGATCACCGAACCGTCCGCATCGCGTCGGTTCTCGGCGCGGATCGTGCCGCGATGCGCCTCGACGATCTGCTTCGAGATCGAGAGGCCGAGCCCGGAGTGCGTGCCGAACTTCTCGGACGACGGCCGCTCCGTATAGAAGCGGTCGAAGATCGCCTCCAGCTTGCCGTCCGGGATGCCCGGCCCTTCGTCCTCGATCGTGGCGACGACCGCCGCGGCGGCGGCGTCGCGCCGTGCCGCGAGCCGGATCACGCCGCCCGGCGGACTGAACGAGACCGCGTTGGCGATCAGGTTGCGCAGCACCTGGACGAGCCGGTCCTCGACACCGGACACCGTCAGCTCGTCGCCGTCCGCGGGGAGCCCCAGGCTCAGGAGCGGCGCGCCGCCGCGGCCGCCTTCCTCCTCCTCATCATCATCGCCGGACGCGGTCGCCTCGTGCACCTCGACGAGGATGCGCAGCATCCGCGCCATCGACACCGGCTTCGGCTCGATCCGGCTCATCTCGCTGTCGAGGCGCGAGGCGTCGGAGATGTCGCTGATCAGGCGGTCGAGCCGCTGCACGTCCTCCAGCACGATCGCCAGCAGCCGCCGCTGCTTCGCTGGATCGTCGATCCGCGCCGCGGTCTCGACCGCGCTGCGGAGCGAGGAGAGCGGGTTCTTGATCTCGTGCGCGACGTCGGCGGCGAACCGCTCGATCGCGTCCATGCGCTGCCAGAGCGCGCCGGTCATGTCGCGCAGCGAGCCGGAGAGGTCGCCGATCTCGTCGCGCCGCCGCGTGAAGTCCGGGATCGCCATCTGGCGGCCCGAGCCGCGCCGCACCCGGTCGGCGGCGGCGGCGAGGATGCGGATCGGCCGTGCGATCGTCCCGGCGAGGTAGACCGAGAGCAGCACGGTCACCGCGAGCGCGATCAGGAAGACGCGGAGGATGTCGAGCCGAACCGCGCGGACCGCCTCCTCGATCTCGTTGCTGCCGACCGACAGCATCACCGCGCCGAGCACCTGCTTGTAGCGCTGCACCGGCACCGCGACGCTCAGCACCAGCCCGCCGCCGGACTCGGCGCGCACCGCGCGGCCGGTGTCGCCGCGCAGGGCGCGCCCGACCTCCGGGTATTCGGCCGCGGACTGCACCGCCGGTTCTTTATAGAGCGGCCACGCGCTGTGCCGCGGCAGCCACGAGACGATCCAGTCGTAGATCTCGTCGGCGGTGGCGGCGAGCCAGCTGCGGGGCCGCGGCGGCGGCAGCTCGCGGATCTGGATCACACCGCCGGGACCGCGCAGCACGCGGCTGTCGGCGACGATCTGGCCGTCGGTGTCGAACAGCCGGGCCCGCGTCCGGGTCGGCTCGACGAGGCGGCGCATCATCTGCCGCGCCAGCTCCGGCAGCAGCTGCTCGCCCTCGACCGAGTCGAGCACCGCGCCCTCGCCGAGCGCCGCGGCGAAGATCTCGCCCTGGGTCTTCAGCGCCTGAAGCTCGGTCTCGATCAGGCTCGCCTCGTACCGGCCGACATAGAGCAGCCCGAGGCCGAGCAGCGCCAGCGCCAGCACGTTGACCGCCAGGATGCGGCCGGTGAGCGGCGACAGCCGCGGCCAGCGCAGCCGGCGGCGGAGCGCCGCCGCCGCGATGCTGCCCGCAGTGCGGCGCGGCGGCGACGCCGCCGGGGACCTTCCGGCCTCCGCGTCAGCGGTCGCGATAGCGGTATCCGACGCCATAGAGCGTCTCGATCTGCGCGAACTCGTCGTCGACCGCCTTGAACTTCTTGCGCAGCCGCTTGATGTGGCTGTCGATCGTGCGGTCGTCGACGTAGATGTGCTCGCCGTAGGCGGCGTCCATGAGCTGGTCGCGGCTCTTGACGTGGCCGGGCCGGGTGGCGAGCGACTTCAGGATCAGGAACTCGGTGACGGTCAACTCGACCGGCCTGCCGCGCCACGTGCAGAGATGGCGGGCCGGGTCGAGCACCAGCTCGCCGCGCTGCAGGACCGGTTCGCCGCCGCTCTCGCCGCCGCTGCCCTCGCCGGCCGCGCCGGGCTACCGCGACAGCTCCTTGCGGCGGAGCAGCGCGCGGATGCGCTCGATCAGCAGCCGCTGCGAGAACGGCTTCCTGATGTAGTCGTCGGCGCCCATGCGGAGCCCGAGCAGTTCGTCCACCTCATCGTCCTTCGAGGTGAGGAAGATCACCGGCATCGCCGTCTGCCGGCGGAGCTGCGACAGCAGCTCCATGCCGTCCATGCGCGGCATCTTGATGTCGAGCACGGCGAGGTCGGCCGGCTGCGCGGTGAGACCGCGCAGCGCCTCGGCGCCGTCGCCGTAACAGCGCACGACGAACCCTTCGGCTTCGAGCGCGATCGATACCGAGGTCAGGATGTTGCGGTCGTCGTCGACCAGGGCGATGGTTGCCGGCATCGGTACGTCGTCTTCAATCTTCTGCGGTCCCGCACGGCGCCGGCCAGCCGGACGCCGCCGGCCGGCTGCCAAGGCGCCGCATCGCGGTCACCATATAGCGATTGTCACGCCTCCGCCATACTTCCCCCGAAAGGGGCGTTTTCCGAAAATACAGGCGCAACGCGCGGTCGGCCCGCAGCGGGTTCGCGCGAAATCAAAGGTTTAGCCGACTTTCTTCATCTCGCAAACAGGTAGATAACAGGGTTGCGTTCCTGTTTTTCGACCTGTTTTCCCCTGTTCCCGTCCTGTTTTTTGGGCCTGTCGCGGTGCGGCATGCAGGCGGGTTGCGGCACCCGCGTCCGTTCCGCAGTCCGGGCCGCCGCAGTCGGGCGGCCTGCCGCCGCGGAAACCGGCGCTGCCCGTGCGTCCTCTCTCGTCCGGTTCACGATGTCAAAGAGCCGATGGCGAGGATATCATGTCCGGATCATGTCCGGATCATGTCCGGAAAGGACGTGATGCTCGGTGCGGCGGAAGAAGGCCGGCGGAGGGTATCGTCCCTGCCGTCGCCCGCGGGTCGACCTTCGCAAGCGGGCGGCGCATTTCCGAACGCGGCACCCTGACGATGAGCCGGCCCTGATATGTGCGAGCCACAGGGCAGACGACACTCCGCCGGGGAGCGGCTTCTCGAAACGGAGCAACTCAGGGCATCGAGCAACATACTGCCCGATCTGAATAGACCGACGTACCGGCTCTGAGCCACTTGACAGCCCCTTGCGGTGGTCTGCGCATGAGGTACGTTTGCTTACCGATCTCGCGTTCCACGCCCGATCTCGTCATCGACTGATCAGGCGACGATTTGACTGTTCAAATATTTTCCTCTCGCTGGAGAGCCTGAACATGCCTCACGAGGAGATTAAGGGACCGGCTGGGCCTTCGTCGGCCGTCCGAACAAATGAGCACACGCGACACCGGATTAGCAGTTCCGGTGACCGACGCGAGAGTCAGGACGTCGCAACGGCGATGGACATCGTCTCTCGTGAGGGGAGCGGGACAGGATTCGCCGAGCTGATGGCGATTGCGAGCCGATTGAAGAAACAGCTTTATTTCGATCTCGCCAAGCAGCTCTTCGACCTCGCCTGGAGAAAGGGCGAGCCGGGTATCCGGCCTGACGACCGGCTCAAGGCGGTCCAGCAGCTAGCGCTCTGCACCTACAAGAACCCAGATCAACCCGCCGACACGCGCCTCGACGAAGCAATGGCCCTCCTGACCGAGCACGCCGACCTTGCGAGGACCGTCAACCAGGAGACGCTCGGCTTGGCCGGCGCGATCCACAAGAACAAGTTCGAGATCGACGGCCAGCGGATCCATCTCGAGCGGTCGCTGGCATACTATCGCAAGGGTTACGAGCAGGGGATTATCGGCGACGAAGGGTACACTGCACTCAACACGGCCTTCATTCTCGACCTTCTCGCCGCGCAAGAGGCTGAGGAAGCGGCGAAGGTTTCGGTCGCGCCCGCTGCGCCTGCGGCGCGCCACAAAGAGGCGACGGACATCAGGAGGAAAATCGCCCAGGAATTACCCGCTCTCATCGCTGCAAAGCTGGAAAAAGATCAGCTACAGCCGGGCTGGTGGCTCCTCGTCACCCTCGCCGAGGCGCATTTCGGACTGGGGGAGTATGACGAAGCTAAGCGATGGTTCGGCGAAGCTCGGCGGCAAGATCCGGAACCGTGGGAATTCGAAACGACGGTGCGGCACCTCGCCCGGATCGCCCGGTTGCGCAGCCAGGCCGAGGGCAGGGGCAACGATGGCGATCAGGGAGCTTGGGAGACCGTTAGCGATTTCCTCGGCCCTTATGCTCGGGCGCTCAAGAGCATCGAAATCGGCAAGGTCGGGCTCGCGCTGTCGGGCGGCGGCTTTCGGGCCTCGCTCTTCCACATCGGCGTGCTCGCCCGGCTAGCCGAGCTCGACGTGCTACGCCACGTCGAGGTGATCTCGTGCGTGTCCGGCGGCTCCATCATCGGCGCCTACTACTATCTCGAGCTCCGGAAGCTGCTTCGCGAGAAGCACGACGCCGACATTGTCCGCGCCGACTACATCGATATCGTGCGGCGGATCGAGGAGCAATTTCTCGCTGGCGTCCAGACCAACATTCGCACGCAGCTCGCAAGCGAGGCGCGCGCCAACATCCGGATGGCGTTCCGCCCGGACTACTCGACGTCCTGGCGACTGGGTGAGCTCTACGAACGCGAGCTGTACGGTCGCGTGAAGGACGGCGAGGAGAGGCAGCCGCGGTACATTGACGACCTTATCATCTGCCCAAAAGGCGAACCGCCTACCTTCGCGCCGAAGCTCAACAACTGGCGGCGGACCGCGAAAGTGCCAATCCTGATCCTCAACGCAACGACGCTGAACACCGGGCACAATTGGCAGTTTACCGCCTCATGGATGGGCGAGCCGCCGAGCACGATCAATACCGAGATCGACGCGAACGACCGCCTGCGCCGGATGTACTATTGGCAGGCGCCTGATTCTTATAACAAGTTTCGCCTCGGCCACGCGGTCGCAGCCTCGGCGTGTGTGCCCGGCCTTTTCGAGCCGCTTGAACTTGCCAACCTCTATCCCGAGCGGACCGTCCTCCTGGTGGATGGCGGCGTGCACGACAATCAAGGTGTTGCGGGGCTCCTCGAGCAGGAATGCACTGTTTGCCTGGTGAGTGATGCGAGTGGCCAAATGCAGAGCCTGAAACGTCCTCGTAGTGAGCTCCTGACCGTGCCGCTCCGCGCGAACAGCATTCTCATGGCGCGGGTACGCGAGGCGGAGTTTCGGGAACTCGAGGCCCGGCGCCGCGCCTCTCTCCTACGCGGCCTCATGTTCGTGCATCTCAAGAAGGGTCTTGAGACGAAGCCGGTCGACTGGATCGCGGCGGCGGAAAATCGAGCTGGCTCGACGCCGCAGGCTGCTAGTGGCGGTGGCGCCGACCGTGGGCTGACGAGTTACGGCGTCGACAAGGAGGTGCAAGCTCGGCTGTCCGCGATTCGCACCGATCTCGACTCCTTCTCCGACCAGGAGGCCTACGCGCTGATGCTGAGCGGGTATCTGATAACGAAGCACGAGCTGCCGACGTCGGTTCCCGCTCTGGCCGCCGTCGCGGACGCGCCTGCCGACCCGGAGGATGGGCGCCGATGGCGCTTCTTTTCCCTTCATGATCCGGTTACCGGCCTGGCGCCCGCAAAGGCATCGTGCGAACTCATGCAGCTACTCGACGTGGCCTGCTTCAGCGGCTTCAAGATTTGGCGGCTGTCCAGCGCGCTTCAGGCGCTTGCCAGCGCGGTGGGTACTCTTGCCGTCGTGGCGGTAATCCTCGCCGTGGTGCGTCTCGGACGTTCCCTTATCCTGCCGATCGCCTACACCAGCTTGGCGCTCGTGCTTGCAGCGATTTTGCTGGTTGTGCTGTACTTTGTTTTTCCACTTTTCAAGCTGCGGAAATCGATGACGCAGCTCCTCGTCGGCTTGGGCATCGGCCTTTGCGGTTTCGCCGTCGCGCGGCTGCACTTGCGGACCACCGACCGATGGTACTTGCGGCGGGGTGCTGTGCTTAAGACCGGCACTGTCGGCAATGCCGCAACCGCTCCCGCAAGCTCGGCGGTGGTGTCGTGATCGACCCGCTGCTTGGGCCATGAGCTTGGTATTCGGCATGCGGCAAGACCCTACTACACCACGGTGCCGATCTTCGCGGGCAGTGATCTCCTGCTTTTTGTGCCGTCTTTGCCGAGAGTCGATGAATCGGAGCCGATGGCCGACCTGTTCCGGCGAAGCGGTGATAACGTGACCATAATGCCACCACGAGGTGAGAGGCTCTCATGACCCAGCGTCCACTCTGCTTCGTGCTGATGCCGTTCGGCAGCAAGCCGGCCGCCGGCGGCGCGACGATCGACTTCGACGCCGTCTATCGGGAATTGATCGCGCCCGCCATCGGCGAGGCGGGCCTTGAGCCGTTGCGGGCGGATGAGGAGATGACCGGCGGGGTCATTCACAAGCCGATGTTCGAGCGCCTCATTCTCTGCGAGTTCGCGGTGGCGGACCTGACGACGGCGAACGCCAACGTGTTCTACGAACTCGGCGTCCGGCATGCCGTACGCCCCAGGAGCACCCTCCTGCTCTTCGCTGTGGGAGGCACCCAGCTGCCCTTCGATGTCGCGCCGCTGCGCGCCGTCCCGTACCGGCTGAGCCCCGAGGGCAAGCCGGCGCACCCCGCAGCCGCGCGGGCGGCGATCAAGGATCGGCTGATCGAAGCGCGCCACGCGAGCCCCGACAGCCCGATCTTTCAGCTCGTCGAGGGCTTCCCTGACATCCAGCGGCTGAAAACCGACGTCTTCCGTGAGCGCGTCGTCTATGCCAACGGCGTGAAGGAGCGCTTGGCGGCCGCCCGGCGGGCCGGGGTGGACGCGGTCCGTGCGATCGAGAAGGAACTCGGCCATGTCGCGGCACAGGAGTCCGGCGTGGTGATCGACCTTTTTCTCTCCTACCGCGCCGTGAAGGCGTGGAGCGACATGATCGATCTGGTGGATCGGATGCCGCCGCCGCTCGCCGCGACGGTGATGGTGCGGGAACAGCTCGCGCTGGCGCTGAACCGCGCCGGGCGCGGCGAGGACGCCGAACGGGTGCTGACCGAACTCCTCGACAAGCGCGGGCCGAGCAGCGAGACCTACGGCATTCTCGGCCGCGTCTACAAGGACCGCTGGGAGGCGGCGGCGAAGGCCGGCAACCGCGCCCTTGCCCGCGGTCTCCTCGACAAGGCGATCGAGGCATACCGGCGCGGTTTCGAGACGGACTGGCGGGACGCCTATCCCGGGGTAAATGCGGTGACGCTGATGGAGTTGAAGGAGTCGCCCGATCCCCGGCGCGCCGAGTTGAACCCGGTGGTGCGCTACGCGGTCGAGCGGCGGATCGCATCCGGCGCGCCGGACTATTGGGATTATGCGACGCGGCTCGAACTCGCCGTTCTCGCCAACGATGAGGACGGGGCCGGTCGAGCGCTCGCGGACGCGCTCGCCTCAACGCGCGAGGTCTGGGAACGCGAGACCACCGCCCGCAACCTGCGGCTGATCCGAGAGGCCCGGGCAAAGCGGCAGGAGAGTTCGGACTGGATCAAGGACATCGAGGCGGAACTGATGCCGTCGTCCTCCGGACCGCGGGCTTGAAAAGAGAGTGCATAGGAACCGGCGTAGACCCGATCGCGTCACGGCCGAGCGGATCGGCGCGACGAACCTATGTGGGTACAGCGGAGCGAGGTGACTCCGCCGCCGCAAAGCGGCGAGCGAACGGCAATGTCGCGCCGGCAATTCGGCGCAGAACTTCGTCGGCGTCGCGGTCCAGTCGTCCGCTGCCGACGCCGCGCAGCGATGGCCTGCGACTTGCTGTGCATCGATGAAATCGCATCGTCTCGTCACTCGATCACCTCGTCGGCGCGGCCGAGGATCGATGCCGGGACGGTCAAGCCTATTGCGTCGGCGGTCTTGAGATTGATGAGGAAGTGGAACCGTGTCGGTTCTTCGAGCGGCAACTCCGCCGGTTTCGCTCCCTTGAGGATCCGGTCGACGAGCCCGGCGGCGCGCGACAGCACCTCGTCCCTGTCCGGTCCATACGACATCAACCCGCCGTCGCGAGCAAAGGAGTCTTCCTCGTAGATCGCCGGCAGCCGGTGCGCGACGGCGAATTCGTAAACCCGCTTGCGGTTCAGCCGGGTGAGCACGTCGGTCACCATCAGGATCGCGTCCGGCGGGTCGCGCGTCATCGCCGAAAAGGCGCCGTCGAAATCGTCGGGTGCGCGGACGCCCAGCGGTGTGATGGCAATCCCGATGGTCCTCCCTGCCGCTTCCGTCGCACGGCAGCGCAGCGTCATGCCGAGGTCGTCGGCGTTCCACAGCACCGCCACGCGCGTGATCGTCGGCACAGCCTCCTTGAGCAACTCGAGGCGCTTGGCGGAGAGGTCGGTGGCGATTTCGGTAATGCCGGTGACATGGCCGCCCGGCCGCGCCAGGCTGTCCACCAACCCGGTAGCGACCGGATCGCCGGCCGCCACCACTACTACCGGGATCGTCGCCGCGTGCTGCTTGGCAACCAGCGCCGCCGGAAAGCCGAAGGTGACGATCACTTCGACCCGGTCGGCGACCAGCTCGTCGAGGAGCTGCGGCAATTGCTGCGCGCGTCCCGCCGCACCTTTGCTGTCGAACAGGAGATTGCGATTCAGGACATAACCGCGCTGTGCGAGGGCGCGGAAGAGCGGCGCTCCCGGACTACCGGCGTCAGGAAGGGGCGGCAGCCCAGGCGTAAGCAGCCCGATGCGATGGACCTCTGAGACGCCCTGCGCGGCTGCAAGGCGGGGCACTGCGATCATGGCGCCGCCAAGAAGCTGGATGAACTCGCGCCGCCTCATTCGATGACCTCGTTGGCGCGGACGAGGACTGAGGCTGGCGCGGAGCAGCGGGCGCGGCGCGCTCATCCGGATCTCCGGTTGGCCCGGCATCAGCCTGAAAAGCCGCGCCGGGCGCGTGAGGTCAGGTTCGATGCAGAGGGTAGGCTTTTCGCAACGCTCTGTCGATTTATCTGCGGTTGCCTGCGTGCCGCAGACGGCTTTGTCGGCAGGCGCGATCGGTCCCGACGGCAATCGTGCGTCGGGGCCGATCGCTCGATGATCTCGTCGGGGCGGGCGAGATTTCCGGCGAAGGCAGCGTTACGAACCGCGATCCACACGCAAGCCGAGGACGTTCAGCGCCTTCACCGGCCGCGTCAGACCTTTCAGCGGGATCTCGCCCACCGGATCGAGCGCTGCAATCTCCTCGACCGCCGCAGCGACGCGCTCGGTGACGAGGATTTGCCCGTCCTTTGCCTCGCCGGAGAGCCGCGCCGCAACATTTGTGACCGTGCCGATCGCGCTGTAGTCGTAGCGTCCATCGAAGCCGATCCGGCCAAGCGTGGCATACCCATAGGCGATCCCGACACCGAACCCGATGCGGTGGCCACGCACGGCCCAGCCGCGCGCGAGTCCGGCGACGGCGTCGCGCATCGCGACGGCCAGCCGTACCGCCTTCGCCGACGGATCGGGGCACGGCACGGGATCGTTGAAGAATACCATCATGCCGTCGCCGGCAAAGCGGTCGAGCGTCCCCTCGTGCCGATGGACGAGCGGACCGAGCGCAGCGTGGTACTCACGCAGCACGGCCATCGTGTCCTCGGGTTCGGCGGTCTCCGCGAAGGTGGTGAAGCCGCGCATGTCGCAGAACAGCACGACGATATCGCGCCGATGGCTATCCAATATTCGTTCGCCGCCGCCGGACGAGACGATCATCTCCGCCAGTTGCGGCGCCAGGAAACGCTTCAGCCGGCCGATCCGCTCGATCTCGCCGAGTTGCGCCGCCACGCGCTCCTCCAGCGTCCGGTTCCACGCCGCGAGTTCGGCCGCCTGCTCCTGCACCGTGTCGTGCAGCGCCTTGATGCGCAGCATCGCGCGGACGCGTGCGACGAGCGAGGCGTGATCGAACGGCTTCGTCAGATAATCGTCGCCGCCGGCGTTCAGGCCGGCGACCACGTCCTTCGTGTCCGCTTTCGCGGTGAGGAGGATCACCGGAACGAACGGCAGCGACGCGTCCGCCTTCAGCCGCTTCAGCGTCTCGATCCCGTCGAGCTTCGGCATCATGACGTCGAGCAGCACGAGATCCGGCGGGTCTTCCCGTACTTTGACGAGCGCTTCTTCGCCGTCCGCCGCGCTCGCCACCTCGTACCCTTGGCTTTCGAGACGCATGCGCGCGATCTCGATATTCTCCGGCATGTCGTCGACGACGAGGATTCGAGGCGGGTTGCGCATCGGCTCCCCCCGGCTCAGTCGATAAGCTCGCGCACTTTGGCGAGCAGCGCGCGCGGACTAAACGGCTTCGCGACATAGCCGTCGCAACCGGCCGCGCGCGTCTTCGCCTCGTCTCCGGAAAGCGCGTACGACGTCACGGCGATGATCGGGATGCCGGCGCAGGCCGGGTCGGCCTTGATCCGGCGCGTCGCCTCGTAGCCGTCGAGTTCGGGAAGCTGAATGTCCATGAGGATGAGGTCGGGCCGATGCGCCGCCGCCATGCGAACCCCCTCCAGCCCGGTGGTGGCCTCGATCAGCTCGTACCCGGCGCTGGTCAGGAGATCCCGCACGATGCGGCGGTTGTCCTCCGTGTCCTCGATGACGAGGATGCGCTTTCCGGTCATACGACCTCCATCTGCTCCTCTACCGTGATCGGCAGGACAACCCTGAAGATAGAGCCTTCGCCCGGCGCCGATTCCACGGACAGCACGCCGCCGTGCATCTCGACGATGCGCTTCGAGATCGCCAGCCCCAAGCCGGTACCGCCTTTCTCGCGCGTGGTGGAATCGTCGACCTGCCGGAATGCCTCGAAGATGCGGTCGCGATGCTCCGGCGCGATGCCGGGCCCGGTGTCGCGCACCGCCAGCTCGAACTCGCCGTCTTCCTCCCGCGCGGTGATCTCGACATAGCCCCGGTCGGTGAACTTGATCGCGTTGCCGACGAGGTTCAGCAGCACCTGCGTGATCCGGCGCTCGTCGCCGCGGCCGATCGGCATCCTCTCGGCGACGTTCGTGCGCAGCTCCAGATCCTTGTTCCGCGCCAGCGACTCGGTCGCGGCGACGACCGCCTGCACGACCGCCGGCATCGCATACTCCTCAAGCGTCAGCGTCAGGCGGCCCGCCTCGATCTTCGAGAGATCGAGCACGTCGTTGATGAGGCCGAGAAGGTGCTTGCCGTTCGCCTGAACGCGGTCGAGCACGCCAAGCTGCTTTTCGCCGAGTTCGCCGTAGATGCCGTCGACCAGCAGCTCGGTGTATCCGAGGATGGCATTGAGCGGCGTCCGGAGTTCGTGGCTCATGTTCGCGAGGAACTGCGACTTGTGCCGGCTCGCCTCTTCGAGCAGTTGGTTCTTCTCCTCGATCTCGCGGAACAGCCGCGCGTTCTGGATCGCCAGCACCGACTGGCTGGCGAAGGTCTCCATCAGCCGCACCGTACCAGGCGGGAATGCGCCGGGCGCCCGCCGCTGCACGACCAACGCGCCGAGGATCCGGTCGGCGCGCACCAGCGGGACGATCAGCGCCGATCGGAATCCCGATTCGACGGCAAGATTGCGGAGCGGGAAGGTCGGCGCGGCGGCCAGATCCGCGATCTGAACGGGCGAGCCGTTCCGAACAGCCGAGCCCATCGCGGTCTCGTCCTCGCGGATCCGCAGATGGCGCAAGGGGTCGAGAAACGGCTCGTCGAGACGGGCCGCGTGCCAGAGCCGGAACGACCGCTCCGCGCGCTGATAGCGAAAGAGAGCGCCGCCGTCGCATCCGGCCAAGTCCACGGCGCGCCCCACGATCGTCAGGAGAACCTTCTTCAGATCGAGGATGCCGCTCATGGCCTGCCCGGTCTCGTTGAGCGCCTGCAACTCCTCGACGGATTGCGCCAGCTCTTCCGTCCGCGCGCGAAGCTCGTCGAACAGCCGCACGTTCTCGATCGCGATCACCGCCTGATCGGCGAAGGTACGGATCAATTCGATCTGCTTCCCGGTGAACGGACTGACCGCTTCGCGTGTGAGCGCGATGACGCCGATCGGCTCGCCCTCGCGCAGCAGCGGCACGCCGAGCATCGTTCGGAAGCGCCCGCTGCGCAGCGATTCCGCCCAGGTGTATTCGGGATCGGATGCGACGTCCTCGATGTGGACGACCCGCCTCTCGACCGCAGTCCGTCCGACGAGGGTGCCGCGGTTCGGTCCGATCGGATGCGCCTGGACGAAGGCTTTATATTCGGCGGAGAACCCGTGCGAGGCTTCCAGCCGGTAGACGTCGCCCGCCTGCCGGAAAATGAACGCCTTCTCGGCGCGGCAGAGACGGGCGGCGGCCACGGCGAGCGCCTCGAGCACGGGCTGGAGGTCGAACGTCGACCCGCTGATCACCTTCAGCACGTCGCTGATCGCGGTCTGATATTCGAGCGCTTCCCGCAGCTCGGCAGTGCGCTCCTCCACTTTCCGCTCCAGGCCGGCATAGGAGGCCTGAAGCTCGGCGGCCATCCGATTGAACCGATCGGCCAGGGCTTCGAGTTCGTCCCCGGTCCGCACCTCGATCCGATGCTGGAGATTTCCGGCGCCGATCCGGGCGGCGCCAGCCTGCAATATGCGGATCGGCCCCGCCATGCGGCGGGCGAGGAAGAGGCCGGCGAGAACGGCGACCACGAAGCCGAGGGCCAGCAGCAGACCTGTTTGCAGGATGGAGCTGTAGAGCGGCGCCATCGCTTCGCGCAGCGGCAGCTCGACGAAGACGAGCCAGTCGAGCCGCCGGATCACTGCCGAGGCGCTCAGCACGCGATGTCCTTCGATGTTCCGCACGATCGAGGCCGGCTCGGCGCCACCGAAGGCGCCGCGCGGTGCGGCGAGCGTCGCTTCCGCGGCCGCGACCTGCGGCAACGCGGAAAGATCGGTGTTGCGCAGCACGAGGCTGATGTCGGGATGCGCGATCAGCCGGCCCTGCCGATCGACGACGTAGGCGTATCCGCCCTTGCCGACCTTGAGCGCCGTTATCACATCCCAGATCAACTTCAGGTTGACCTCGGCGACGGTGACTCCGGCACGCCGCCCGCCATGCGCCAGCGCCATCGTCATGTAAGGCTCGGATTCCTTCCGGAAGTAAACCGGACTGAACCAGACCTTGGCGGCGAGCGCTTCGGTGAATTTCGGGTCGTTCGAGTAGTCGATCCCGCTGCCGACGACATCCATGGCAAGCCGAGAGACCTTCAGCTGTTCGCGCCCCTGTGCGTCGAGCTGCGCCAGCTCGGTAATCGCCGGCACCTGCCGCAGGAGGCGCACGTAGTCGAACCGCCGCTGGTCGATGGAGCCGGCGGCCCATTGCGCGTGCGTCGTCCAGCCGATCTGCCGTTCGATCTCGGCGACGAACTGCTCGATGCGCTGCGCGGCGGCCTCGGCCTTCTCCTGCTGCAGGCGCACGGCCACGTCCTTCGCCTCGCCATACGAGAACCACACGTTGATAGCGCCGTTGAGCAGCAGTACGAGGCTGACCAGCCCGACGAGGGCGGCGGCGTACTTGACGAACAAGCGGCCGCCGCGGCGACGGGATGTCGTCTCGGCGCGGGGTCGTGCCGGCTCCGCGGCGGAAGGTGCCGCAGCCGAAGGTACCCGTTCCGTCAGCGCGCTCATTCGATCACCTCGTCGGCGCGGGCGAGGAGGGTGGGTGGGATCGTCAGGCCGAGCGCCTTGGCGGCTCGCGCATTGATCACCAGTTCAAACTTCGTCGGCTCCTGGACAGGCAGGTTGGCCGGCTTCGCGCCGCTAAGCACCTTGCCGGCATAGCTCCCGGCCTGCCGATAGCTGTCCGTTAGGCTCGACCCATAGCTGATCAATCCGCCAGCCTCGACATACTCCCGCCACCCGTACATCGCAGGAACCGAATGACGGGCCGCCAATGCCGCGAGCTGTTCGCGCTGAACCTCGAAAAAGGGGTCGGCGGAGACGAGAAGCGCGTCGGGGCGGCGGGCGGCGAAAGACGCGAATGCGCGCGCGATGTCGTTCTCTGTTCCGGCCTCGATGACCAGCAGCCGCTGGCCTTGGGCTCGTATCGCCGCCTCGACGGTCGGCAGTTCGGCGGAGGCTGGATTGTCGGGGTTCATCATCAACGCGATCGTCGTCGCTGTCGGAATCAAATCCCTCAACAGCTCCAGCCGCTTCGGCATGAGATAGCGGGAGACGATGCTGACGCCGGTGGCGTTTCCGCCCGGCCGCCCGAGGCTTGCGACCAAGCCTAACCCGACCGGATCACCGCCGATGGTGAAGACGATCGGGATCGTCTGCGTCGCGGTCACTGCGGCGCGGACGGAAGCGACGCCGCCGGTAGCGGCGATCATGGCGACCCTCCGTTCGACCAGATCGGCTGCCAATGACGGCAGCCGCTCGTAACGGCTTCCCGCCCAGCGAAACTCGAGCGCCACGTTGCGGCCTTCGACATAGCCGCTCTCCCTTAGCCCCTCGCGAAAGGCGGCGAGGTACGGCGCCCAAGCTTCGGGTGAGGCGCTATTGAGAAAGCCGACCACCGGCATCGCGGCGACCTGGGCGCCGGCGGCGAGCGGCCACGTCGTCGCGATCCCGCCGAACAGCGTCAGGATGAGATCACGCCGCCTCATTCGATCACCTCGTCGGCGCGGGCGAGGATCTCGGGCGGGATAGTCAGCCCGAGCGTGCGGACCGTCTTGAGATTGATGACTAGCTTGTACTTGGACCCTTGCTCGACCGGTAAGTCGGCCGGCGTGGCGCCATTGAGGATCTTGTCGGCATAGCCGGCGCAGCGCCGGAACTGATCGAGGAAATCGACGGCATAGCTCATCATGCCGCCGACCTCGGAACTCTCCCGGAACGGGTACATGGCGGGCAGCCGATACTTCATCGCCAGATCGGCCAAGCCGGCGCGCTCGGCGTAGGCGAAGACCGATGCCGACACCAGCAGAGCATCCGCGCCGGGGCTCGCCAACGCGCGGTCGATCTCGTCGAGGGTTCCCGCTGCAATCGGGCGAAGCTCAACCCCCAAGGCGCGGGCCGTCGGTTCGATCGCGTTCAGAACAGCCGGCGCGGCCCGCGCTGACGTCCAGAGCACCGCGATCCGGTTCGCGCCGGGTACGGCTTCCTTCAAGAGCGCGAGCCGTTTCGCGCTCAGCTCCGGACCGGGACTGGTCAGACCGGTGACGTTGCCTCCGGGACGAGCGAGGCTGGCGACGTCGCCGGCCTCGACCGGCCCGTAATGCACGCAGAACACGATCGGGATGCTTTGCGTGGCCTGCCGCGCGGCTTCGATATAGGCCCGGGAGGATACCAGAAGAAGATCGACCCCAAGTCCCACCAACTCGCTGGCGAGCATCGAGAGGCGCTCGTCCCGCCCATGCACCAGTCGCAATTCGATGACGAGGTTGCGGCCCTCGACCCAGCCAAGCTCCCGGAGCCCCTTCCGGAATGCCTCGATGAATGGCGCCTGCCGGTCGTCCATGAGGATGCCGATACGCGCGATCTCGCCCGCCGATTGCGCGGCGGCGTCGAGCGTGAGAGCGTGCGCCGCGGCCGGCGGCACCTTGCCCACGGGACTCGCGGTGAGGGCGACGACGAGCAGCACGAACGCGAGCGCCTGCCTCATTCGATCACCTCGTCGGCGCGGGCAAGGACTGACGGTGGGATCTCAATCCCCAGCGCCTTGGCCGTGTTCAGGTTGATCGCCAGTTCGAACTTGGTCGGCTGCTCGATGGGAAGCCCGGCCGGATCGGCGCCCTTGAGGATCTTGTCCACGTAGGCGGCAGCCCGATAGTTGATCGCGCGTAGATCGACGGAGTAGGACAGCAGGCACCCGGCGTCGGCCATTTCGCGAAAACCGCAGGCGAGCGGCAGACGCCGATCGGCTGCGAGCGCCGCGAGCGTCGCTCGACGCGAGACGAAGACGCCGTCGTCCAATACCAGATCGGCCTCTGCTCGCCATTCCGTCATGGCCGCGAGGGCGGGCGCGAGATCCTCCGCGCCGCGGGCGTCGAAGGCCCGCACCGTCAGGCCGAGCGCCCGCGCGGCGGCTCCGAGGTCAGCGACGGTCGGCGGATGCCCGGCGTTGTCGGGATGCTGCAGGATGGCGATCCGCGTCGCCGCGGGAATTGCCTCCGTCAGCAGATCCAGCCGCTTGCTCGCGAGTTCGCGGGACAGAACCGTCAGGCCGGTGATGTTGCCGCCGGGATGCGCGAGGCTGGAGACGAAGCCGTTGCCCACCGGATCGCTGACCGCGGTCATGACGATCGGAATGGTGCGCGTCGCCGCCTGCGCGGCGCGGATCGGCTGCAGGCCAGCCGACACGATGACGTCGACGTTCGAGCGTACGAGATCGGCGATCGAGCCGGTCAGCACGCCCTCGTCGCCTCCCCAAGGGCGAGGATCGAACAGATAGTCGCGTTCCTCGGCATAGCCGAGATCCGCCATGCCGCGCCGGAACGCCTCGTGGCCCCAACGGCTGGCGTCAAGCGTCCCCACCGTGAGGAAGCCGACGCGCGGGATCCTGCGCCGTTCCTGAGCCTCCGCCGTGGCGGCCAGCGCCGT
>Ga0265327_10002911_pt1 | contig 17154 bp, 12 predicted proteins | sample 41621metaG_FD_202089 | JGI IMG/M metagenome (GOLD analysis project Ga0265327, IMG submission 202089) | Rhizosphere microbial communities from Carex aquatilis grown in University of Washington, Seatle, WA, United States - 4-16-21 metaG | ecosystem: Host-associated > Plants > Roots > Rhizosphere... | reverse complement strand
TACTCGTCCATCACCGTATGCAGCGAGGCGATCTCGGCGTCGGCGGCGTGCGCGCAGGCGAGCCGCGCGGCCATGCTTTCCAGCGCCGCCCAGACCTGGATCATCTCGACGATCTCGCGCTTGGTCTTGCGCACGATGAAGACGCCGCGGCGCGGCAGCGTGCGCAGGAAGCCCTCCTCTCGAGCAGCGTCATCGCCTCGCGGATCGGCGTGCGGCTGACGCCGAGCGCCGCCGCGAGCTGCCGCTCGTCGAGCCGGATCTCGTCCGGCCGTCCGTAGATGTCCGCCGCCGCGATGGCTTCCCTCAGGCGCGCATAGGCCAGCGTCCGGAAGCTCGATCCCGTGTCGATCGGACGCACTGCGAGCGTCGATGCGAGTTGCCCGTTGGCCGCCATGCGCGTTCAATCCTCCCAAGCGCGAGCGCCGCGCGGCAGACACGTCCTGCCGAGTGGCACTGGGTATATGATATACCAGATACCCAAGCCGGCAACTGCAAAGTGCGACAGCATCTCCTTTCGCCGGCATTTGGTATATGGTATACCAAAATCGCAGGCGGGTGCACTGGAAAAGACTGATCGATAATATTCGCCCGCCACCGTCTCGGCATCGCACGAGGGAGGAGGAGGAGCGCCATGGCAGCAGCATCAGACACGCCGGGACGTACCGAGGGCGGCGGCGGAATCGGCGGCGCGCGGCGGAGCCGCCGCCAGACCAAGATCATCGCGACGCTGGGCCCGGCGAGCGAGACGCTCGCGCGGGTCCGCGAGCTGCATCGCGCCGGCGTCGACCTGTTCCGGCTCAATCTCGGCTTCGGCGCGGCGGAGGATCATGCCGAGCGCATTGCGATGGTGCGCAGCGTCGAGCGCGAGGTCGGTGAGCCGATCGGCATCATCGCCGACCTGCAAGGACCGAAGCCGCGCATCGGCGCCTTCCGCAACGGCGGCATCGCGCTCTCGCCCGGCATGACGCTGCGGCTCGATTCCGATCCGGCGCCCGGCGACGAGCGCCGCGTCTGCCTGCCCCACCCCGATGTGATCGCGGCGCTGCAGCCCGGCACCGACCTGCTGCTCGACGACGGCAGGGTGCGGCTCACCGTGATCGAGCGCGAGGCCGGCCATCTCGTCGTCCGCGTCGTCGCCGGAACCCGGCTCTCCGATCTCAAGGGCATCAACGTCCCCGACGTGCTGATGCCGGTCACGGCGCTCACCGGGAAGGACCATGCCGACCTGCGCGCGGTGCTCGATGCCGGCGTCGACTGGATCGGCCTCCCCTTCGTGCAGCGGCCGCAGGACGTGATCGAGGCCCGCCGCCTGATCGGCGGCCGGGCCGGCGTGATCGTCAAGATCGAGACGCCGTCGGCGATCGACCACCTCGCCGAGCTGGTGCGGTTCGCCGACGCGGTCATGATCGCGCGCGGCGATCTCGGCGTCGAGATGCCCGCGGAACGATTGCCGATCCTCCAGAAGCGGATCATCCGCGAGGCGCGCGCCGCCGGGAAGCCGGTCGCGATCACGACGCAGATGCTCGAATCGATGACGTCGGCGCCGGTGCCGACGCGCGCCGAGGCGTCCGACGTCGCGACTGCGATCTATGACGGCGCCGACGCACTGATGCTGTCCGCCGAGACGGCGACCGGCGCGTTCGCCGCCGCGGCTGCGGCGACGATGGACCGGATCGCCCGCGCGGTCGAGGAGGACCCGGCCTACCGCAGCCTGATCGACGCGCAGGCGCCGCCGCCCGCGGTCGAGGACACGCCGGCCGACGCGGTGATCGCCTCGGCCCGCCGCACCGCCTATGCGATCGGCGCCGCCTGCATCGCGACCTATACCGTCTCCGGCGTCACCAGCCTGCGCGCCGCGCGCGAGCGGCCGGAGATGCCGATCGTCGGCCTGACGCCGAGCCTCGCGACGGCGCGCCGCCTGACGCTCGCCTACGGCGTGCGCCCTGTGCACACGCCGGAGTTCGGCTCGATCCCCGACGTGGTGCGCGCCGCCAGCGAGATCGCCGTCGCCCACGACTTCGCCCGCAACGGCGACCCGATGGTGATCACCGCCGCCGTGCCGCTGGGCGCGCCGGGCACGACCAACGTGATGCGCGTCGCCTGGGTCGACGACGGCGGCGAGGGGTAAGCGGTTGGCGGGAGGCGGCGCAGCCGCTACGGTCGCTCCCGCCTTTCGCCCATCGCCGCTCCGGACCGTCGTGCCGCCACGCTCCCCAACCAGCGCCAACGCCGTTTCATCTGGCGGCATCATCTCCCGCTCCCGCCTGTTCGACCGCCCGTACCTGTTGCTGACGCTGGCGGCGCTGTTCTGGTCGGGCAATTTCGTGCTTGGGCGCGCGGTGCACGGGAGCGTGCCGCCGGTAGGACTCGCTTTCTGGCGCTGGGCCGGCGCGACGCTCATCCTGCTCGGTCCGGCCTGGGGCCACCTGCGCCGCGACCGGGCGGTGCTGGCGGCGTCGTGGCCGATCGTGCTCGTGCTGGCGGCGCTCGGCGTCGCGGTGTTCAACACCCTCGTCTATATCGGATTGCAGACGACGGGCGCGCTCAACGCCGTGCTGATGCAGTCGACGATGCCGGTGACGATCGTCGCCCTGGGCTTCCTGATGTTCCGCGACGGCGTGACGGCGCTTCAGGCGCTCGGCATCGCGCTGTCGCTCTCCGGCGCGGTCGCGATCGTCGCGCACGGCAATCCCGCGGCGCTCGCCGGCTTGGCACTGAACCGCGGCGACCTCTGGATCGCCCTCGCCGTCGTCAGCTACTCCGCCTATTCGGTGCTGCTCCGCCGCCGTCCGGCAGTGCACCCGCTGAGCCTGCTGGTCGCGACGTTCCTGCCCGGCAGCCTGATGATCCTGCCGTTCTATGTCTGGGAAAGCCTGTCCGGACATCCGATTCGGCTCGACGCGCCGTCGCTGCTCGCCATCGCCTACGTCGCGGTCTTCCCCTCGATCCTCGCCTATTTCTGCTTCAACCGCGGCGTCGAGCTGGTCGGCGCCAACCGCGCCGGCCTGTTCTTCCACCTGATGCCGGTGTTCGGCAGCATCATGGCGGTGCTGTTTCTGGGCGAGCGGTTCGAGCCGTTCCATGCCGCCGGGATCGCGCTGATCCTCGCCGGGATCGTGCTGGCGACACGGCGCAGCGGCAGCGGCGGCATCTATGCTTCCGATCGCCCGAACTAGCCAGGAAGTAGCTTCTGATAGGCATCCCGTATCAACGGAATCTTCACCCCTTACGCGATATTGATGAAAGCTTCGCGCCTTCTGCGATCGTCGCCGGGGAGACTGGAGAGATGCGGGCCTTTTTCGGCAACCTGCGGCTGCTCTACAAGATCGCCGTTCCCGCGGTCCTGATCGCGCTGGTCTCGCTGACGATCCTCTTCTACGCCTCGGCCTCGCTCGGCGGGCTGGCCGCCCGCATGTCGCGGATCGTCGATCGCGACGCGGTCCGCCTGGAGCTGGCGCTGCGCGCCGAGAGCGTCTTCAACAGCGCGGCGGTCAGCGAGAAGAACGTCATTCTCGCCGAGGATGCGGAGAAGGCCCGGCCGCATATCGCGACCTACAAGGACCAGACCGGCAAGACGCTCGCGACGCTCGACAAGCTCGCCGCGATCACCGACGCCGCCGAGCAGCGCGCGCTGATCGAGGCGTTCCAGAAGGCCGTCCGCGGACGGGCCGCCGTCAGCGAGCGCGTCTTCGATCTGACCGTCGACGGCAAGAAGGCGGAAGCCTTCGTCCTGTCGAGCACCGAGGCCGCGAAGTACCGCAAGGACGCGATCGCCGCCGCCACCAAGCTGATCGAGGTCAACCGCGCCGGGATGCTGGCCGCGTCCGAGGCCGAGGTCGCGGCGGCGACGTCGACGCGCCGGCTGATGTGGGCCGGATCGCTGAGCGGCCTTCTCGCCGCCTTCGCGCTCCTCGGCTGGATCGCCGTCCGGCAGGTCGCGCGCCCGCTCACCGGGATGACCGCCCTGATGGGGCGGCTTGCGCAGGGCGATCTCGCGATCGAGGTCACCGGGACCGGACGCCGCGACGAGGTCGGAGCGCTGGCGCGCGCCCTCGCCGTGTTCAAGGAGAATGCCGCGACGGCGCGGATGCTCGCCGCCGAGCAGCAGGCCGAGCAGCAGCGCAAGGAGCAGCGGCAGCAGGCGGTCGACGGGCACATCGCGCGCTTCGAGGAGTCGGTGCGCGGGACGCTGCGGACGCTCGGCGAGGCCGCGGATGCGATGTCGGCGGCGTCGGCCGACCTGTCGGCGACCGCCGGCCGGACCGACGAGCAGGCGGGCGCTGTCGCCGCAGCCTCCGGGCAGGCCGCCGCCAACGTGCAGACGGTCGCCGCCGCCTCCGAGGAGCTGTCCGGCTCGATCCGCGAGATCACGCGGCAGGTCGCCCGGGCGACCGAGGCGTCGCAGCGCGCGGTCGAGCGGACGCGGCGGACCGACGGCACGGTTCAGGGTCTCGCGGCGGCGGCGCAGAAGATCGGCGACGTGGTCGCGCTGATCACCGAGATCGCCAGCCAGACCAACCTGCTGGCGCTCAACGCGACGATCGAGGCGGCGCGGGCCGGCGAGGCGGGCAAGGGCTTCGCCGTCGTCGCCAGCGAGGTCAAGTCGCTCGCCGGACAGACCGGAAAGGCGACCGAGGAGATCAAGACCCAGATCGCCGCGATCCAGGAGGAAACGCGTCGCGCGGTCGACGCGATCCGCGAAGTCACGGCCACGATCGACGAGGTCAGCGAGATCTCGGCCTCGATCGCCTCCGCGGTCGAGGAGCAGGGCGCGGCGACCCAGGAAATCGCGCGCAACGTCCAGGAGGCGGCGCGCGGCACCCACGAGGTCTCGGCCAACATCACCGGCGTCAGCCGCAATGCCGGGATCACCGGCGCCGCCGCCGGCGAGGTCTCCGCGGCCGCCGAGCGGCTCGGCCGCGAGACGGAGAGCCTGCGCGGCGAGATCGACGGCTTCCTCGCGGAGATCCGCGCCGCCTGACCGTCCGCCCGGCCGGTCGGCCGCGCCGCGCCGCGCCGCTCCGTCGCCGCCGCCCGCGGCGGGACGCGCCGCCGCGAACGGCGGCGACGGAGCGGCGCCGGCGGCCTCGCGGACTCAGGCGATGCATTGCCGCCACGAAACGGCCAGCGCGACCAGTCCGGCCGCGGCGCTCCATTCGCTCAGGCGCCGACGCAGGGTCGAACCGGATACCCGCCCTTCGCTCGCACGCAGTTCCCGCCATTGCACACCCTCGCGCAGAAAGAACCGCAGCGTTTCGAGAACGGCCTCGGCCGGCGAGCGCGGATGCCCGCGATCGCTGCGCGGCCCTTCGATCCGGTCGATGATGCCGGCCACCAAACATAGGGCCGTCGGTCCCATCGCGCCCTCCCCGTGTCAATCGCACAGGGAACCTGGGCGCCTTTGCTGCCGTCCACAGCGGAGATCGTCACCGAAAACGCTGCTATCCACCACGAAGCGGATTTCTGAAAACCGCCCCTTGGGACGCCGACGACCGGCAGTGGTTGCTGAGGAGCATCCGGTCCCAGCACTGTTTCTAAATTACGCTGATGGTCCGAGGTGTTGAATTCCGGCGTGCGCCACTGGACGATGAGTTTAACCCTGCCCGATCGATCTTCATGATCGATGCAAGCCGGTGCTCGTCGCGAAAAGACGCGCGGTGAGAAAACCCTGGTGGGGTCAAACGATGATCAAAAAGCTCCTGGCGGGTTTATTCCTGGCTACCTTGCTGGCGTTTCCCGCTCCGGCAGCCGAGCTGCGCCTCACGATCAAGGACGTCCGCTCGGACGAGGGCGAGCTTCTGATCGCGCTCTATGACAATGCCGATGGCTTCGCGAGCGCGATCGCCAACGCAGCGACACGGGGACTCATGCCCGATAGCGGCCGTCTGATCGGCACGTCAATCAGGGCGAAGCGCGGTACGCAGAGCACGGTCTTCACGCAACTGCCGCCGGGGCGATACGCGGCTATCGTAATTCATGACGAGAACGATAACGGCCGCATCGACAAGAACGTCATAGGAGTGCCGACGGAGGGATATGGCTTCGGCAATGACGCACAAGGATTTCTCAGCGCCCCGTCTTTTGACGCCGCCGCCATCGTGATCGGGGATGCCGACGTCAATACCTCCATCTCTCTGGTCTATCCAAGAACATCCTCGGCCGAAGAGGAGTCGGACTATGATCGGTTGATCAAGAGGTCGCCCAGCGGACCGGATTGGTAGCTTCCGCGCTACAGAACCGCCGTAGTGAACCCAGAGGACCGGTCGAGGGCACTGGAAGCGCTCCGGTTTTTGCCGCCCGAAGTAAATCGCCCGGCTCTGTGCGTCACGGTCCCGTCGATCATCGAGGTCTGGCGACGGCGCGGAGGCGCCTCTCAACCACCGGTCGCACTGCGTCGGAACGAGCAAATCCATCTCTGCCCTGAGACACGGCATAATACCAACGGCCGTTGAGCTTGACTCATCGGCCGTTGGTTGAGCCCGTGCGGCGTTTGAGCATAACCCGCTCGGCATCGGTCAACGACCGAGGCCGACGGTATAAGCGTTAGTCCGTGCCGGAGCCGGCCCGAATATTACAGACAAGCGATAACTTCATTACTGTCATATTACAACATATCGTGGTTGAATTACTGAACGACACAGTATATAGATGCGGCACGCCGACACGAGCACTGACCCTTTCCTGGCCGGAGCCCCGTCGTGACCCATATGCCGCCATCGACCGCGCCGCGACACTACCGCACGATCTGGATCTCGGACATTCATCTCGGGACGCGCGGCTGCAAGGCGGAGTTCCTGCTCGACTTCCTCCGCCACACCGAAGCCGAGACGATCTACCTCGTCGGCGACATCGTCGACGGCTGGCGGCTCAAGAAATGGTGGTACTGGCCGCAGTCGCACAACGACGTCGTGCAGAAGCTGCTGCGCAAGGTGCGCAAGGGCACGCGCATCTACTATGTGCCGGGCAACCACGACGAGTGGCTGCGCGACTACGTGCTGCTGCAACTGGGCGGCATCGACCTCGTGTCCGAGGCGGTGCACGAGACCGCCGACGGGCGCCGCCTCCTGGTGATCCACGGCGACGTGTTCGACGGGATCGTCAAGCATGCGCGCTGGCTCGCGCTGCTCGGCGACGGCGCGTACACGGTGGCGCTCTGGCTCAACCACCATTTCAACCGGGCGCGGCGCCGGCTCGGCTACTCCTACTGGTCGCTCTCCGCCTACCTCAAGGTGCGGGTCAAGAACGCGGTGCAGTATATCGGCTGCTTCGCCGACACGCTCACGGCGGAGGCGCGGCGCCGCGGCGTCGACGGCGTCGTGTGCGGCCACATCCACCATGCCGAGATCCGCGAGATCGACGGCATCCTCTACTGCAACGACGGCGACTGGGTCGAGAGCTGCACCGCGCTGGTCGAGCACCATGACGGCAGGCTGGAGATACTGCACTGGGCCGACGACCGGCAGCTCGATCCGTTGCGCCCGGCCGAGCTGATCGCGGCGAGCCCGCGCGCCGAGGCGGGCGCTTACGCCGCCGCTGCCGAGATGCCCGCCGCCGCCGCGGCCGGCGACTGACTGAGCCGGGCCGGCGCGGACCGCCGGACAGGCTGGAGGAGAGCGCGTGACCGTCGCCATGGTGAGCGATGCCTGGGCGCCGCAGGTGAACGGCGTCGTGCGGACCTTGCAGGAGGTGACGTCGGCGCTCGCTTCGTCCGGCCGCCGCGTCGCGACGATCACGCCCGACCTGTTCCGCTCCATCCCCTGCCCGACCTATCCCGAGATCCGCTTGGCGCTCTGGCCGGCCGGCGGGCCGCACAGCGTCGCGGCGCGGCTCGACGAGCTGGCGCCCGACGCGGTGCACATCGCGACCGAGGGGCCGCTCGGCCTCGCCGCCCGTGCCCATTGCCGCCGCCGCGGCTGGCGCTTCACGACCGCCTACCATACGAAGTTTCCCGAATACGTCGCGGCGCGGTTCGGCGTCCCGCTCCGCTGCACCTACACGCTGATGCGGCGGTTCCACGCGCCGTCGAGCGGCATCATGGTGGCGACCGAGACGGTCCGCCGCGAGCTTCGGGCGCGCGGCTTCCGCAACCTCGTGCCGTGGACGCGCGGCGTCGACACGGCGCGCTTCCGCCCGCGCGCCGGGGAGGAGGCGCTGCCGGCGGCGGCGCTCGATCTGCCACGTCCGGTCTTCCTCACCGTCGGCCGCGTCGCGGTCGAGAAGAACATCCGGGCGTTCCTCGACCTCGACCTGCCCGGCAGCAAGCTCGTCGTCGGCGACGGCCCGGCCCTGCCGGCGCTGCGCCGCGCCTATCCGCACGTGCATTTCGCCGGCCGGCGCGAGGGCGACGACCTCGCGCGCCACTATGCGGCGGCCGACGCGTTCGTCTTCCCGAGCCGCACCGACACGTTCGGCCTCGTCCTGCTGGAGGCGCTCGCCTCCGGCCTGCCGGTCGCGGCCTATCCCGTGCCGGGACCGCTCGACGTGATCGGACCGGAAAGCGGGGTCGGCATCCTCGACGAGGATCTGCGCCGCGCCGCGCTTTCCGCCCTCGCGATCCGGCGGGAAGCCTGCCGCGCCTACGCGATGCGCTTCGCCTGGAGCGCCTGCGCCGCGCAGTTCCTAGAAAACCTCGTCCCGGTACGATAATAGAGATAAATTAAAATCTGGCCTGGTTAAGTTTTTCACTTTATGAATAAAAAACAACGTTCGAACCACCAAGACACCAAGACACCAAGACACCAAGAGGTGTCGACTTCGCCGCGTGCATTGCATGTTTGATTAATGCCGACCGAAGGTCGGCAGGAATAATCTTGGTGTCTTGGTGTCTTGGTGGTTCGAACGTTGTTTTTATCCCGCTTACGATCCGCGACGACTGCAGCCTATGCGGGACTACCCACGGCCGGAAGCAGCCGGTACGCCCAGATCTGCACCGGCAGGAAGTTGCGCCAGACCCGCTCGACCTCCCGTCCGTCGAGGCCGAGCCGCCGTACCGCGAGCGGCGAGGCGAAGGCATTGGTGAGTTGGAGGAAGATGCCGTCCGAGCCGGCCAATTCCAGCGCCGGACGCACGATCGCTTCCTGCGCCTCGACCGGGAACCACTTGATCGGCAGGCTCGACACGACCGAGGCGAGAGCGCGAATGCCGTGCGCCGCGAGCAGCGGCGCGACCTGGGTGGCGTCGCCCTCGATCACCGTCGCATGCGGGAAGCGGCGGCGCAGCAGCGCCGCGAAAGCGGGGTCGCGCTCGATCATGACCAGCCGTTCCGGCGGGCAGCCTGCCTCGATCAGCCCGGCGGTCAGGCTGCCGGTGCCGGCGCCGAGCTCCAGCACGTGGCCGCGCCGGTCGAGCCGCGCCTGCCGCGCCATCGCCCGCGCGACCCGCGGCCCGCTCGGGTTCGCCGCCGCGATCTGCACCGGATGGCGCAGCCACCGTCCGAGAAACACGCCCCATTCCGCCGACACCACGCGCCGCTCCGTTCCGGTCGAGACATCGCGGCGCACTCTATGGCGGGAGCATGACGGTTTGATGATCCGGGGCAGCGCGGTCGATGACGCCGCGCGCTCGCCGATACCGATCAAGGGGATAGCGGGTTCCGGCCGCGGCCGAGGGCGCAGGAAAAGGGAAATCTTGGATAAAATAAATAAAACGGCTTCCGACCGGAAGCCGTTAACCATTTTCTTACTAAGTTTCCCTATTCTTGTCTGTGTCAAGTCCTTCGGACTTTTCCTCCCTGAACTAGGGCCGCCTTCGGGCGGCCCTTTTTTCTCATCGGCGCGCTTTCGCGGTCGATGGCCCTTTAGAGGCATCCGGCGGCCGATAGGGCGCGGCATGCGCAAAAGGTATGAATCCTTTTTGCCTAGGGAAGCTCCCGTCGAAAGGGCCGAACCAATTCCTTAGCTTGGCAAGGAGCAATAAATATTACACTCATGACGAGACTCGATAAACCTATGGTTTCTTAGAGAAAAGATTTGCACACAAAATAAACAATCCTATTCCCTGTGATTTCAACGCTTTCCGATGGAAAACAGTTTCCGTCGGTGGGATGATCTACTTTAGAATTCCAGGGGCGCGATGCGCGGGGAAGGCATCATGGCTAAAGAAAATTGCTCCTCGCCGGCTGCAAGCATACTCGCTTTCCGACCGCCTGCGTCGCGACGGCAGCACGGACCGGCTGCGGCCGGAGGCGGCGAGCCGCCGCAGCCTCGCCAACCATCGCCGGGCCGCCGGCCGGCGCCTCTCGACGCGAATCCCTTCAGCGGCCTACCGGATCCGGGCTACCTCTACACGAACGGAGAACTCCGGGCGCTCTACAACAAGCTGCTCGCCTCGATCGGCGCACGCGGCGGCCTGTTCCTGCTGACCGGCGAAGGCGGGACGGGGAAGACCGCGCTGCTGACGCGGCTCGCCGAGGAGATGCGTGCCGCCGGATACCGGGTGATGACGGCCGTGCCGGCGGATCGGGCCTTCCGCGTGCCGGCGGGCAGACCGACGGTGCTGCTCGTCGACGGCGCCGACGATCTCGACGATGCCGCGATCGGTCGTCTGGCCTCGCTCCTTCGAGCCTCCGGCGGCGCGGGTAGCGAGCCGCTCCGGCTCGTGCTGAGCGGCCGGCCGTCCCTCGCGGCGCGCCTCCTCAGCCGGAAATTCGCGGCGCTGAAATCCGCCCTGGTGCTGCATTGCCGCCTGCACCGGCTCAGCGACCCCGACATTGCCCAGCTCATATGGCACCGCTTGCGGCGGGCGGGACATCGCGGTCCCGGTCTTTTTCCCGAGGAAGCCATCGCGGAGATCGCCCGCTTGGCGCATGGGCTGCCCGGGCGGGCGCTCCTGCTGGGAACGCGCGCCATCGCTCTCGCCGAGGCCGCCGGCGGCCTCATCGTCTTCGTGGAGTTCGTCAGACAGGCCGCGGATGCGCTGGCGCCGCGCGACGGCGACCCCGCGGCGGCGGCGGCGGTTCCGGCGCGGGCGGCGCGGTCCCGTGCCCGTCGCATCGGAACGGCCTTGGGCGGCTTGGTGGCCTCCTCGGCGGCGGCGGCCGCGCTCTTCGTCTACGCGGTGCCGGACGAGAGCCGGGCCTCGATCGGCTATACGATCGTCTCGACGATCAAGGAGCGGCTGCCGGCCGCGGTGGATGCGTACCTCGCCGACCGGCAACAACAGGCGTCCGGCCCCGGCGGCGAGGCACGCGCGCCCGGGCCGTCGAGCGCGGCGAGCGCCATCGCGGCCGGCATGATCACCTTCGCGCAATGGACGACGCCGTCCGACAGCGGCCCGGCGAAGACCGTGTCCCCTCTGCCGCCGCTCCCCGCCGACGCGACCGGCAGCAGCGTCGACGACGATTACGACGACGACGGCGACGCTCCCGGCGCCGGCGGGAGCGCGCCGGTGCCGGTCCGTCCGGAACCGTCGCCCTCCGATAGCGTCGCCCAACCGATAGCGGCCGACATCCCCGCGCCGGCCGTACCGGCCGCCATCGCCGACGAACCGGGCCGCCCCCCCGATCATGCGGACGATGCTGCCCCTGCCGCGGCCGATGCTGCCGCCACGACGCCGCCTGCCGCCGACGCAGCCGTTTCGGAAGGACCGTCGACCGCTCCGCCGTCTCAACATGACGAGACCCGGCGCGACGAGCCCCAAGGCGACGAACCCCAAGCCGGCGCTGCCCAAGCCGGCGAGCAGCGGGACGGGAGCGTTGCCGCACCCGGGAGGAGCACGGCGCCGGCCGACGGCAGCGCCGAGCCGCCGCACGACGCTGACGCAGCCACCGCTGGGAAGACGGCTCCCGCGCCGATGCCGTCCGCCGCAGGAACGCCGCAACCGCCGCCGTCCGATGCCGCGCAGGGCAGCGGCGACGGAGCGGCGGCAAGCGGCACGACGGCGGCGGCGCCGCCGGCAGTGACGCAGCCGGTTCCGCCGGCACAGGCATCGCCGCCACCGTCTCGGCCCGCCGTCGCGCGCGAGCCGTCCCCGGCCGGCGGCAATACCGGCGCAGCCAAGGACGAGGCCGTCTCGAAGGAGACCATCGAGCTTCTGATCAGGCGCGGCGACACGATGCTCGCAACCGGCGACATCTCCGCTGCGCGCCTGCTCTACGAGCGCGCCGCCGCCGCGGGCAACGCGCGGGCCGCCACTGCCGCCGGCAAGACCTACGATCCGATCTTCCTGCAGCAGATCGGCGCGCTCGGCGTCACGCCGCGCCCGGAGCGGGCCATCCGCTGGTACCGGCAGGCGATCGATGCCGGCGACGCCGAAGCCGAAGCCAGAATGGTGCGATTGCAGGCGCTCGGCAGCCGATAACGAGAGTGGACAGTCCGCCGAGTGCGGCGCAACGAGGGAGGAGTGAATGGGTCTAGGATATCGGGCGGGCCGCACGCTCAGCGTGCTTGTCGGGATTCTCCTTGCGGCGGCGCTGCCGGGGTTCGCCGCGGCGGCGCCGGTCGACGCGCTGCGCGCCCGCGCCAATGCCGGGACCGTGGCCGTCGTCTCCGGCGGCGTCGACGGCACCTATGTCCGCATCGCCGCCGACCTCGCGGCGGTCCTCGACAACGGCGACACGCTGCGTGTCCTGCCGGTGATCGGCAAGGGGTCCGTGCAGAACATCACGGACGTCGTCTTCCTGCGCGGCATCGATATCGGCATCGTGCAGTCCGACGTGCTGACCTACGCGAAGCGCGAACGGCTTTTCCCCGGCGTCGAGAAATCGATCCAGTACATCGCCAAGCTGTACGACGAGGAGCTGCACGTCCTCGCCGGAGGGAACATCTCGACGATCGAGGATCTCGCGGGCAAGAAGGTCAACGTCGACCTGCGCGGAAGCGGCACGGCGATGACGGCCTCGCTCGTGTTCGAGCGCCTCGGCATCGCCATCGAGCAGACGAACGACGACCAGGCGCTGGCGCTCGAAAAGCTGAAGAACGGCCAGATCGCGGCGCTCGCCTTCGTTACCGGAAGACCGGCGCGGCTGTTCCGCGACGTCGGCGGCGCGGACGGGCTGCATTTTCTGTCGGTGCCGATGAACCCGGCACTGCTTGAGACCTACCTGCCGTCCCAGCTGACGCACGAGGACTACCCGCTCATCGTTCCGGACGGCGCCCCCGTCGAGACGGTCGCCGTCGGCGCCGTCATGGCGGTGTACAACTGGGCGCCCGAGAGCGATCGCTACCGCAAGGTCGCCCGCTTCGTCGACGCCTTCTTCGGCAATTTCAACGCCTTCCTCCAGCCGCCGCGGCACCCGAAATGGCGGGAGGTCAACTTGGCCGCGCAGGTCCCCGGATGGACGCGGTTCGGCGAGGCGGAGAACTGGCTGAGGCGCGAGGCCGCCGCGGTCGCCAGCGGCAGCAGCAACAGTCCGCTCCGGCAGAATTTCGACCGCTTCGTCGCCCTCTCCGGCGGCACCGGGGCGGCGCACGACGACGCGCAGCGGGAGGCGCTCTTCGAGGCGTTCCTGCGCTGGCAAACCCAACAGCGGCAACGGCAATGACCGAACGGCGGCGAGCGCATGCCCGCAAGACTTCGTAAAAAAGAGAGTCGCGATCGGCCGTTCCGTTAACCATTTTCTTACGAATCGGCACTATTCTCGACCTCGTTAAGTCCTTCGGGCTTTTCCTCCCTGAACTTGGGCCGCCTTCGTGCGGCCCTTTTTCTTTTGGTGGAATCGTCCCTCCGGTATCCCCGGCGGGCGGGCAAACAGACCGGCAATGAAATATTCCGCCCGGTGTTTGCTCAAAAAGATCATAAAGGATCGCTTTCGTGCCGGAGGGCTGCTGATGCCCACGAATCGACGGAGCGAGGAACAGGCCAGGCTCGCGGCGTTGGACCGCCTGCGGATCCTCGATACGCCGGCGGAAGATGCATTCGACCGGATCACGCGGATTGCCGCCGACCTGTTCCGCGTTCCCGCGGCCCTCGTCACGTTCATCGACAAGGACCGGCAGTGGTTCAAGTCGCGTCTCGGGTTCGGTCCCGAGCAGACGTCCCGCGACATCGCCTTCTGCGCTCATACGATACGGGAAAGCGGCGTGCTCGTCGTTCCCGACGCGGCAGCGGACGCCCGGTTCCGCGACAATCCCCTGGTCGCGGGCGAGCCGCATATCCGCTTCTACGCCGGCGCGCCGATCACGATGGCGGACGGGCACCGCGTCGGGACGATCGCCGTGCTCGACCATGTTCCGCACCCGGACTTCTCCGAGCGGGATCGGGAGGCGCTGAGCCGGCTCGCGGCAATACTGGTCGATGCCTTGCAGCTTCGCCTGATGAATGCCGTGCTGCGCGAAGAGCGGCGGGCGTTCCAGGAACAGCGCCTCCTCTCGGAGCTGCTGATCGAAGGCAGCGCGGAAGGCATCTTCGCGGTCGATCGCGCCTTCCGCTGCACGCTCTGGAACCCGGCGATCGCACAGCTCACCGGCTTGCCGCGTGACGAGGTCCTCGGGCGCAATATCTGCGACGTGCCCTGCCCGCTCTCCAGTAGTCGGGCGGAAGCCGCGCTGGAGAGCGCCATCAACGGCCGCGCGATGGGGATACGCGACGAACCGTACCGGCGGCCGGACGGCACCGAACATTTCTTCTCGGCGCACCTCTCGCCGCTTCGCGACGCGGAGGGGAACAATATCGGCGTCATCGGCTTCGTCCGGGACACGACCGAACGGCAGCAGCTCGAGGCGCAGCTGCGGCAGTCGCAGAAGATGGAGGCCGTCGGGCGTCTGACCGGCTCAGTCGCCCACGACTTCAACAACCTTCTGACCGTGGTGATCGGCAGTCTCGAACTGGCGACCGCGCGTGCGCGGGACGATCCGAAGCTCGGCCAATTGCTGAGCGACGCGTCGGAAGCGGCCGTGCGCGGCGAGAAGCTCGCGCAGCAGCTCCTCGCCTTTGCTCGCCGGCAGCGGCTGGATCCCCAGCCGATCGACGTCAATGCGCTGGTGCTGCGCATGCTGCCCATGCTCGAGCGGACGATGTCCGCCAAGATCGCCGTCCGCACCGATTTCGATCCGCACTGCCGGACGGCGTGCGCCGATCCGCACCAGATCGAGATCGCGGTCCTCAATCTGGCGATCAACGCGCACGATGCGATGCCGAATGGCGGCACGCTGACCCTGCGGACCCGCAACCGCGCCCTCGCCGCGAGCGATCTGCCGCCGGGCGGGCATGCCGGTCCCGGCGATTTCGTGATGCTCTCGGTGCAGGATACGGGCGTCGGCATGACCGAGGACGTCGTGCGCCGGATCTTCGAACCGTTCTTCACGACCAAGGAATCCGGACGAGGGACGGGCCTCGGGCTCTCGCAGGTCTACGGGTTCGTCGTCCAGTCGCATGGCCACATCAGCGTGAAGAGCGCGCCCGGCGCGGGCACCTCGATCGAGATCTATCTTCCCGTCGCCGACGAAACGGTGTCGGTCGCCGGGCAGGAACGGGCCGATGCCCGGAAAGGCGGCGGCGAGGGCGGCGGCGCAACGATCCTCATCGTCGAGGACGATCCGGAAGTGCGGAAGTTCGCGGCCAACGCCCTCGCCGGGTTCGGCTATCGGACCTTGGCGGCGAACGATGCGCGATCCGGTCTCACGCTTGCCGCGACATGCCCGGAGATCGACCTCGTCTTCTCCGACGTCGTGATGCCGGGCGGCATGAGCGGGCTCGACATGGTCCGGGAATTGCGCCGGCGGTCGCCTCGGATGAAGGCGATCCTGACGACGGGCTACACCGACGTCATCGGCGATATCCGCGAGTCCGGCATCCCGCTGCTGATGAAGCCGTACCGGCCGAGCGAACTGCTCAGGGAGATCCGGTCGGTCCTGCGATCGGCGGAACACGGGAGCGCCCCGTCGGCCTGATCCGCATGGCTGCCGCCGCCGGCAGGTGAAAGCGGCGCCCGGAGGCGCCGCTTTCGATTCCTTACCCTTGCTACCCGGATCACTCGGCCGCGGTCGCGACTCCGGTCCGGCTCACCCCCAGCCGCCGCGCGACGCCCTCGCCGTAGCGCGCATCGGCGCGGAAGAAATGATCGAGCTGGCGGCCCTGGATCTCGGCGGGGGCGTGGCGCAGCGAGCCGGCGACGTTGTCCATCAAACGCTCCTGCGCCGCCTCGCCGATCAGCCGGAACAGGTCGCCCGCCTGGCTGTAGTCGTCGTTCCCCTCGCGGTGGCTGTAGCGCGCCGCGTCGCCCGAGATCCGCAACGTCGGCTCGGCGGCCCGCGGCGACTCCTTCGTGCCGTCGAAGCTGTTCGGCTCGTAGTTCGGCCGCCCGCCGGCGTTGCCGTCGAAGCGCATCGCGCCGTCGCGCTGATGGTTGTGCACCGGGCAGCCGGCATGGTGCGGGCGGTTCACCGGCAGCAGCCCGTAATTGCCGCCCAGCCGGTAGCGGTGCGCGTCGGCGTAGGCGAACAGCCGTCCCTGGAGCATCTTGTCCGGGCTGAAGCCGATGCCGGGCACGACGCTCGCCGGGCTGAAGGCGGCCTGCTCGACCTCGGCGAAATAGTTCTCGGCGTTTCGGTTCAGCACCAGCTCGCCGATCTCGATCCGCGGATAGTCCTTGTGCGGCCACACCTTGGTCAAGTCGAACGGGTCGAAGCGATAGGCGTCGGCCTCCGCCTCCGGCATGACCTGGACGTAGACTGTCCAGGCCGGGTACTCGCCGTCCTCGATCGACGCGAACAGGTCGCGCGTCGCGTGGTCGGGGTCGATGCCGGCCATCCGCACCGCCTGCTCGGCGGTGAAGTTCTCGATGCCCTGCTTCGTCTTGAAGTGGTACTTCACCCAGAACCGCTCGCCGGCCGCGTTGAGCCACGAGAAGGTGTGGCTGCCGAACCCGTCCATGTGCCGGTACGAGCGCGGCGTGCCGCGGTCCGAGAACAGGATCGTGAGCTGGTGCATCGTCTCCGGCGACAGCGAGAAGAAGTCCCATACCGCCGTCGGGTCCTTGAGGTTGGTCGCCGGGTTGCGCTTCTGCGTATGGATGAAGTCCGGGAACTTCAGCGGGTCGCGCAGGAAGAAGACCGGCGTGTTGTTGCCGACGAGATCGTAATTGCCTTCCTCGGTGTAGAACTTCACGGCGAAGCCGCGCGGGTCTCGCTCGGCGTCGGCCGAGCCCTTCTCGCCGCCGACCGTCGAGAAGCGGAGGAATACCTCGGTCTCCTTGCCGACGGCGGAGAGGAACGCGGC
>Ga0265327_10002908_pt1 | contig 17173 bp, 11 predicted proteins | sample 41621metaG_FD_202089 | JGI IMG/M metagenome (GOLD analysis project Ga0265327, IMG submission 202089) | Rhizosphere microbial communities from Carex aquatilis grown in University of Washington, Seatle, WA, United States - 4-16-21 metaG | ecosystem: Host-associated > Plants > Roots > Rhizosphere... | reverse complement strand
CCGGCCACGCTCCCGTACTCCGTAGGAGTTCCGCCTCACAGCCCGGGGTTGCCGCGTCTCGCGGCTACCCCGGGTAACGGCAAAACAACTGCCGTACCCCACAGGGGTTCCGCCCGGCATCGAACGTCAATCGCAGACAAATCGATGGTCATCGGCGATCATGGCGTTCCACCAGGACTCTGACAGGCAGGCAGCAATCGCGGGCAGGAAACACCTCAATGAAGGCCATCCCCAGCCAGAATCACGGCAAGTCCCTACCAGGCATAGACCTCAAGCCGATCCCCGGTCGCATACGTGCGTGCGTCTCCCGACAGGAAAACCATCGCGTTTGCCGCGACCGTGCCGCACAAGTCCGATGATCCGTGCCAGCGAACCAGCGAGACGACGGGGCCCGTCCGCGACCAAGTCAGCCGCGCCGGATGGTACGTCGGCCGATCCGCCCGCCCGACGTAATCGTGCTCCAGGGCAGCCATCACCGGTTGAGGTCGACAGTCGAATTCTCCCATCAGCCGTCGGAGCGCCGTTCGAACAAACAGCTCGCAGCAAACCATGCTGCTGACGGGGTTTCCGGGCAATCCAAACACGTAATTCACGGCTCGATCCTGCTGGCGAAGGCCGAACCAGACCGGCTTTCCCGGTTTCATCTCCACCTTATGAAACACTTCGCGGACCCCCGCCGCGGTCAGTTCCCCGGGCACCAGATCCAGAGTCCCCGCGGAGACTCCACCCGACAGCACCAAGACGTCGCATTGCAGACCCGACGCAATCCTGGCTCGCAAGTCCTCCCGGTTGTCGCGCGCAATCCCCAATGGAACGGCAATCGCCCCCGCCGACTGAATCTGCGCGACGAGCATCGATTCGTTCGAATTCCGAATCTGACCCGGCCCCGGTTGCTGATCGACGCGGACCACTTCATCCCCTGTCGCCAACACGGCCACTCGAGGTCGCGGATGAACCCGGACCATGTCCCGCCCGACTTCGGCCAGCGCCCCAATGCGCGCGCCATTCAGTTTCAGCCCTGCCCTCAAGACCGTTTCCCCGCATCCAACCGAAGTCCCTCGCCGCAGGATGTTCTGTCCCGCGGCGGTCGACTGGCTCCGCACTGTCACCTGATCACCATTTCGGACGGTCTCTTCCACCTTGATGACCGCATTCGCTCCCTCGGGAAGGGGTGCTCCAGTCATGATCTGGATGGCCTGGCCTGAATGAACCGCCGTCGTCGGAACTTTCCCTGCAGTAATAACATCCACCACCGACAGCGTCGTGGATCCTGCCGTCAAATCCGCTGAGCGGACCGCGTATCCATCCATCAGCGACTTGTCGAAGGGAGGCGAATCATCGGCGGCCGCAACGTCCTCAGCCAGGATCAGTCCCAGAGAATCCGCCAGAGGGAGCAACACGGGTTCCAGCGGCGCCACGCTTGCCAGCAATCGCTCAAACGCATCGGAAATCGTCAGCATACAGTCGCACTCGACGAAGAACGGAAACAAACCCAACACTGTTCATGACGATCGTGTCGATCGCATTCGTCACCATGGTCGATTCGAGCGAAGACCGATGCCCGGTGAGAGAACCGTCGCCAGTCTCAACGGAAGTAACCGTTCGCAGTCGAGTTGTTCAGATTCGTCCCGATGCCAATCGTGACTTTCCGTTTTCCACTCGAATCAGCCCGGCTGACTCCATAAGAGCGCGTACTGGTCGAAAGGCTTTCCGTCCAGGCGGCATTGTATTCGGAAAGCGTAAAGGTCCATGTGATCGAACCGTCGGCATTGTTCTTTTGAACAGGCTCGGACGAAATAATGGCGATGTGGCCGGCATAAATGGTGCAGTCCCAGATTTTGGGCCGATATCCGTTGTCTTGTGTCCCGACCGCAGGAATGGACCCATTCGATCCCCACGGAGTCGGAGGGATCGCCAGATTGTGGTCCATTCGCTGTTGAGCGGCGTACCAGGTGCATTGGCTCGCTCCGCGCCCTTTGATCGTTCCCGCAACATTGTCATTGAATGGCGGCGAACTTTGCCCCGTGGAGGTCGTCACCGTCAGGGCGATCGCCGAAGAGACAAAGTCGGGAGTGGCCACCACCTTCACCCGGATGGATGTCGGGGACCAACTGACGATCGTGATCGATGTAAACGGATTCGGATTGACGCCAAGTTTGACGGTCCCCGCCGTACTTCCAAAATTCGAACCCTTAATATCCCAGTAGTAGGGGTTGGCCGTCAGGCTGCCGAAGTTGTACGAGTCGCTGGCCAGGAAGTTTTTGTAGCGATTCGTGGACCCTTTCGGCTGCGCGATCTGACCCGTAAAACGGCCATTCGCCACGGTGAACCCATCGGAGTAACCACCGATCGATGAGACGACAGGCCCCGCGGCAGACACGACGCTGGTCGTCGCCAGAAACAGAATGCACGCCACGCTGCGACTTGGTGAAAACACGACTTCCCCTTGGATTGCATGGAGTAATGGGGTTTCCCACTTCCGGACACCAATCCTTCGATCAGATCGACGTCGACATCGGAGGATGATCTACCGATCAGACAGCGATTTCATCCATTTTCGATCATAACAGCGAATGGAGTTCAATATCGATGGAGTATTCGAACAACGGCCAAAAAACGTGCCACCGCCCGTAACCGTTCACGGGCAAGCGAGGGGGACAGACCCATTTTCACGGACAAACGGCGCTTCGGAGTCTGATCGCGTCCATGGAAGATGTTTTTTTTTCGCCGTGAAAATGCGTCAGTCCCCGAACCGTGAACAGTACCACCGCCCTCCCGATCCCGGGCCTTGATGACTACTCGATCAATTCTCTCCCAAACACGGTGTTCGGGCAAAACTGACCTCCCGAATTCAGAATGCCCTTCGCGCACAACGGCATTTCAGAATAATCCCCACCACTGCGACAAATCGGGTCGCGGAATCCGCAGGTATCCGGGGGAAGTCGGTCATGGAATCAGACCTGAAACCGCATGATGGCGGTCGGACATGGTGGTGCGAGAAGGAACTCTGGCTGCTGCTGCTGCTGCTGACCGGAATGTACCTGACCAACCTGGACGGAATCACGATCCGCGGCGAAGAATCGCGGCGAGGCCGGATTGCCTGGGAAATGCTCCACAGTGGCAACTGGTACGTCCCGACAATGCAGGACCGGCCCGTCTTCTATCGCCCCCCGCTTCAGAATGCATTGATTGCCAGTGTCGCGACGTGGCACGGCAAAGTGGACGCATGGTCGCTGAGAATCCCCAGCGTGATCGCCATCCTGCTGACCGTGATCATCATCTACGGTTACGGCCGCAGCTTTCTGTCGCGCCTGGGCGCCTTCGCCGCCGCACTCGGATTTGCCTCCATGGGCCAGGTCCTGGAACTGGGCCGACTGGGCGAAACCGAGGCAGTCTTCACGCTGTTCGTCGCAGGGAGCCTGCTGACCTGGCGCTGGTGCTTCAATCGACAGGCCTCCCCCTGGCTGATGTGGACTGCCAGCTATGCCCTCGCCGCCGCGGCGACTTTGACCAAGGGACCGCAGGCGCCGATGTATTTCGTCGGCGGAGTCTGGCTGTTCCTGATCGTCACCCGCCGCTGGCGAATGCTGTTCACGCTGCCCCACCTGGCGGGCATCGCCGTCGCGTTGTCGACCCTGGCCCTGTGGCAGGTCCCCTATGCCATGCAACTGGGCCTGGCGACTTCGTTCCGCGTCTATGTCGGCGATGTGGCCTCACGGTTTGGCGACATGAAAGCGATGACGGTCATCAAGCACCTGATTTCGTTCCCGCTGGAAATCGTCTTCGGCTCGCTGCTGCCATGGTCGATTCTGCTGTTGTGCTACGCCAATCGCCGCTTTCGCGAAGACCTGGGACGACTGCGGGACAACGTCCTGTTCCTGACGGTCTGCGCCGCCATCAGCTTTCCCTCGGTCTGGATTCCGGCCACCGCCAGCCTGAGATACTACATGCCGATGTTCCCGATCTTCGCCTGCCTGGCAGGGATCGCGATCGAACGGATTGCCGCCTATGCTCCCCAGGAAGTCTGGCCGCGACTGTTCAATCGTTACCAGCGGACACTCGCCCTGGTGGCCATCGGAGCTGGTGTGGTGGTGCTGGGCATGGCAGTCGGACTCCCCAACCTTGACTGGTCACAGCCAATCCCGTTCGCGGCTGGTTATTGCGCGGCCTGTGCCGTCCTGGCCTTCATCGGCTGGCGCGCCGCGCAGCAGTTCTCCTCACGCGGCATCATGATCGGCATGACGACGACTGCCTGCTTCCTGGGACTGACCTATAGTACGGTCCTGGTCTATGTTCGTCAGAAGATCAGTGAAAACGCCCCGGCCGCGATCGCTCAACTGCGAGATCAACTCCCCGCAGACCAGCCCCTGGTCAGCTTCGGCCCGGCGCATCACCTGTTCCTGCTGCTGTACGGCGAACCGGTCCGGCAATTGAGGCTCGACAATCCTTCGGAACTGGATCAGGTGGGAACCGACTACTTCTGCTTCTGGGTCTGGTCCGGCGGTGTCAAACCCGCCGACATCCCGTTTGAATGGGAACAGGTGGCGGCGATTTCCTGTGATCGCAACAAGAAGTCCAACCCCGTCGACACGGTCATCGTCGGTCGCCGCATCCGCAGCACGCAACTTGCTTCACGACCCGACTGAAAACCTGTCGCTGTCGGGGACACATGCGGGGTCAGGCCTTCAAATTTCACTTTTGGCCCCGCAATTCACACTGGACTTTTTTCGCAAGCCACTGTCGCAAAGAAATCTGGACCTTCATCTCGAGGCCAAAAGTGAAATTTGAAGGCCTGACCCCTGAGCCAAACTGCGGCCAAATCCACTCTCACGCTGGAATCCCTCCTACTTCCCGGGCGACGGAACCGCGATGGGCGTTTCTTCTTCCGGGACAATGATTCTCGACTGCAACAGGACCATCTGCCGCCGACGTGCCCCCTTCAACGCTCCCGCCTCGCCACCTCGATCGGAACCCGCCGGCAGACGATCGCTCACGTCGAGCAGCAAGTAGCCGCCATCGGCCAGCGAATACGAAGTCCTGGCCAGTTCACTCGCCACACTCTTCGGATTCACAGCAACATTCAATCGCACGCCACGACCATCCTTGTTCACATGTCCGCGGACATGCAGAGCAAAGCCTGGATCACTCTTCAGGTCATTCGGGTCAGAACCGATGCGAGCAATCTGGCCATCGAAAATGGTCACCTTCGGAGCATACGCCACCCGGTCCCGACTGTTCACTTCAACGATCTTCATCAATCTTTCTGCTTCGTCTTCGCCCAGCCGAATCGCCCCTTGGCGCAGATCGAAGTCTGGCCGAATTCCAGCAGTTTCCAGGTCCGAATCTTCGATCGAGCGGAGCAGCTTGAACGAGAGCGAGATCTGCATGTCCAGATCTCGCCGCATCTGATTCAAAAGAGATGCCAGCGATTGGTGCATCGCGGGCGTGGCGCGAATGATCAGCGACAACGATTTCTCCTGCACCTCGATCGAGCACTCTCCCCCATTCGCCACCCAGTTCCCCGGTTCAATCTCGGCCAGGATCCGGTCGATCAGCTTCAGCCAGTCCGTCGTGTCGTGAGTCGTCCGATGCCCCGGAACGGATGGGATGGGAATGACCAGGTCGGCAACGGCATAGACCTTCACCACCAGTTCCACGGGCGAAAGTGGTCCGTCGGCCCGGGGCAGTCGTTTGACTCGACGAATCTGCTGCAGCAGATCCTGAATCTCAGTATGAGCATCCGCCGTCTGGCGAATCACCAGGCTGCAACTCAATTCGTGTGCCCGAATGGAAGCGCGTCCGCCGACTTCGTCCCATGTTTCCGGTGCGACTGTCGAACGGATGACCTGAATCAAACTCTCAAACCCCTTCGCGTTCCGCTCACCTGTCGACAGTGGTGTTTCTTTCTCCGCCGCTTCAATGACCATTGGCAGCAGATCGGCTACGGAATAAGTGAGCACAGTCAACTCACCCCTGGCCCGCTGCCGACTCACGATCTTCAGCACCTCATCTTCGATAACGTAGGCCAGCCCAAGCGGTTCCAGGATCAGCTTCAATGCGGACCTCGCCGAGATGCCATCGACCATGATGGCCACTCGCTCGGTGGCCTTGCGTCCCTCCTCGGCCAGCGAGCGAGCGTCGACCACGACGTTCACTTCAATCAACTCGCCGATGTGACGAACCACATCCTGCAGGCTGGACTCCCCGTCAACGCTGACCTGTTTTGACAATGCGTTTTGAATGCGCCGCGTTTCGGGGTCAACCGGCTTGACCTCGGGAACGTACTTCAGAGCCATTCGCTTCTCAAGCAGTGCACTCAACCGCCGGACATCGTCGCGCAACCCGCGCACTTCTTCGCGAAGAGACTCCAATTCGGCAGCAGTGCGGCGACCCGCGCGGTTTCGTGGCGCGTCCTCCTGAGAAAGTGCGGACGCCCCCAGGGCCGCATGCAGCAGCGCAAAACAGGTCACGACGAGAATGGGGTTTGGAAGACTCTGGATCATGGAAAGCGATTCCTTTCGACGAGCAATGCCGGGTGACGGGCAGATCCATGTGAGACGTGTCGACAGAACCAAACGTGTGCGGGTGCCAGATTCGCCGCCGCGTCATTCAAGCTGATGAGTCAGCGAGACCGCGCGCTCGCGCAGTCGCGTCACCAACAACGTGATCTCGGGATCGTTGGCAAACTGCAGTTCCATGCGGTCAATCGTGGCCAGGGTTTTGACGAGATCCTGCCGGATGTCATCCCAGTCGGTGTCAGACTCCACATCAATCAGGGATTCTTCCGCTCGGACAACATCGACGAGCGATAGTCGCGGTCCGTGCATCCCGACCAGCAATCCGGTGACACACAACGTCAGCGTGGTCAACATCGATCTGCGAGACCGCCCCGATTCCGTGACGAGTCGGGGACGCAGCAGCCACTCAATTCGTTGCGTCAACGTCGCCGGATGACCCACGGCGGCCAGACCGATCGCGGCCCCTCGACGGTTCAAACGCCATTCGGCGATCCGGGTCAGGCACTCGGCCAGCGTCGTTGCGGAAATCCGCTGATTGACGGCCCAGTCGTCACACAACAGTTCGGTCGCCTGCTGCCAGCGGCGACGCGCCAGGAAATTTAACGGTTGAAATGCCAGGCACGTGCACAGCAATTCGCCCAGCCATTGCCATACAGGATCGCGGCGGACCAGGTGAGCCACTTCATGCGCCAACAGCCCCTTCAACTCCGCCGGGGACAACTGCTGTTCAATCCCCTCTGGCAGGACGATCGTCCAGCGATGAATCCCGCACGCGAACGGGCCTGTGTCGACATTCGAAGCCAGTAATCGAACATCATGGCCACGTGAGAACAGTTCATTCAACAGACGACGCGGCGGACCGTTGATCGGACGACAGCGTGCCAGAGATCGTCGCAGCGTCAATGACTTCATGGACAATCGCCCCAGCGACAACAGGATCCATCCCAACAGCAGACATCCCAGCCCGGCAATCCCACCATCTGGCGATGCAGACCGCCGCGGCTTGTGCGGCAGGCCGACAGGACTCAGACGGGCAGCGTCTGACTGAGTCGACGTCAGGGACGCTTCAAAGTCACCCGCGCCGCGATTCATCACCCGGAAATCCGCCTCTTGGTCGCGCTCGTCAACAGACCATTCAACACTGGACTGAGCCCACGGCCTGGGAAGTGGAGTCTGAATAGAAGCGGACTCTCGGTCGGTCACCCGGACCTCGCTCGTGTCATGCACCATCTCCGAATTCAACGTGATGTCAGAGTCCGATTCGGAGTGGATGCTCGATGCGACGTTGAGAACGTCAACCGGATCCCTTTCAACAGAGTCCGACGATGCGGGCAACGTCCAAACCCATGCGGGTTGTCCCCATTCACAGATGAGACTCAACGGTGCAGTCACCAGCGCCAGCGCGGCCGAGAATTTCCAGATTCGTTCGGACAGCCAGGGACTGACCCCCGCCAGCCCCATTGAACCACGACCGGGCTGGCCCCGTTTCCACCGCGTTCCCCACGCCAGGATCTGCAGTACCAGCCACCCTGTGGTCAGGAACAGTGTTGACTGCGCGAAGTACGTCGCCGCCAGTTCAACCACCCCCGACAGCAATCCGTTACTTGTCATCGCTCAACTCCTGTTCCTTCTGGCGGATCAGCTTCTTCAGAGCGGTCAATTCCTCGCGCGAGACATCGCATTCATCCAGCAAGTGACAGACAAGTTGCGTGATATCCCCCGCACACAGCCGCTGAGCCAGATCCGAAACCATCGAGCGACTGACGGTCTCACGCGGTAAGTTGGCTCGATAAACGTTGACCCGCTGTTCCACGCGGTGAGTCACATGGCCGCTCGCTTCCAGCTTGGACAGCATCGTCCCGACAGTCGTATAGGCCAGCGGCCGGGATGGCTCGAGAACCTTCTGGACTTCCGACACCGTCGCCTCGCCGCGATCCCACAGGACCTGCATGATGGCCAGTTGCAGATCGGCCAGTCGATGCTTTCCCATTCACTCCCTCCTCTTCCGGTCGCTCCTTCCGTCGCTCGAAAGTCACCGTTCACGGGTCGGGGACTGACACATTTTCACGGCGAAAACAAACACCTTCCATGGACGCGATGAGCATCCGAAGCGCCGTTTGCCCATGAAAATCGGTCTGCACCCCTCGCTTGCCCGTGAACGTTTACGTTCGACAAACTCTCCCACCGCAGTAGGAGCGATCGTTCTACTACTGCAGTAGGAGAATGTCAATCGGATTCTGGTTCGATCTTGTATTGCCCGACAACCCTCACAACAATAAACAAACACTGCTGCGTTCCTTGCCAACCCCGCCGCTGATGCTCACCCGGTTCGACCTGCCTGCCAACTTCGTTTTGAGTCGCTGATGCCATCTTCCCTTCATTGCCGGTCACGGTCTGCGTCTGTCGCGCTGGCCCTTGTTGCTTCTGTTGCGTCCCTTTCCTTCACAGGTCGTACCGCATCGGCCGCCGATCCGTTTCGCGAGCGGATCGTCCCCTTCGTCAAAACGTATTGCGCCGATTGTCACAACGCGCAGGTCACCGAAGCCGAACTGAATCTCGTGAAGTACGAGTCGGCCGAGATGGCGGCGGAGGATTTCCGACAGTGGGAACATGTCATCACGTTTGTGCATCGCGATGAGATGCCCCCCAAATCCGCCAAACAGCATCCCACTGCCGAGCAGCGAGCGGAATTCCTCAAGACACTGCAATCCGTTCTGGATGCGGAAGCCCGGAAGCTGGCAGGAGATCCAGGAGTCATCCTGCCGCGACGGCTGAGCAATTCTGAATTCGACCATACGATTCGCGACCTGACCGGCGTCGACATCCGACCAACCCGATCCTTTCCAGTCGATCCCGCCGCAGGAGAAGGATTCGACAACACAGGCGAAGCCCTGTCGATGTCTCCCGGCCTGTTTGCAAAGCTTTACGCCGCCGCGCAGGATGTCGCCGACCATGCCCTGCTGACAACAACTGGTATCGAATTCGCGCCTCATCCCGTTGCCACGTTTGCCGATCGAACCAAGTTCTACGAACAGGCCATTCTGCAGTTCTACGAAAACCACAAGGTTGACCTCGACCGATACCTGCTCGCCTGCTGGGAATATCGCTACCGCCCCGCAAGCCGCAGCGGCGCCACAATCGAAGAGTGGGCTCGCGAACGGAACCTGAGCGTCAAACACCTGCCGGCGCTCTACAACATGCTCCAAGGCGATGCCGCTGCCGACCCGTTCTACATCGGCTGGCTTCGACAAACCTGGAACAGTCTCCCTGCTCCGGCTGATCGATCCGCGCCGGTGGTCTCGGGCGAAGCGCGCACTGCCATTCAACAATTCTCCCGGGAGATTCAAAGCCTGAGCCAGCGACTTTGCCCAAAGGAAACGGAAGCGATCATTTCCAACGCCGGCAATGGCCCGGTCGATCACCTCGAACGCCGCCGACGAACGGCCGCGCAGCGAGACACCTTCGATCCGAAGTCGACTCAACCTTCCCGCCGACTGCATCTCGCCTTTCGCAACATCGATCGCCAACCCGTCATTCGAATCGTGCTGAACGGAGCCAGTTTTAGCCCGCAGGCCAACACGGATGGCGGCGCTGTGATCCTGAAGTCCCTGAACTTCAGCACGGCTGCCGAAGACAGTTACCGGACAAATGACGACAAACGAAACAGCCCGCTCAAAAAGTTGCTCGCCGAACAGGCCCCCGATCAGTTGAACCGGTTGAACTTCGGTGTTCATCCGCAGGGAACTGCGATCGAGGCCGACGCGTGCGTCCTGTCCGTTCCCGGTTCGATCGAACTCGATATCCCCGTCAAGGCCTTCGGGAATGCGAAGGAAATTCACTTCTATGTGGATGCCGAACTGGATCGCCCGCACGCGAAATCCGCAGTGACGATCTCAATGCGAGATGATTCCACTCTCCCCGACGGCAAAAAAGCTTCTCCCTCCCCTGCCGACTTGCCCGCCCTGTTGATGTCGCCAGAAAATCCGCTCGCCGCGAACCTGGTCTCATCCTGCACCGAGTTCTGTCATCTGTTCCCGAATCGCTTTTACTTTGTGGACGACACTCGCGGACTCTCAGCAGGCTTTCACCTGATCGAAGGCTTTTTTCGCGATGATCAGCCACTTTGCAAAAGCGTCTTGAGCGACGAGGAAAACCGGCAGCTCAACCGACTCTGGATGGAACTCGAATTCGTCTCGGGGATCACTGAGAAGATGCTCCGCGGATTCGTCTTCTTCGAACGGTCTGAGCGAAACTTCCTGAAGCATCCTGATTTCGATCCGTTCAAGGAAGAAGATCCCAAACTGGTTGAGGAAGAAACGCTGAACCGCTTCGAACAGGTCTATCTCGCCCGGTCCAACGTCAAAGCCCCTCCCGCCGAACTGACGAACCATCCAATCCACATTTTCTTCGACCAGATCCGAACGGATTTGAAACTGCGACGCCAGCGTTTGCAGCAGGCCGAACCGATCTACCTGAAGAACCTCGAAGACTTCGCGAAATCCGCGTATCGACGTCCGCTGACAGGCAAGGAGCGGGACGATTTGAGGCGTTTCTATCGCGACGTTGCCAGTCAGCCTGACCAGGGGATCGAGCCGGCGGTCCGGGCGTCTCTGGTCCGCATCCTGGTCTCGCCTCACTTCGGCTGCCGCATCGATCCGGCCCCCGTGGGCGATACCGTTCAACCGCTGAGTGATCTCGCCCTGGCCTCGCGCCTCAGCTATTTCCTCTGGGCCTCGAAGCCCGATGCCGAACTGCTGGAACTGGCCGAAGCGGGGAAACTGCATGATGAGCAAGTCCTGCTGGCCCAGACGCGACGCCTGCTGAAAGACGACAGGGTGACCGACTTCGCCCGCGAATTCTTCGGGCAATGGCTCGGCTATCGCAGCTTCCTGGAACAGGAAGCGGTTGACCGGACGATCTTCAAGGAGTTCGACGACGCGCTGAAGCAGTCGATGTTCGAAGAGCCGACGCGTTTGGCGGCCCAGTTGATTCAGCAGGACCGGGCGGTTACCGAGTTACTGGATACCGACGCCACGTTTGTCGACCAGCGACTGGCCCGGCACTATGGACTTCCCTTTACTGGCCCGGATGGTGAATGGGCTGCGGTGACTGGCTTACGCGCCCAGGGCCGGGGCGGGATCTTCGGCATGGCTGTCTTTCTGACGAAGAATTCGCAGCCGCAGCGAACCAGCCCGGTCAAACGCGGGTTCTGGGTCGTTCACAAAGTTCTGGGTGAACACATCCCTGCCCCTCCCGCCGATGTCGTGGCCCTGCCCGCCAAGGAAACGGACACCAACGGCAAGACGATCCGCGAACTGCTGGCGCTACACGTGGAAGCGGAAAAATGTGCCCGCTGCCATGTCCGATTCGACGCAGTGGGACTGTCGATGGAAGGGTTTGACCCGATTGGCCGGAAGCGAACGAAAGATCTGGCAGGTCGACCGGTCGACGACCTCGTGCGACTGGCGGATGGGACCGAAGCCCGCGGGGTTCCCGAATTTGCCCGTCATCTCGTCAAAGAACGCCGCGATGACTACATTCGCACCCTCTGCCGCAAGCTGCTGGGTTATGCCTTGGGGCGGTCGCTGCAGTTGTCCGATGAAGTTCTGCTGGAAGAAATGCGAGTTGCCCTCGACAAGAACGGCGACCGTTTCTTACCGTTGTTCGAAACCATTGTCCGCAGTCCGCAGTTCCGAAACCATCGCTGCCGCGATTTTTCGACGGCACGCTTCCGAATTCAGAACCAGGGAGACAGTCGATGACGAATCCAAAGATCTCGCGTCGCGCCGTGCTGAAGGGGATCGGGGCCACCGTGGCGCTGCCGTGGCTGGAATCGGTCCGGACCTGGGGAAACGAACCGGTCAATTCAGCCGCCGCCCCCAAGCGGTTCGCCTGCCTGTTTCAAGGCGATGGAATTTCGCCCCCGGACTGGTGGGCGAAAGGCCAGGGAGAATCGCTGGAACTCTCGCCCAGCCTGGAATCGCTGGTCCCCTTCAAATCGAAACTGAACGTTTTGAACGGCCTGTTCAATCGCAACGCCGGCGGAGGACACGCGCGCTGCACGGGGAACATCCTCTCCGGAGTCGCCCTGCAGCGCGGTCGCATCATTCGCGGGGCGGCCAGCATGGACCAGTTGCTGGCGCGGCACTATGAGCAGGAATGCGCGGTCCCCAGCCTGGTGCTCGGCTGTGAACATCCGGTCAGCGGATTCCACGAAAGCCAGTACTCGATGGTCTACGCCTCTCACATTTCCTGGCAGAATTCTGATTCCCCGGTCCCGATCGAACTCTACCCGTCACTCGCGTTTGACGGCCTGTTCGGCAACAAGAGCGGCAAGCTGCAGGGAAGCATCCTGGATCACGTGCTGGAGCAGGCCGGCGACCTGCGTCGCAACATCAGTGGCTCCGACAAGGTCAAGTTGGACGAGTATCTTTCGTCCGTCCGCGAGACCGAACAACGAGTCCGCAAGTTGCAGGGGAAAGCACCGGATGAAGCCGTGGCAAAGCAGCGGGCGGCTCAGCGGCCGGCCGACGGACTTCCGGGTGACCTGCGAGAATACGCGAAGTCAATGTGCGACGTGATCGCCCTCGCCTTCCAGACCGACCAGACCCGGGTGGCGACGCTGCTCTTGTCGCGCGACCTGTCAGGACAGGTCTACCCGTTCTTGGACATCCGCGACGATCACCACAGCTACTCGCACTCCAACACGGGCCCCGAGTACAAGAAGATCGTGAAGTTTCACGTCGAGCAGTATTCGTACCTGGTCAGCCGGTTGGCGGCGATGCAGGAAGGCGACCGCACGGTCTTGGACAATTCGTGCATCATGTTCGTATCGGAACACTGGGACGCGCACAATTCGAACCAGGTCCCCGTGGTCCTGGCCGGTGGCTTGGGAGGCACACTGGAAACCGCCCGCGCGCTCGATTACCTGCCGGCAGGAAACGACCGCCGCAAGCTCTGCAGCCTGTACCTGTCGCTCTTGGATCGCATGGGAGTTGAACTGCGCGAATTCGGCGACGCCAGGGAACGACTGGCGGGGATCTGAGGTCGCATAGCCTCACCCTGTATTCGTCACGGTACGGCACTATCCGTCCGGTAGCATGATCGTGGGAACCATCAGTTTCTGTTACGGCCTAAACTCCCATCGCCACGCTTTCCGTCAGCAAATGGGCCTCTGTCGGGCTGTCCACGTTAATGATCGTGCTTACCTCGGCTAATGTCGCCAACGCCCCTTTGACCTGCTCTTCGATATCGCCATGAACCATTGTTCCGCATCGGTCCTTGCCTGCGACAACCCCTTTTCGAACGAGGTTGTCAAACATGAACGCGGTACTGTCCACATCCTTGATGTGAGTAATGTCGACGCGGTGCCAGATGGCATGCGGTTGCTTGTTGGGAAGAATTCCATAGTGCGGCTTGAACTCTCGAACCGCGGCGCCGACCTGACATTCAATTTGAGGGGTCCTGACGAAATCACGTCGATCGGATAGCCCCGCTTCAGAAAAGAGCCTGTTGCAAATGCTCGCCATTGCGTGCGAGCGATGCTCGGATTCGACAATCCCAGGTGCGGTCGCATCCCCCACAAGTTGATGAAAAAGGAAATCCAGAGCAGCCGGAATCTTTGTCCGCGCCAACTTCTGCATCATCTCTCCACCTTCAGCGAGGACGTAGTTTCCCTTCTGTGTCCCTTGCAAGGCGCAAAGAAAGTCGTCGGAGTCCTTTGTTACGTTGTCACGCCGTTTTACTCGAACCTCGCCAGTCGCGATCGCTTGAGACCAGTGCGAAATCCAGCGGTCATAGACATCGATGTCAGACACGAACTTCGCGGCTTCGCGCGATTGCAGGAACCGGGCGAGTACCGTCCCCGGTCGCCACAACACCACCCCAATATTCTTGGGTTCCATGCGAGCCAGGTCGGGAATGTATTTCGCAACAAGGAAGCGGGGCGTGGTTAAAGTACCAGTGGCCATTGGTTGATTCCGGTAAACCGATTTCTGTGCTGATAAATCAATTGTGCAAGATTGTCCCGGCGCTCTTTCAGAAACTGACGGACTGCGTCACGTTCAGCTTTCGTGATTGCAATTCTAAGCACTTCATCCGCGACGTCATCAATAAACCAGTCTGGAATCGTCTCGATTCGACGAATCCAAAAGGACAGATCATCAACGATTTTCAATAGCTTGAGCAGGCAGTGAGTGTCGTGTTTTGACGCACCGGATTGGGTGATCCCCAATCGCGATACTCGCGAGCGAATCGCATCAATTCCCTGCTTTGGCTGTACGTAGAACAACGATTTCTCGTGGTCGAAAAGTCGGATAACTTTTGGATTGGCTGCGTTATCCACCTTAATGTTCCACCACCCGCGATCACGATTGGCAATGAGAATGTCAAACACCACAATTCCAGCAGAGAGGCGAGCATGACGAGCTTGGAGCGCCACTGGATCGGTGTCGTCTGGAGTGGCGTCCCCTTCAAAACTCTGCGAGCAGAACATGACCGTTTTGACAGACGTTGAACGCAGAAGGGCGAATGGCGGAATCGGTAGCCGCAGGAATTGACCAATTGCGCCGGCAATCCACTCGTTTGCAATCAAGTACGGCGAATTCTGGTTGGCGGATTTCCCGTAAGCTTGCGCCGTCACGATCCACGTATTCGCTGAATTGGCACCGTCCCCCGAGTGGGGTATTCTCGTCATAAATGGATAGAATTCCGCCATACGCTTTTGATCGACCAATTCTGTTTGAATCTGCAACGTACGTGACGAACTCAGCGTCACTGGACGGCGATCGGCAGTTGGTGCCGATCTTTGATTTGCCAACGTCGCGTCGACCGCGAAGTTGAGACGTTGGAGTTACTCACATTATCCGACTGCGGACGGCAAACAGCAATCAAAAGGTCAGGAACGTGACCCAGGTGGTGTGCCAACCGATTCGAAGGAATTCGACTGGTCGCGCTGCAGGCCTGAGCCACGAAGGATCGCCCGTAGTCGCGACATCCGGGCAGTCTGCTCCTCTTGCGATCTGAGGATATTCAGGATGTTCTCACCACGATGATCCGTATCCGGTGGAGACTTGAGGATTTCGATTACAACTGTGGATTGCGCCCAGGCTTATGTGCCCGCAATGCGCGATGGGCATCCAATCTACACGCCAGCAACATGAACGAGTTGCACCTTCCGGTCAAGTTGACCACATCGAGAATCGACAGCGCGCCAGGATCTCAAACGACACGATTCCGACCACCTTCCCTGACGTCAAACCAGCATATGGTCTCGCATCGTGATCATTTTCCACTGTGGCTCGATCTGGTCGATTCTGCTGATTCGTGGCGGATCTGTGATGACCCGGGAATCGTATTCCTGATAGGGAATATCCTTGAGATGAGATTCATCCCAAAGGATTCGAGCCGTCACGCCTCCTCGCGGACTTGTGAAGTCGTATTCCCATTCATCGCGAATGAAATCTGGATAACCAAGCCGATCGAGCGTTTCGAAAGGAGTCATTCCCGGCTTTAGAATCGCCAAGTCTCGAATTGCCGGGCGGGGAACTTGCAGTACTTCCCGATCCTCACTATCAGCCTCGCAGTCAAATTGGAATCGATAACCTGCATACCATTGTGGTTCCTGCCCCAACCTGAGCAGAGACAACTTCGCGATTTGTGCGAAGCACAAGGTTTCCAAGTCGGCACCAAACTGCGAGGTCGAGCCTCCCGAAACGTCGTTAGGTTCCAAACGACGGAGAAAGGGGATGGCTTGGGTCGCTTGAAGCCACCCTGCATGGTAAGCCGCAGTCATGACTGAACCGACATTGGTCCAGAACTTCTCTTGCTGCCTCAGTTGATTCCCTTCGGTTTCGATAACAATTAAGCCCGTGCTCAGCGTGTTGACGATCCAGGCTCTTTCGATTCCTGTCGCAAGGCCATCATCGATTGACGTGGAAGAAACCAACCTCGCCTCGATCAAATCAATGATGACTCGATAGCCCCACCAGGTTCGAAGGCACCAGAATGGCCGCTCGAAGCATTCGAAGAAATATGCAATTGATGACTGCGACCAGAATGGGCCCGCCGAAGTGTCATGAACAAAGCCGCGTGAATTGTCGTCCAGAATGCGGCAGTGGTCTTCACCATCAAGAGTACATCGAAGGACGACTTGCCCGGTCGGGTTAAATACGGTCAGCCCTCCATGAAACCACGCATGTGTTCTTGCGACGACCCAACCGTCATTACTCACCCAGACTTCGTGCGGAGAATCGTCTGCAGAATCACCCCTGTTTGGGTAAGGCGTGTATTCCCACACCAATTGATTGGCATCGTACAGTCGGTATGAGAATTGGGATTGATCACGAAAGAACGCGTCCACCGGTCGACCGAAAACGTCGACTCTGAAGCGACTATTCCCAGACGTCGCGCTCAGATCAGGGTACGAGATAAAAGTCATCACAGCCTCAGTCAAGTGGGCAAATCTTCGGCATCCGACGAAACCAGCGCTGTCAGGGATTCTCCAGACACATCTTTCTTTGTCACCGCCTAATTCGGACCATTCTTCGCTCCGAGCTTGGACAATGTGGTTTCTATGCACCTCAGCCGAAGTCACTCAATACGCTTTGACGGTACGTCCTGCAACTCGCTAATGTTCACCTCCATAACCTCAACGC
>Ga0265327_10002907_pt1 | contig 17173 bp, 23 predicted proteins | sample 41621metaG_FD_202089 | JGI IMG/M metagenome (GOLD analysis project Ga0265327, IMG submission 202089) | Rhizosphere microbial communities from Carex aquatilis grown in University of Washington, Seatle, WA, United States - 4-16-21 metaG | ecosystem: Host-associated > Plants > Roots > Rhizosphere... | reverse complement strand
TTCCGGCGTCCGCCGCGTCTGCTTGGCAAGGGAGCACGCCGATGCCCGAACCCCTCACGATGAATCCGATCACCTCGAGCCTGGCCGCCTTGGTGGCCACCCAGCGGTTCTCGTCGGCCGACGGCGAGCGTCGCTGGCAGGAGGAGGCCAACTGCCTCGGGGTCGACCCCGACCTGTTCTTCCCGGAGCGGGGGGCGTCCACCCGGGAGGCGAAGGCGGTGTGCCGGAGCTGCGAGGTGCGGGTCGACTGCCTCGAGTACGCCCTCGCCCACGGCGAGAAGTTCGGGATCTGGGGCGGGCTCTCCGAGCGGGAGCGGCGCCGGGTGCGCCGCCAGCGCGCGCTCGAGCGGCGCACCGCCCTGGGCGCGTAGCGCGCGCGGCTCCGGCCGCGTCACTGCAGTCGCGTCACCCGCGCTTCGATCGTGTCGTCGGGCCCGACGCCCGACCAGACGCGGAACTCGTCGTCGCACCGAGCCAGCTCCGCGGCGGGGAGCAGGCCCACGAGCTCCACCCGCGCGACCGACGTGCCGGCGTCACGCGCGAGCGCCTCGACCGCGCGGCACGCGTCCTGCAGACCGGTGCGCTCCAGCGCGACCAGGTTCATCGACACCTGCGCCCGGCCGGCCGAGTCGAGGTGCAGCCCGAGTGCGCGCACGCCGGGTAGCCCGCCGTCGCGCTCGCGCACCCGGGTCGCGATCGCGCGGGCCAGCGTCAGATCGTCGCACGCGAGCTCGCAGTTGACCGCGACGAGCGGATCGCGCGCGCCCACCGCGACCGCCCCCAGCGACGGATGTGGACGTGACGGGCCCACGTCCGGCGCGCGGGTGCGGAAGGCGTCACGACGGGCGGCCGGGAGCGTGCGCGCCTCCGAGTCGGCGGCGTCGTAGAAGAACACCGGGAGCGCGAGGGTGTCGGCAGCCCAGTTCGCGAACGCCCGCGCGGCGTCGATCGCGTCGCCACGGTCGCTCCCGGTGAGCGCCACGAACGGCACCACGTCGAGCGCGCCGAGGCGCGGGTGCACGCCCGCGTGGCCCGTCAGATCGACGCGCCCGGCGACGGCCACCGCCAGCGAACGCATCGCCGCCCCGGTGTCGTCGTGGGCGCCGGCGCGCGCCAGGGTGAACACCGAGCGGTGATGGTCGGCGTCGACGTGGCGATCGAGCAGCGCGTCACCGCACGCCGCCGCGAGGTCGTCGAGCACGGTGTGGTCGCGCCCCTCGGACACGTTCGGCACGCACTCGAGCACCCACGCAGGGTACGGCGGCTCGGACGCGCGACCACCGGTAGAGTGCCGCGCGATGCGTCTCGGCCTCGCGCTCCCGCAGTACGACTACTCGGTGGCCGGGGAGTCGTCCCTGCCCTGGGCGCGCGTCGTCGAGTGGGCCCAGGCCGCCGAGTCGGCGGGCTTCGACTCGCTCTGGGTGTCGGACCACCTCTTCCTCGACGTCGCGAAGTACGGCGGTCCGCCCGACCGCCACGCGTGCCTCGATCCGATCGTCACGCTCGCCGCGCTCTCCGGTGCGGTCACCCGCGTCCGGCTCGGCACCCTCGTGCTGTGCGAGGCGTTGCGGCCGGCGGCGGTCCTGGCGAAGGCGCTCGCCAGTCTCGACGTCGTGTGCGACGGTCGCCTCGACGTCGGCATCGGCGCAGGGTGGTACGAGCCGGAGTACGCGGCGATCGGCATGGAGATGCCGCGACCCGGGGAACGTCTCGATCGCCTTCGCGACGCCGTCGCGGTCCTCGGCGGCCTGCTCGGTGGTGGACCCTGCACGGTGGACGGTCGGTACCACCGCGCCGCCGGCGCGGTGAACGAGCCGCCCGCGGTGCAGCAGCCGCGACCACCGATCGTCGTGGGCGGGAAGGGCGACCGGCTCCTCTCCCTGGTCGCGGAGGCGGCCGACGGGTGGAACACCTGCTGGGTGTGGACCCCGGACGCGTACCGCGATCGGCTCGACGTGCTGGAGCAGGCGTGCGTCGAGGTCGGGCGTGACCCGGCGTCGGTCACCCGCTCGCTCGGTCTCTACACGCTCTGCGGCGAGGACGAGCACGACCTCGAGCGCCGGTTCGAGCGGCTGCGGTCGCGGTCGCCCCGCGGTGTGCTCGACTCGGTGACGCTCGACCAGTGGCGGGAGGGTCGTCTGGTGGGGACGGTCGACGAGGTGCGGGAGCAGGCGGACAGTTGGGCGTCGCTCGGGGTGGAGACCCTGATCGTGGGTCTGGGGGCGGTCCCGTTCGCGGTGACCGCGCTCGACGACCTCGAACTGGTGGCCCATGCCCTCCGAGGCTGACCGTGCTCTCCGACGCAGGTAACCTCGCGGGATCCCCTCGAAAGGGTTCTCGCCATGAACCTCGGCGTCACCGAGCTGCTCATCATCCTGGCCGTCGTCCTCCTGCTCTTCGGCAGCACGCTTCTGCCGAAGCTGGCCAAGTCGCTGGGGCAGGCGAGCAAGGAGTTCAAGAAGGGCGTCGACGGCGAAGGCGACGACGCCAGCGAGACCAAGAGCGCCTGAGCCGAGCCGCTCCCCGGCTGGTCCCCACCGGGGCTGATCGCCCGGGAACCGAGTACCCCCTTCCCGTCGTTCTCGTCCATGGCTGACGGTGTCCCCACGTGGGAAGAGGTCGCGCGCGACTACGGGCGCTTCCTCTACAACGTGGCGTACCGCCTGGCCGGCAACGACGACGACGCACAGGATCTGGTCCAGGAGTCGCTCATCAGGATCCGCAAGGGCCTGGAGCGCTACGAGCCCGGATCGCTGGAAGGCTGGTTGGCTCGGATCGTGACGAACGTGTTCCTGGACGAGGTCCGCCGGCGCAAGCGTCGACCCGCGGACGCTCTCCCCGACGATCCCGAGCGGGTGCTGCCGACGAGCCCGGCGGCCGACGAGGTGCCGACCGGTCTCTCCGACGAGGTCCAGCGCGCGCTCGGGGCGTTGCCCGACGACTTCCGCGTGCCGGTCGTGCTCTGCGACGTGAGCGACCTCTCCTACGAGCAGATCGCCGATGCCACCGGCGTGCCCATCGGCACGGTCCGGTCGCGCATCCACCGGGGCCGGCGCCTGTTGCGGGCCGCGCTCGTCGCCGACGGGGTGACCGGACCATGAGCGATCTCCAGCCCGATCTTCAGCCCGATCTCCTGTCGGCGTACCTCGACGGCGAGCTCACCGACGCGGAACGCGTCGCGGTCGAGGCCCGGCTCGAGGAGTCGGCGGAGTGGCGCGACGAGCTGGTCGAGGTGCGGGCAGCGCGTGACGCGCTCCGCGGGCTGTCCGAGCGCGACGCGCCCCCGGGATTCTGGGACGCCGTCCACGCGCGGGTGGCGGCGGACGACCCGGTGGACGAAGCGCTGGACGCCACGCCGGACGACCCCGACGACGAGGTCGTCGTCCCGCTCACCGCGGCGCGCGGTTCACGTCGCCGCTGGACCTGGATCGCCGCGTCGGTGGCCGCGGTGGCCGCGGTCGTGGCGATCATCGTGGTGCCGCACCGCAGCGAGGTGTCACCCAACGTCGCCGCCGTCGTCGCCCAGCACGGCGCGCAGGGCTCCGACAACGGCGATCCGATCAGCATGCTCGCTCCCGTCGGTCCGCTCGCGGGATTCCGCCGGTGACGGTGCTCCGTCGACCGGCGACGGTCGCGCTGTGCGCACTGGCGACGTTCGCAGTGGCGTGGCCGATCGCGGCGTCGGCCGGCGTGGGCAGCGATCCCGATGCCAGGGAGGCGGCGCGGCTCGTGCGCGGGACGCGCGCCGCCGCGCACGACCACGACTTCACCGGGCTCGCCACCGTCACGTGGACGACGCCGAAGAAGCGGACGGCGCAGGTGCACGTGACCGACGTCAGCGGCTCGATCGCGATCGCGGCGATCGGCGGCGGCGGTGCGGTCTTCGACGACGGCCGCCGCACCTACCTGAAGGACCGCCTGGGCTGGACGGGCCTGGTGGTCGAACCGACCGCGCACGACCTGCCGGCGCCCGATCGCCGTTGGCAGCTCACGACCGCCGGCACGAGCACCGTGGCGGGACGTCCGGCCACGGTGGTGCTGGCCGCCCGCCCCGACGGCACACCGGCGCAACGGATGGTCGTCGACGACGCCACCGGCCTGCTGCTCGCCCGTGACATCCTCGGCCCTCGGGGGAAGGTGGAGCGATCGGTGAGCTTCTCGACCATCGACGTGCGCGAACGCGACGCCGGCCCGGTGACACCCCCCGCCGGCGTCGAGAATCGCGTCGCCCAGTCGCTGACCTCGGTGCCCGAGGGATACCGCGCGCCGGGCTCGCTCTCGGGTTTCCAGTTGGTGACGCGCTCGCGCCATCCCGATGGCGTGCTGCTGTTCTACAGCGACGGCGTGTTCACCGCGTCGGTGTTCGAGCAGCAGGGCGACCTCGACTGGGATGCGCTCCCGGCCGGTGGCACCGACACGCAGCTCGCCGACACCCGCACCCGCACCTACCACGAGGCGAGCGGGGACGTCGCGGTCTGGGAGCGCGACGGACTCGTGTACACCTGCGTCACCGACGCGCCGAGCGACGTGTTCACGACCATGGTCGGTGCGATGGCGTCGGACGGTCGCAGCACCCCGGAGGCCGTCGTCGACTTCGTGCTCGGCCCCTTCGGCTGGGGCTGACCCAGCTCGGACGCGACGAACCGGCGTCGCTCGCCGGGGTCAGATCCCAGGCGAACGACGCCGGTTCGGCTCGAAGTTCAGCGGGAGAGGGTGACCGGCGTCTCGACGCGGCGGCGACGCGCGATGCGGCGACGCTCACGCTCGGACGCGCCGCCCCACACGCCGTGGTCGATGCGGTACCTCAGCGCGTACTCGAGGCACTCGGGCTGCACCGTGCACTGCGCGCAGATGCGGCGGGCCTTGTCGACGCCGACACCGTCGGAGGGGAAGAACTCGCCCGGCGCGAGCGAGCGACAACGTGCGTGGAGCATCCACTCCTGCTCGCTGTGATCGGGGGGAGGGTTCAGGTCGTCCATGTGCACCCCAGTGCTTCGGCCAGAGTCGAGTGGAGCGGGTCGTCCTGTTCAACGGTCCGGACCGCGGTCCGGTTCCCGTAGCCTGACAGAGATCGTACGCCGAGTCCCGTCAGGTCCCGGCAACACTCGCAGGAGCCCTGTGTCCGAACCGCGCACCGAGCCGATCCCCGCGCCGCCGTCGCCCTACCCCTGGGGCGGGTTCGCGGCTTCCGGCCCGGTTGGTCCGACTCCGACGCCCGAGGAGCCGCCCACCGAGGGGGCGACGCTGGCCGCGCCGGTCTCCCCGCCGCCCGTCACACCCGGCTCGGCCGCAGGGGCGGAGTCGGCCCGGTCCAGCCGCTCGCGGTGGTGGCGGTCGGCGCTGGTCGGCGGGATCGCGGGTGCGGTGGTCGGGGCGCTCGTGGCGGGTGGAATCGTCGCCGTGGCGGTCGACGACGACTCGGGGTCGAACGGCACGGGCGCGACGTCGGTGGTGCTGCGACCGTCCGACCGCATCGGCCACATCGGGGACATCGCGCAGATCCTGAAGGGGGCGGTGCCGGCAGTGGTCGCGCTCGTCGACGACGGCGGCCCCAGCTCCGGCGGCGCGGCCGGCACCGGATTCGTCATCTCGCCCGACGGAGTGATCGTCACCAACGATCACGTCGTCGAGGGCGCTCGCAAGATCCAAGCCGTGTTCTCCGACGGCACGACGCGCGACGCGAAGGTCGTGGGCAAGAACGCGGCGAGCGACCTCGCGGTGGTGAAGGTCGACGCGTCCGGCCTGCCCACCATCTCCCTCGGCGACTCCGACCACGTCCAGGTCGGCGACGACGTCGTCGCCATCGGCAACGCGCTCGCCTTGCAGGGCGGGCTCACCGTCACCCGAGGAATCATCTCCGGCCTCCACCGCGAAGTCGGGACCGACACCGGGAGCGCGCTCGAGGACGTCATGCAGACCGACGCCGCCATCAACCCGGGCAACTCGGGCGGACCGCTGGTCGACTCGCAGGGCCGGGTGATCGGGATCAACACCGCGATCGCCAACCCCGGGAGCGCGCAGAACGTCGGCTTCGCGATACCGATCTCGAACGCCAACGCCATCATCGACCAGCTGCGCCAGGGTCGTCAGCCCGCACAGCTCGGCGTGAAGACCATCGACGTCGACCAGGCGAAGCTCCAGGGCGAAACGGTCGACGTCGACGCCGGCGCGTTCGTCTCGGCGGTCAGCAGCGGCTCGCCGGCGGCGAAGGCGGGCATCCGGGCCGGCGACGTCGTGGTCGCCGTCGACGGCAAGAAGATCACCAGTGCGGCCGCGCTCGGTGGCGTGATCCGCCAGCACAAGCCGGGTGACGACGTGGAGATCGAGCTCGACCGGCGCGGCGATTCGCTCACCGTGCACGCGACCCTGGTCGAGGCCGCCACGTCCTGAACGTCGGCCTGTCCGACCGACCGGCCTCCGGGCGCGGTCGACGTCGGCCACTACGCTGGCCCGCATGTCGATGGAGTCCGAAGAGCTCGAACAGGTACCGCCGCAGGGTCACGTGAAGGTCGTGTACCTGGGTCCGGTGGCGCCGCATTGGGAGGTGCACGGCATCTTCGGCGACGGTCGCATGATCGACGAGTTCCGTCAGCGGGCCGTGGCCCGTCTGCAGCTGTTGCCGCCGCACGACCCGCAGTTCCGCCGCAACCGCGAGCGGGTCGCCCGCGACGCCGAGCGGGAGCACCTCATCCTCGAGTGGGACCTCGGCTACGACGAAGCCAACTGAGCCCGGGCGGGCTCAGCCGACGCCGCTCAGACGTCGGGAACGATCTCAGGCGCCGGGTGCTCGCCCGTGACCATGAAGCCGACGCGCTCGGCGATCGTGACCGCGTGGTCGGCGATGCGTTCGTAGTGCCGGCCGACGAGGGCCATCTGCACCGCGAGCAGCACCGCGCCTTCATCGCTGCCGTCGCCGGCGAGCACGTGGCGGAACAGGCTCTTGGTGAGCTCGTCCATCGCGTCGTCCATGTCGCCGAGCGCGGCGGCCCAGGACGGATCGGAGTCGGCGAACGCGTCGATGGCGACGCGCGTCTGGTTGCTCGCCTGGGTGCCCATGCGGTCGATGATCCCGCGCAGCTTCGGATCGAGTTGGTGCGGGTAGAGGCGCCGCGTGGTCTTCGCCACGTTGACCATGAGGTCGGCACTGCGCTCGAGCTCGTGCGCGACCCGCATCACGGTCACGAGGAACCGGAGGTCGGTCGCGAGCGGCTGCTGACGCGCGAGCAGGAGGAACGTGCGGTCCTCGATGGTGTGCGTGAGCTCGTCGATGACGTCGTCAGCCTCGATGACGTCTTCGGCCGCGTTGAGGTCGCCGTCGAGCAGCGCCTGCGTTCCCCCGGCGATCGCCTCGGTGGTGAGCGCGGCGAGCCGGATGATGTCGGTACGCAGCTCGTCGAGGCTCTCGTGGAACGACTTGCGCGCCTCGTCGACGGGCGCGCTGTCAGGAAGTGGTGTTGTCGTCACGACGCCTCCGGTGGTGGAGCGGATGAGGGGAACGGCCGATGCCGGCCAAGTGTGTCGCGTGCCCGGGTGGTTCGTGTTCGACGAACCCTATGGGCTTCGCAGTCTTCAGTACCCGTTTACCTGCCCGCCACACAAGGGCAACCGCGTGGAAACGGCTCGCCCGTACTGTGACTGTCAACCGAGAGCGGCTTTCGGATCCCCCCTCCGAGAGCAGTTCCGGGATCTGGCTCTTCTCGGTTGGGAGTGCGTGGCCGACGAAGAGTCGTACGGAGAGTGCGGGGCCGGGAAATCCCCCCTTCCCGGCCCCCCGCTCTCCGAGGGACCGCACGCCGACGGCGGACCGCACGCTGACGGCGGTCATCGGCGAGACCTCGAGCCGCGCGCGTGCTCGCCGGTGGCGACGTAGTGGACCTGCTCCGCGATCGTCACCGCGTGGTCACCGATGCGCTCGTAGTGGCGCGCCACCAGTGCGAGCTGCACGGCGGCGTTGAGTCGCGTCTCGTCGACGAGCGCGCCTCCATCGGCCTCGAGCACGTGGCGGAACAGGCGGCGTTCGAGCTCGTCGGTGGTGTCGTCCATGTCGGCGAGCGCCGCAGCCCAGGACGGGTCGCGGTCGACGAAGGCGTTCACCGCCACCCGCAGTTGCACTGTGACCTGTCGACTCATGCGCTCGACGAGGGGGCCGGCGACCGCGTCGAGTCGGCCGGGGTGCAGCCGCCGCGTGGTCCGGGCCACGTTGACCATGAGATCGGCGCTGCGCTCCAGCTCGTGGGCGATGCGCAGCGCCACCCCCGCGAACCGGAGATCAGCGGGGCAGAGCCCCGGCATGGCGATGATCCGGAGGCATTCGTCCTCCACCGCGTGGCGGAGCGAGTCGATGGCGTCGTCGTCGTCGACCACCCGGTCGGCGTGATCGAGGTCGGCGGCGACGAGGGCCTCGGTTCCCGCACTGATGGCATCGAGGGTGAGCGACGCCAGGCGCACGATGTCGAGGCGCAGATCGTCGACGCGTGCGCGGACTCGCGGGTCGGACTGGTCGGGGACGACCACCGAGGAGACCACGTGGTGATCATGGTGGCGCTCTCGACCGGTGCTGCGGCGTTCCGCTCACTGTTTCCCGCCTGTTCACCTCCGCGCTACCGCGCGGTCACGGCGCGTCCAGGGTGCCTCCGTACGCTCCGCGGCGAAACACCACTAGTCCACGTTCCAGGAGGAACACCCTCATGCTCCGTTCGTTCGCTCGTCGCGGCGCCATCGTGCTCGCCGCGTTGGCGCTGCCGGTGCTGCTCATCGGCAACGCCGCGACAGCCGCACCCAAGACCAACAAGTTGGCGTCAGCGACGCTCAACGGTGACGGCTCCACCTTCCAACTCGGCTTCAACCAGGTGGTGATCGGCGCGTTCAAGCCGGTCCAGAAGGCGGTGACGATCAACTACCAGGGCAACGGCTCGGGCACCGGTCGTACCGACTTCGTGAACGGCGTCGTGCAGTTCGCAGGTACGGACGCGCCCTACAAGGCCACCGACCCGCAGCCGCCGCAACCCTTCCTCTACTTCCCGACGGTCGTCGCACCGATCACGGTCTCGTACAACCTCTCGAGCGTCTCCGACCTCAAGCTCTCGAGCGACACGATCGCCAAGATCTTCCAAGGCCAGATCAAGACGTGGGACGACGCGGCCATCAAGGCCGACAACCCGAAGGCCAAGCTCCCGTCGACGACCATCACCGTCGTCCACCGCAGTGACAGCTCGGGGACCACGGCGAACTTCACCAGCTTCCTCACCAAGGCGTCGCCGTCGGTGTGGACGCTCGGCACCGGCTCGACCGTGAGCTGGCCGGCCGGCACCCAGGGTGCAACCGGTAACTCGGGTGTGGCCAGCCTGGTGAAGAGCACCGACGGCGCGGTCGGCTACGTCGACTTCTCGGACGCCAACGCCAGCGACCTCACGTTCGCCTCGGTGAAGAACTCGAGCGGCAAGTTCATCAAGCCCAGCCTCGTGAGCGCGAGTACGGCGGCGTCCGGTGCAACGGTGAACGCTGACCTGACGTACGACCCGATCAACGCGTCCGGTGCAGCGTCGTACCCGATCACGTCGCCGACGTGGATCCTCGTGTACACGACGCAGACGGATGCGGCGAAGGGCGCAGCCATCAAGGCGTTCCTGAACTTCATCTACACCGACGGCCAGAAGTTGGCTTCGTCGGTCGACTACGCACCACTGCCGAAGCCGCTGCTCAAGCAGGCGCTGACGCAGGTACGCAAGATCGTCGTCCCGGCATCTTGACCTCGAGCGGGGAGTGCACGGGGCGGGTTCCCCCCACCCGCCCCGTGCCCCCGCTCCTCCACCCGTACCTCGCGTAGAGTCCCGGACACCGCATGGCTGCGATCGCCCCCCCTCGAGAGAACGAGCTACCGGCACCGGCGCCGAAGGGACTGGGTACCGGCCCGCGGCCTCCGGGTCGCATCACGGACCGGCTCTTCCGGTGGCTCGCCCTGGCGAGCGGCCTTCTCGTCCTCGCCATCCTCGCACTCATCGCGTACACGACCACCAAGAACGCGTGGCCGTGGTTCAGCGCCGAGGGGCTCGGCATCTTCAAGGACAACTGGGATCCGGCGAAGGGGCAGTACGGCGCCGGGGCGATGATCTACGGAACGTTCCTCGTGGGCGTCATCGCGTTGATCATCGCGGTGCCCATCAGCGTCGGCATCGCGCTCTTCGTCACCGAGATCGCTCCGCGCCGCATGCGCAAGCCGATCATCTACTCCGTTGACCTGCTCGCGGCGATCCCGTCGGTGGTCTACGGCCTGTGGGCGCTCGCCGTGCTCACCCAGCCGCTGGCCGACATCTACTCGAACATCTCGTCGGCGACGTCGGGGATCCCGATCATCGGCGATCTCACCGCCGACCCGAGCCCGACCGGTCTCAGCTTCATGACCGCCGGGATCATCGTGGCCATCATGATCGTCCCGATCATCACTTCGATCACCCGTGAGGTGTTCGCCACGACGCCGCAGCCGCTGAAGGAAGCCACGTACGGCATGGGCGCGACGCGCTGGGAGATGATCCGGGGCTCAGTGTTCCCGCACAGCCGGGGCGGACTCGTGTCGGCGGTGATGATCGGCCTCGGCCGCGCCATCGGCGAGACCATCGCGGTGGCGCTGCTCATCGGGAGCTCGCAACACATCAGCGCACACATCTTCGGCCCCGGCGACACCCTGGCCAGCATCATCGCCAACCAGTTCGGGGAGTCGACTGGAGAACAGCGCGCCGCGCTGATCGGCATGGGCGTCGTGTTGTTCGTGCTGACCGTGCTGGTGGGCGTCATGGCCCGGGGTGTCGTCGCCCGCTACGACCGGAAGTCCGGAGCGACGGTGTGACCGCGATCGCGACGCCGCCGGCCGGCGGCTCCAATCTCGCGCCTCGCCCGCGCTCGCGCGCGCGGCGGATCAAGAGCGTCGTTGCCGCGGCCGTGATCTCGATCACGTTCCTGATCGCGTTGATTCCGCTCGTGTTCCTCGTCGGCTACGTGATCCAGCGCGGGGCGGACGTCATCAGCTCCGACTTCTTGACCCAGGATCTGCCGTTCGTCGACCGGCTGCCAGGCGGCGGCATGAATCCGGCGATCGTCGGCACGCTGCTCATCACCGGCGCCGCCGCGTTGATGGCGATCCCGCTCGGCATCCTGGGCGGTATCTACCTCAACGAATACGGCGGCAAGAACCCGCTCGCCCGCCTGATCAGGTTCCTCGCCGAGGTCATGACCGGCGTGCCGTCGATCGTGATGGGCCTCTTCATCTACACGCTCGTCGTCCTGAACACGAAGGAGCGCACGGGGTTCGCCGGCTCGCTCGCGCTGGCGTGCCTGATGCTGCCGATCATCATCCGCACCACCGACCAGATGCTGTCGCTGGTCCCGCGCGAGCTGCGCGAGGGCAGCTACGCGCTCGGGAGCCGCCGAGCCCGCACGATCCGGACCGTGGTGCTGCCGAACGCGGCGGCGGGCATCGTGAGCGGAGCCCTGTTGGCCGTCGCGCGCGCCGCCGGTGAGACCGCGCCGCTGCTCTTCACCATCGGCATCGTGCGCGAGACGAACACCAACCTCTTCAAGGGTCAGAACACCGCGTTGTCCGTACAGATCTTCACCAACGCGACGTCACCGTTCTCCGTGCAGCAGGATCGGGCGTGGGGCGCGGCCCTGACCCTCATCGTCATCGTGTTCATCTTCACCATCCTTGCCCGCCTGGTGACCGCCTTCTTCTCCCGCCGGCAGGCGGCATGACCACCGAGGACATCAGCATGCCCACGCTCGTGGAGTCCACCACTAACGTCATCGACGTGACGACCGAGGTCGACGCCATCCCCGCCGACGTCGAAGAACAGGGTCCGCCGGCGGAGGAAGAGCCCGAACGCGAGCGGGAGCTCGTCTTCGAGCTGCGCGATCTCGAGGTGCAGTACAGCGGGCACACGGCGGTGCGCGAGGTCAACCTCGACATCGCCGCCCACGAGATCACCGCCTTCATCGGCCCGTCCGGATGCGGCAAGACCACGGTGCTGCGGTGCCTCAACCGCATGCACGACCTCACTCCGGGCGCCAAGGTCATCGGCCAGGTGAAGTACCACGGCGAGGACCTCTACGCGAGCAAGGTCGATGCCGCCGAGGTCCGGCGCCGGATCGGGATGGTGTTCCAGAAGCCGAACCCGTTTCCGAAGACGATCTTCGACAACGTCGCGTACGGGCCGAAGTTGAACGGCAGGAAGCGCTCGGAGCTCAGCGACATCGTCGAGCACGCGCTCACCCGGGCCGCGTTGTGGGACGAGGTGAAGGACAAGCTCAAGAACAGCGGGTTGTCGCTCTCCGGCGGCCAGCAACAGCGCCTGTGCATCGCACGCGCCATCGCCGTGCAACCCGACGTCGTGCTCATGGACGAACCGTGCTCCGCCCTCGACCCGATCGCCACCGCGCGCATCGAGGACCTCATGGAGGAGCTCAAGAGCGAGTTCACCATCGTCATCGTCACGCACAACATGCAGCAGGCCGCACGCACCTCCGACCGCACCGCGTTCTTCACCGCCGAGGTCGACGACCAGAACCGTCGGGTCGGTCGCCTGGTCGAGTACGACGTCACCGAGAAGCTGTTCACGGCACCAGCGGATGCCCGCACCGAGGGCTACATCACAGGCCGGTTCGGTTGACCGGATGAGTCCGCAGCGACGCGACCAGACTGCCGAGATCGAGAAGGCGCTGGCCAAAGCGCTCGAAGAGACCGACATCGCGGTCGGCCAGCGCGACCGACTCTTCGCAGTGCTCGACGAGCTCCGCCAAGGAGTCCTCGTCGTCGACGTCGACGGGCGGGAGCTGTACCGGAACCCCGCCGCCGAGCGCTACCGCGAGGCGCGTCACTCCGATGCGGTCGTGGCTGCCGGCCTCGACGCGTTGGTGGCGCGCGCGCTCAACGGCGAACGCTGCGAGAAGGAGCTGCAGGTGTTCGGGCCGCCGCGCGCCGTCGTCCACCTGTCGGCGGTGCCGATCGGGGACGCGGAGCGGCCGCTCGGGGTCGCGGCGTTCGTGTCCGATGTGTCGGAGATGCACAGGATCGAGAGCGTGCGGCGCGACTTCGTGGCCAACGTGAGCCACGAGCTGAAGACCCCGATCGGCGCCCTGGAGGTGCTGGCCGAGACGTTGGTGGCCGAAGACGACCCTGCAATCACGCGGCCACTGGCCGAACGCATCGTGAAGGAGGCCGAGCGGTTGGCGCGCATCGTCGACGACCTGCTCGACCTCAGCATCATCGAGACGCAGGAAGCGCCGTCGCGTGCGCCGGTGCCCTTGGAGGTGCTGGTCGACGACGCAGTCGACCAGTTGCGTCCCGCGGCGGCGGCGAGTGGCATCAACCTGCAGGTGCATCCCGGAGTGACCGGTGCGCTCGTGTCGTGCGAACGCCGTCAGGTGGTGAGCGCGCTCGCGAACCTGATCGACAACGCGGTGAAGTACTCGGAGCAGGGGAGCCCGGTGACGGTCAGCACCGCGTTGCTCGACGGCGAGGTCGAGGTGTCGGTGCGAGACGCCGGGATCGGCATCCCGAGCCGCGACCTCGAACGGATCTTCGAGCGCTTCTACCGGGTCGACCAGGCCCGCAGCCGTGACACCGGTGGCACCGGGCTGGGGCTCTCCATCGTGCGCCACGTGGCCCGCGCCCATGGCGGCGACATCACGGTCGAGTCGGTCGAAGGCCAGGGCTCGACCTTCCGATTCGTGCTTCCGCTCGAACCCGAGTCCGCAGCGCTGCGGTCGACGCAGCAGGAGAACGTCTGATGCCGGAAGCGCCGTTGATCCTCGTCGTCGACGACGAGCAGTCGTACCGCGACGCGCTCCGCATCGCGCTGGAGCGCGAGGGGTTCCGCGTCGAGGTGGCGGCCGACGGCGCCGAAGCGATCGCCCGCTTCGACGCGGTCCGCCCGGCGTTGGTGCTGCTCGACGTCATGCTGCCGCGCATCTCCGGCATCGACGTCTGTCGTGAGCTGCGGACCCGCTCCCAGGTTCCGATCATCATGGTCACCGCCCGCAACGCCGAGATCGACGCCGTCGTGGGTCTCGAGGTGGGTGCCGACGACTACGTCACCAAGCCCTTCCGCCTCCGCGAGCTGGTGGCGCGGGTACGCGCCGCGCTGCGGCGCGGTCGCGGCGACGATGCCGGTGTCGCCCAGCCCGACGAGGTGCTCGAGATCGGTGACGTCCGCCTCGATGCCGCACGGCACGAGGTCGCGGTGCGCGGTGAGCGGGTGGCCCTCCCGCTCAAGGAGTTCGAGCTGCTCGAGCTGCTGCTCGCGAACGCCGGCCGGGTGCTCACACGCGACGTGCTCATCGACCGCGTGTGGGGTCCGAATTACTACGGAGACACCAAGACCCTCGACGTGCACGTGAAGCGGCTCCGGGCCAAGGTCGAGGACGATCCCGGCCATCCGGCCCGCATCGTCACCGTGCGCGGCGTGGGCTACCGCTACGAGAAGGTGTAGCTGCGGTCGGCGGTCAGCCGACCTTGGCCAGCGCCGCTTCGTACTCCGCCTTGGCCCGCGGGGTGCCGAGGTCGGGCGAGGCGAACGTGGAGCTCACCACGCCGTCCTTGTCGAGCACGAAGGTGGCGCGATTGGCGCAGCCCAGCGCGTCGTTGAACACGCCGTAGGTCCGGGCGACCTCTCCGTGGGGCCAGAAGTCGCTCAGCACGGGGAACGTGAAGCCCTGTTCTTCGGCCCAGATGCGCTGCGAGTGGCGGGAATCGCACGAGATGGCCAGCACCTGGGCGCCGCCGCGCTCGAACGCGGAGGGGTCGTCGCGGATCTCGCAGAGCTCGCCCTGGCACACACCGGTGAAGGTGAAGGGATAGAAGACGATCACCACCGGCTTCCCCCGCAGTCCGGAGAGCGTGACCTCGTTGCCGTTCTGGTCCTTGAGCGTGAAATCGGGAGCGACGTCGCCGACTGCCACCATGGTGAGACTCCTCGGGTCGGGGAGCCCCGAGACTACGCGCGGAAGGTCAGTCGACCGGGAGGCGAGCGTCGAGGGCGGCGTCGATGCGCTCGTGCACCTCGGGGATGTCGCTGACGAGCTTGGCGAAGTCGGCGCCGAACATGGCGAACACGACGCCGGCTTCGACCGCGGTGACGGTGGCGGTGCGGCGGCGGGCCCGGAAGATGGCCCCTTCGCCGAAGAAGTCACCGGGGCCGAGCTCGGCGACCTTCTCGCCGTGCTTCACCACGTCGGCGCGGCCCGACTCGATCACGAAGAAGAAGTAGCCCGCGCCACCTTCGGAGCTGAGGTGCTCGCCCACGTGGAGGTCGCGCTCCTCGAGCTTCGCGGCGACCAGGCCGAGCTCCTCGGGCGACAGGCCGGCGAACAGCGGGACGGACGCGAGGCGGCTGGGATCGACGGCCATCTGATGGGTCTCCTGGCTGGATGACGAGTCCGACCGGCGGAGCGTACGCAGCCGACGCAGGTCGTCGCCCGGGAAGCCGTGCACCGGCGCCGAGATGTCACCGAGACTTTCCCGCTCGTTCACCGAGCGCACGGTGGCCGGCGGGTCCGGGACCCGTCGAGAGCGTCTCAGCCGGGAGCGGCGACGCCCAATGCGTCGATGATGGCCGTGGCGGCGCCACGGGCCGGGCCCCGCACGATGCTCATCAACGGGGTGACGGAGACGTAGCCGTCCTGCACGAACGCGACGTCGGTGCCCGGCGCCGAGTCGGCGCGGCCGGTGATCTCGATCTTCAGGTCGCCCTGCGACACGTCGGCCGATGCCACCCAGACCTCACCGGCCGGCGCGAGCTCGGCCTCGCGCACGCCTCGGAGCTCGGCCAGCGGGAGATTGGGCACGTTGACGTTGAGGACGCGAGCGTCGCCGTCGGGCTTGGCGACCCATTCCACCGCGGCCGCGGCGATCCGGGCGGCGACGTCCCAGTGGTACTCGCGCTCCACGCTCCAGTCGATCGACACCGCCACGCCCGGGATGCCGTAGCCGGCCCCGGTGAGGGTCGCCCCCACGGTGCCGGAGTGCAGCACGAGATGGCCGGTGTTGGCGCCCGGGTTGATGCCCGACGCGATGAGGTCGGGGAGGTCGCCGAACGCGCCGAGGCACGTGGCGAAGACGGCCATCGCGGGCGGCGCGTCGATCGCGTGCACCGGTAGCTCGGGAAGCTCGTCCCACACGCGCCGTTCCACGGGCGGCGGACCGGAGCCGATCATGCGGCCGATGGATGCGCCGGCACCGCTGCGGTCGTCGGTGGGCGCGACCACGAACACGTCGTGGCCGTCGGCGACCAGCGCCGCGGCGAGCGCCCGGATCCCGGGGGAGTCGACGCCGTCGTCGTTGGTCACGAGGATGCGCATGGGTCCACGGTACCTGGGCGTCCGGAGCCTCCCACCGTCCGCCGGTCGACCAGCGGGTGAACGAGCGGTGAACCTCGGGTGCGCGGCCCCGTCGCGTCGGGTCAGGTGCTCGGAGGCGGCATGTACCGGGCGCGCTGGACCTCGTTGCCCTCGAGGTCGAACACCCAGACCGAGCCCTTCTCCATCCGGTGGTCGCGCAGCTTCACCCCGTGACGCCCGAAGTGGTCGAGCAGGTCCTGCATCACGTCGCCGTGGGTGCAGAGCACGGCCTGACGATCCTGCACCTTCTCGAACAACCGGAGCGCCTGCGACACGCGGGCGCCCTCGGCGAGCGCGTCGGTGGTCTCGATCTCGACCCCGAGCTCGTCGGCCAGGGGTGCGACGGTGTCGACACAGCGGACGTACGGGCTGCTGACGATGACGTCGAGGGGCTCGCGGGAGAGCCGTTTGGCGATGCCGTCGGCCTGCGAGCGCCCGACCTTCGAGAGCGGGCGCAGCGTGTCGTCGCCCTTCCAGCGACCGCGGGAGCCGGCGCGTGCGTGCCGCACGAGGTAGATGCTCACGAAGGAACCGGGGCTTTGGCCAGCAGCTTGCGGTCGTGCGCGTACGTCAGGAGGGTGGTGGCCTCGGTGATCGTGCACCATCGGATCGCGTCGACCTCGTCGTTCGGGACGAACGCACCGTCGGCCGTCGCCTCCGCCGATTCCGGCTGCATCAACCAGTAGTGCACGACCTTGTCCCGACCCTTCGAGTCGCGGTAGCGGGTGCGTCCCGCCGGCACGCCGAGGGTGCAGCGTAGGCCGGTCTCCTCCTCGACTTCGCGCAG
>Ga0265327_10002906_pt1 | contig 17180 bp, 14 predicted proteins | sample 41621metaG_FD_202089 | JGI IMG/M metagenome (GOLD analysis project Ga0265327, IMG submission 202089) | Rhizosphere microbial communities from Carex aquatilis grown in University of Washington, Seatle, WA, United States - 4-16-21 metaG | ecosystem: Host-associated > Plants > Roots > Rhizosphere... | reverse complement strand
GGCCGCACCTCCGAGGGAAGCTCCAAGTTACAAGTTACAAGTTCAAAGAGGAACCGACCTAACAATTCCCAATGATGGCTGCGCACGGAGGCGGCACCGCGGTTCCAATCTTGAATTTCCTTGGAACTTGTACCCTTGGTACTTGGAACTTTCATCTTCATCCCACCACCTCCGCCAGCGCCCGCGGCCGCACGAGTGGCCGGGGCCGCTCCCAGGTCCGCGCCGTGTTGATGACCACGCCGACCAGCAGGCCCATCAGCAGCAGATTCGAACCGCCCGCGCTGATGAATGGCAGTGACATTCCCTTGGTCGGCATCATTCCGGTGACCACGCACAGGTTGATGATGGCCTGGAGGCTCACGAGCAGCAGGCAGCCCGTCACCAGCAGGAACTGAAAGAGGTTGGGCGCCCGGCGCACGTGCAGCAGTCCGGCGACGAAGATCGTCACGAACAGCGCCACCACCAGCAGCGTGAAGATGAGGCCGAGTTCCTCGCCGAGGACGGCGAAGATGAAGTCGGTGTGCGGTTCCGGCATGTAGTAGTTCTGCTGCCGCCCGTTGCCGAGGCCGACGCCGCCGACGCCGCCGGCCGCCAGTCCCAGCAGCGCCTGCCAGAGCTGGTAGGCACCGTCATTGCGGTGCGCCTCGACGTCGAGGAAGGATGTGATGCGATGCAGGCGGTTCTCGTTGTGCAGCACGAGCACCACGAAGCCCGTCATCGCGAGCGCGATCAACGGCAGCATGAAGCGCAACCGGCCGCCGGCGAGGTAGATCAGGACGAGCCCGATGGACGCGCACAGGAAGGCGGTGCCGAAATCGGGTTCCGCCAGGATGAGCAGCGCAAACAACCCGGTCCACGCGCACGGGATGACGAAGCCCTTCCAGAAATCGTGCAGCCGGTTCTGGTTGATCGCCAGGTAATGCGACAGGGAAAACACCATCGCCAGCTTGGCAAACTCGGAGACCTGCAGGCGCACGCCGCCGAGGCCCAGCCAGCGGCGGCTGCCCTTCACGGTGATGCCGATGTGGGGGATGAGCACGATGACCAGGGCCACGAGCGCCGCGGCCGCCGCGACCCAGGAGAATTTGCGCAACTGTTCCAGGTCGGTCCGATCCACCAGCCAGCCGGCGCCGATCGCGAGCGCGAGGAAGATGAGTTGCTTGTAGAGGTAGGCGGTCGGTCCACCCTTCGCATTCGAACTCGCGCTGAAAAGCACCGCGAGGCCAATGGCGACGAGCGCCGCCACGCAGACGAGAATGACACTCGCGGGCGTGATTGTGAGTTGGCGGCGGGGAGCAGCGGCGCTCGGCGGGGTCACGAGGAAGTGGCGCGGGGGCTTACTTCTTGTTCGGGTCGTCGGTCTTGACCTCGTCGACCTTGATGGTCGGCACGTCGGTCGCGGTGTTGCCCTTCAAGCCGGCGTCGAGATCCTGGCCGGGGGGCGGGGCCTTGAGGTCGAAATGGGGCGTGTAGGCGGCCGCATTGTCGGCGGGCGCCGCGGGCTTGTCGGCGGCCGCGGTGGCCTTGGCCGGGGGTTTGGTCGCGCCGGCCGCCGGCTTGGTCCCCGCGGGCTTCGAGCCGGGGATGACCAGCTCCTGACCCGGGCGGATCTTGGTCGGATCGGTGATGGCGTTGGCCGCGGCCAGTTCGCCGGGCTTGATCCCGTATTTGTGCGCGATGGAGCTCAGGCTCTCGCCGGCTGCGACCGTGTGCTTGACGGCCTCGATGCCGGCGGGCCGGGGGGCGGCGGGTTTTTCGACCGAGGCCGGCTTGGACGCGGTCGGCGTCGCCGCCAGGTCGGATGGCGCGGCGACCGCCGGCGCCTTTCCGGGGATGATCAATTTCTTGCCGGGCTGCAGGGTCGCGCCGGTCCCGAGGCTGTTGGCCTTGGCGAGTTCGCCCACCGCGAGGTGATTCTTCTTGGCGATGCTCCAGAGGCTGTCGCCCTTCTGCACGGTGTAGGTTGAAACCGGGGCGACATTCTCCGTGGGCGCCTTGGCCGGGGTCACGGCAACCGCATTCGGCGAACCGGGGCGGGTCGGCGCCGCGCGGCCGGGCGCCACCTCGGGCGCGTAGGTCGACGGGCCGGTTTCGACCGCGGGTTGCGGCTCGACCGGCACGTTGTACGTGACCGCCGCGGACGGATTGGGGGCGGTCGGGACGGTGGCATCGGGTGTCGGCACGTTGCGCGGCGACGACTGGCAGCCGGGGCTGGCAAATATGAAGATGAAAGCGAGCAGGTGGACGGCAACGACTGCTCCAAAGATTTGGAGGATTTTCATGATGGGAATATGAGTAGCACGGTTGGTGGTTTGCTATCTAAAAATCGAGGTTATTCACAGGTTCTCCACAAGCGTTTCGAACTGGCGGCCGCGGTCGTCGTAACCGCGGAACATGTCGAAGCTCGCAAAACCCGGGCTCAGCAAAACGTGATCGCCGTCGCGGGCCGCGGCGAACGCGGTGCGGACGGCCTCCTCGAGCGAGGCGCAGCCGGTGGCGGGGACGCCGGCGCTCTGGCAGAATGCGGCGAGGAGCGGCTTGGTGTCGCCGATCAGGAAAGCGTGCCGCACCCGCGGCGCGATGCGCCGGATGAACCCGGCGAGATCGCCGCCCTTCGCCTTGCCACCGCCGATCCAGAGCACCGGCGCGGCAAACGTGGCGAGCGCGGCCTCGACCGCATGGAAATTGGTGGCCTTCGAATCATTCCAGAACGTGACGCTGCGCTTCTCCCCCACCCGGCTGAGCCGGTGGGGACCGGACCGGAAGGTTTGCGCGGCGGCATAAAGCCGGTCGGTGGGAAGACCCGCGTGCTGCCACCACGCGGCGGCGAGCAGGAAATTTTCCCGCTGCGGGTAGCCCGCGAACACCGAGCCGGCGAGCGCCTCGTCGGCCGGCTGGCCCTCGGTCGCGACGCAGGCCGTGCTCCGCAGCCTCCGCTGGCTCCGCCGCGCGAAGTCCTGCACCGAGGTGCCCGCGAAGACCGCCGACGGCGGCGTGCGCTCCAGCAGCCGCCACTTGGCCGCAAAATACGCGTTCAGGTCCGGATGGCGCTCCAGGTGGTCCTCGGCAAAGTTGGTCCACAGCGTCGCCGCCGGCCGGAGGTGCATGAGCGTCTCCGCCTGGAACGAGCTCACCTCGCACACGGCGACCGCGTCGTCGGGATGCTCGACAACCAGCCGGCTGAAGGGGTAGCCGACGTTGCCGGTCGCATGGGCCGGGCGGCCCGCGGCGTTGAGCGCGTGCGCGAGAAACTCGGTGAGCGTCGTCTTGCCGTTGGTGCCGGTGACGGCCACGACCTCGCCCCGCCAGAAAAGGGAGGCGAAGTCGAGTTCACCGAGGCAGACGCAGCCGCGGGCCAGCGCGGTCATCAGCCAGCGGTGTTCCGGCGGGAAACCCGGGCTGAACACCACCAGCCCGTGCGCGGCCGCGTGTTGGGGCGTGAAGGATTTTTCCGCACCCTGGGCCTTTTCGTCGTAAACGACGCCGGTGCCCCCGGCCGCCGCCAGGAGACCGAGCACGCCCTGCCCGCTCACGCCCGTGCCAAAGATGGCGACGGGGCGGTCGAGCAGTGTGGCGACGGCACTGGGCGGCGAGAAAGCCATGGATGCTGCCAACATTATCGGATCAGCGCGGCTGTAAAGAAAAGTAGGTGCCCGTTGACAGAAAGGATTAGGTTCCGGTGGTTAAGATAAAGAACCTGGCAGCGGGCTCCTACGAAGGCGTTTGGAAGATTTGACGACGACCGGGACCGGCACCGGGAGTCCCCGGCGCAGTTCGCCCAGCTTTTTCAGCGAGCGCACGAGCGGCTGGCGCAGGAGGAGAAGTCCGGTCTGGGTGAGGTCGCGAAAACTGGGGGTGGCTTCGAAGCTGTAGTCGATGGGCATGGCAGGCGTGGGGTTAGCGGAGTTTGAGCGTGGCCAGGCCCGCGAGGGCGAAGCCGAGGGAAAGAACCCAGAAGCGGAGCACGACCTTGGTCTCGGGCCAGCCCCGCTTCTGAAAATGGTGGTGGATCGGCGCCATCAGGAACAGCCGCCGGCCGGTGCCGGTGCGCCGGCGGGTGACCTTGAACCAGCCGACCTGGAGAATCACGGAGACCGCCTCCAGCACGAAGACGCCGCCCACAATCACGAGCGTGAAGGGCTGGTGGATCATGAAGGCCATGACGCCGATGAGCCCACCGAGCGCGAGGGATCCGGTGTCGCCCATGAAGACCTCCGCCGGATGGCAGTTGAACCAGAGGAAGGCCATGCAGGCCCCGATCAACGCGCCGCAGACCACGGTGAGTTCGCTGGTGCCCGGAACGTAGCTCAGGAGGAGGTATTGCGCGGCCACGCTGTTGTCCGCCACGTAGGCCATGATGGCGAAGACCAGCGCGACGGTGATGGTGCACCCGACCGCCAGGCCGTCGAGGCCGTCGGTGAGGTTGATCGCGTTGCTGAAGCCGACGATCCAGAGGTAGATCAGGACCAGCAGGAGCGCCCAGTGCATGTGCGGTATCACGGCGGTCTTCAGGAAAGGCACCCAGAGCTCGCGGATTTTGGCGGAACTCGCCGGGTGCCAGAGCAGGACGCCGAGCGCCACGAGCGTCGCGAGCGACTGCCAGGCGATCTTCTCCCAGGATTTGATGCCGTCCTTGTTCTTGTGGACCACCTTGAGGTAGTCGTCGCGCCAGCCGGGCACGGTCAGGGCGGTGTACACGAAGAGCGCGACAAAGACCCAGACGTTGGGCTCGGCCCAGAGGACGGAGCTGACGAACACGGCGATGAAGATGATCAGTCCGCCCATGGTCGGCGTGTGTTTCTTGTCAAAGTAGGTCGCCCCAAGCGCGCCCGTGCGCTCGTCGATGTAGCCGTGACCGAACTTCAGCTCGCGGAACCGCCGGATCAGCCACGGACCGATGAGGAAGCCGATCAGCAGAGCGGTGCCCGTTGCCATCACGGTGCGGAAGATGTGCGAGGCGAAGAGGCGCAGCGGCCCCCAGACATGGGCGTAGTCCGCGAGGTAGCTAAGCATGGCGATCCTCCGTCGGGCGTTTTGGACCGACCGCCTCGGCGGCTCCGCGCCGGTCGAGCGGGCCCGACCTGGGCGGGACGGCAGCGCCATCCGCGGCCTTCTGGTGGATCCAGTGGCGGACCAGACGTTTCAGGTCGGAGTTGAAGCCGGTGCTTGCCGCCGGGCGGTCAAACGGGCTGCGAAGAACCCGCCCGGGCGTCAGGCGATCGGCGGCGGCCGGGCTCAGCCGGACGGGCTCAACGATCTTGGAATGGGCGTTGAAGCTCATCGGGGCTCAGTGCGTCGCGGCCGCCGCGGCCGGGTCCAAGACGGTTTCGAGCTGGTAGCGGCGACTGGCCTTGAGAAAGACCGCGCCCTTGAATCCGGCGAGCCGCTCGCGCACCGGCGCGACTTCCGTGACCACCGCGATCTGCGCCGGGTCGTTGCCGTTCTCAAGCAGGCCGGCGCGGACGGCCGCGGCCTGGTCGCCGATCACGAAAAGAAAATCGCCCGGGCGCAGGAGCAGCGACCGGCCGAGCTGCCGATGGTAATTGGCGGAGCCGGCGCCCAGTTCCTCCATGCAGCCGAGGACGTAGATCCGGGGCAGGTCGGCCCGCACGAGTCCGGCGAACGCCCCGATGGCGTCGGCCATCGAGGCCGGGTTGGCGTTGTAGAAATCGGCGTAAACCAGGGCGTCGCCGACCGGCTGCAGTTCGCCGCGCCACTTCGAGGGCCGCCAGTTTGCCAGGCGCGCTTGCAGGACCGCGTCGCCGACCCCCAGTTCGGACGCCAGGGACAGCGCCAGGGCGGCGTTCTGGGCCATTCCGCCCGAGACGCGGCGCAGGATGAAGGTGCGTTTGCCACCCAACGTCACCTCGGTTCGCTCGGGACGGTGCAGGACCGTGAAGGTGACGGTGCGCCCGTCCACGCGGACCATGGCCTCGTTGGCCGGGACGAGCACAAGGGGGTTTGGCAACGCGCGGAAAGGCTCGAATGCCCAGCAGCCGACCGGGAACACCGCGAGGCCGCCCGTCCGGTTGGCCGCCGGCAGCCGGGCCTTCTCCGCCGCCACGCCCTCAAGCGAGCCGAGCTTCTCCAAATGCGCGGGACCGACCAGCGTGATGACACTGTGGTCCGGCTCGATCATCTCGGCGAGCCCGGCCATCTCGCCGGGCGTGTTGATGCCGGCCTCGACGACGGCGGCGACGTGCCCGGCCAGGTCGAGGCGGGTGAGCGTGAGCGGCACGCCGATGTGGTTGTTCAGGTTGCCCTCGGTCGCGTAGACCTTCGGCGGTCCGCCGAGCAGGAGCGCCAGCAGATCCTTCGTCGAGGTCTTCCCGGCGCTTCCCGAGACACCGACCACGGTGCCGTGAAACTCCCGGCGATGCTCGCGGGCGATCCGCTGGAAAGCCGCCAGGGGATCGGCCACGACCAGTTGGGCCACCCTTGCCTCCGGGATCTCGCGGGCGACGAGCGCGCCGGCGGCGCCCCGGGCCGCGGCCTCGGCGAGGAAATCATGACCGTCGCGCTTGCCGGTCTTGAGGGCCACAAAGAGCTGACCCACGCCGAGCAGGCGAGTGTCCTGGTTGAAGCCCGTCAGCGCCCCGCCCGGCAACCGGGTCCAGCGGCCGCCCGTCCAGGCGGCAAGCTTTTCTGGGGCGAAGAGGGGCATGGCAGGGGGTTCAGACCGGCTTGATTTTCTTGACCGCGATCAACTCGCGCACGACCTGGCGGTCGTCGAAGGGCACGATGGTGTCGGCAAATTCCTGGTAGGTCTCGTGGCCCTTGCCGGCGATGAGCAGGCAGTCGCCCTCGCGGGCGGTGTCGAGCGCGAGGCTGATGGCGCGGCGGCGGTCCTCGATGAACGTGATCTGGTCGGGCGCCTTCACGCCCGTCTTCATGTCGGCGAAGATCTGCGCGAGCGCCTCGGAACGCGGGTTGTCGGCGGTCGCCCACGCGAAGTCGGCGAACTCCTGCACCGCGGCGGTCATGAGCGGGCGCTTCGTCCGGTCGCGGTTGCCGCCGCACCCGTAGATGACGAGCAGCCGGCCCGGCGTGATGGCGCGGAGCATGCCGAGCGCGTTGCGGAGCGCATCGTCGGTGTGCGCGTAGTCGACGAGCACGTTGTACGACTGGCCCTCCTCGATCCGCTCCATGCGCCCGGGGACGCCGGGAAAACTCTTCAGGCGCGGCGCGAGCACCGTGAGGTCGCGGCCGAGCGCGAGGCAGGTGGCGAAGGCGGCGAGCAGGTTGCTGAGGTTGTAGCGGCCGATCAGCGGACTCTCGAGATCGAGGGTGCCGCCGGGCCAGACGAGGCGGAAGGAGGTGCCCTTGAAGCCGAGGTTGACCTGCTCGGCGCGCAGCGTGGCCCCGGCGGCCTCGCCGAAGGTGACCACCTTGATGCCCGGCTCGATCGCGGCGGCGAGGCGCTGGCCGTAGGGATCGTCGAGGTTGACCACGGCGGCCCGCGGCCGGGTGCCGATGCCGCCGTTGAACAGGCGGGTCTTCACCTCGAAATAGGCCTCGAGCGTCTTGTGGTAGTCGAGGTGGTCGCGGGTCAGGTTGGTGAAGACCGAGACGCCGAACTGCATGCCCAGCACGCGATGCTGGTCGATGCCGTGGGAACTGACCTCCATGACCGCCTGGCGGCAGCCGGCGTCGCGCATCTGCGCGAGCATCCCGTAGAGCTCGAGCGATTCCGGGGTCGTGCGGTACGACGGCACGATGCGGGCGCCAAGGTCGTAGTTGACCGTGCCGATCAGTCCGACCCGCTGCGCCTGCGTCGACAGCAGGTGCTTGATCAGGTTGGTGACGGTGGTCTTGCCGTTGGTGCCGGTGACGCCGATCAGGTCGAGCGCCTTGTCGGGAAAGCTGTAGTAGCGCTGCGCAACGCGGGCGAGCGCCCGGCGGGCGTCGGGCACCTGCAGGTAGGTGACGCGGGCGGCGGTGCCGGTCGGCATCTTCTCGGTGACGATCGCGACCGCGCCGCGGTTGACGGCCTCGTCGATGAACGAGCTGCCGTCGGCGCGCCGGCCGGGCAGGGCGAAGAACAGGTTTCCCGCCATGACGCGGCGGCTGTCCATCGCGAGTCCGGAGATCGGCCGGTCGCGGTCGCCCTTGCTGGCGAGAATCTCGCCGTCGTTGAAGTAGTCCGAGAGCTTGGGAGCCATTTTAAAGATTCCTTTGGAGAGGCGGGCCGCCGCGCGGGTGCGGGGCGGCGGCAGGGAGCGGAAGGCGGCAACCAGCGGGTAGTTGGGCCGAAGATAGCCGATCACCGGTCACCTCCATTCAGCGCGACGAGGCTGCGGTCGGCGATCGGGACGGGCGTGATGTCGAGGTACTGGATGAGCTGCTCCGCAAGGTGCTTGAAGGCTGGCGCCGAGACGGTGCGACCGTAGGCGATCGACCCGCCGGGGATCTTGGCGTCGTCGACGATGACGGAGAGCACCACCTGCGGGCGCGAGGCCGGGAAGAACCCGACGAACGAGGCCACGTGGCGGTTGTTCACGTATTTCCCGTCGACGAGCTTCTGGGTGGTGCCGGTCTTGCCGGCCAGTTCAAACCCGGGAATGTCCGTCCCCTTCGCGGTGCCCTCCGTGACCACGCGCGTGAGCAACTGGCGGAGCAGGGCGGCCGTGCTGGGCCGGAGAACCTGCTCCCGCTTCTCGGGGGCAAAGGCGCGGATGACGTTGCCGGCCGGGTCGCGAATCTCGCGGATGATCTGCGGCCGGAGCAGCGTGCCGCCGTTGGCGACGGCGCTCATCGCCATGTGAATCTGCAGCGGCGTGGCGGCGACGGAGTGGCCCATCGGCATGCGGGTGATGGTGAGGCCGTCCCATTTCTCGGGCGGCTCGAGGATGCCGCGCACCTCGCCGCCGAACTCGAACTTGGTCGTCGAGCCAAAGCCGTACTTGCGCGCGTACTCGTAGAAGCGCTGCTCGCCGAGGAGCATGGCCAGCTGCGCGGCGCCGCGGTTGCTCGAGTGCGCCACGATGTCGGCCACGCTCAGGATGCCAAAGGGCTCATCCTCCTTGGGCAGGCGGAGCTGGCGGCCGTTGTGGGTGATCAGGGGATTGCCGCAGTCAAAGGTGGTGGCGGGCGTGACCAGCCCCTGGTCGAGCGCCGCGCCGGCCGCGACGATCTTGAAGGTCGAGCCGGGCTCGATGATGTCCGTCACCGCATAGTTCCGCTGCGCGTCCAGCGGCGCCTTGCTGAAATCATTCGGATTGTACGTCGGATAGTTGGCCATCCCGAGAATCCGGCCGGTCTGCGGGTCGCTGACAATGATGGTGGCGAAATGCGGGTCGAACTTCGCCGCGATCGTCTTCAGCTCCTCCTCGATCATGTGCTGGATGACGGAATCGATGGTCAACACGACGTCGTCGCCGTTCTGAACCGGCACCTCGCGCGAACGGAACTGGGCGAGCTCGCGGCGCGCGCCGTCCTTCTCGGATTCAATCCAGCCATCCTCGCCCTTGAGGTAGAGATCGAGGTGGTGCTCGGCGCCGGTGACGGAGACGCCCTCCTTGTTGACATAGCCGAGCACATGGGCGGCCAGTTCGCCGTCCGGGTACACGCGCTTGAAACCCCGCTGGCCGTAGATGCCCCGGACTCCGAGGCGCGTGACCTCGTCGTAGGTGTTTTCGTCGACCTCGTCGGCGAGCTTCACCCAGCGGACGCGTCTTTCCCGCGGTTCGCCGGCGGGGATGGATCGGGCCGCCGGCGTGGCCGCGGTGGCCTGGGCCAGCTTGGCCGCGGCAATCCCGCGGCGGAGGGTGAGGGCGACCTGCGCGGGCGGCAGGCCCAGCAGGCGGGCGAGTTCCGGCCAGTTGTGCTCGTCATCCGGCTGGAGCATTTCCGGATCGGCGCCGACGATGACGAAGGAACGGCTGGTCGCGAGGAGGTTGCCCTTGGTGTCGAGAATGGCGCCGCGGCGGGCATGTTCCACGAGGATCTGGCGGCGCGCCTTCTCGACGGACCGCATGAGCTCGTCGCGGTCGATGACCTGCAGGAAGACGAGGCGCACGCCGATGCCGAGAAAGCAGGACAGCACGCCGAGCGCGAGAAGCGTCATCCGGTGGCTGGAGGCGAAACCCTTCGACATGACTCAATGGTACGAAGCGGTGACGACGTGAAACGTCACGTCCTCGGGAGCGGGGCGGCCCGTCTCGACCGTGAAAATCTCGCGGTTGCGCTTCGCCGCCAGGAGAAGCTCGGGCGATTCCGGGACCCGCACCACCTGCACCTCGCGCGGCGCGACCAGGGCCAGCTGCATGCCGGCGTTCCGGGCGAGCAGCGAGTCGGGATTGAGCGCGGTGGCGACCTCGGCGTTCAGCTCGTCGAGCCGGCGCTGGGTGTCGGCGATCCGCGATTCGAGGACGCGGTTGCGGTTGGCGGTCGAAAAGATTTCCTGGCGCATCCAGACGGCCCCGAGGCCGAGCGAGCCGCCGAACACCAGGAGGCCGAGGGTGTGGGCCACGAGCTGGTTGACGAGGGCGTTGGCGGGAGGAGGTTTCATGGCGGGTCAGAGTTTGCGGAGCACGCGAAGTTTGGCCGAACGACTGCGGGGATTGGCGGAAATCTCGCCTTCGGAGGGCGTGACCGGCTTGCGGGTGAGGATCTCGGCGTGCTTCGCGCGCAGCTGCTGCGGGGTCGCGTCATTCGCGTCGACCGGCATCCCGCCCATCCGGCGGAAGAACTGCTTCACCGGCCGGTCCTCGAGGGAGTGGAAGCTGATGACGGCGAGGACGCCGCCGGGCACGAGGCGGTCAAAGGCGGCCGGCAGGGCCCGGACGATGGCCCCGAGCTCGTCGTTCACCGCGATGCGGATGCCCTGGAACGCGCGCGTGGCCGGATGCAGCCGGCTCTCGCGGCGGGCCGCGGCAGGCAGGGCGTCGGCAATGAGCTCCGCGAGCGAGGCGGTGTGCCGGAGACGGCCGGTGCCCCGGGCGGCTTCGATTGCGGACACGATGCGGCGCCAGTGCGTCTCCTCGCCGTAGTCGCGGATGGCCCGGACCACGTCCTCGCGGTCAGCCACCTCGAGCCACTGGCCGGCCGGCCGGCCGGTTCGGGGATCGAGGCGCATGTCGGCCTCGGCGTCCCGCCGGAACGAAAAGCCCCGGGTGGCGTCGTCGAGCTGGAACGAGGACACCCCGAGGTCGAACAGGATGCCGTCGAAGTTCCCGCCCGGCAGCGTCGCGAGGTCTCCGAAGTTCAGGTCGACGAAAGTAAAGCCCGCCGGGAAAGCCGCGTGGAGCGCGTCCGCGCGCGGGCGGGCCTCCGGGTCGCGGTCGAGCGCGGTGACCCGGGCCCCGGATTCCAGCAGCGCGCGGGCATGCCCTCCCCCGCCAAACGTGCAGTCCAGGAAAGTGCGGCCCGGCTGCGGCGCGAGGTACTCGAGCACCTCTTGTCGCAGGACGGGTTGGTGCCCGGGCAAGGCCATGGTCGGCGGGGCAACCTCAAGCTGAGCGGCAACGGCCATGGAACTTTTTCCGCACCGCGCCGGCCTGGCTGGCGCCCGCGACCGGGCGGCGGGTGGTGTCGATTTTGGAAAGCTTGAGGAGGATCTGGGGGCGAATGGTCATGGAAAGAGTGGCGGCGGGCCGGTCACAGCCCGATGCGGCGCATCATGTCGCCGAAATTCTCGCCGGAGGTGCGGCTCTGCATGTCCTGCCAGCCCGCCGGGCTCATGATGTTGAAGGTGTCGCCCATGCCGCAGAGGACAGCGTCGCGCTTGATCGCGGCGTGGCCGAGCAGGTCGGCGCTGACCATGAACCGTCCCTGCTTGTCGAAGGTGAACGACAACGCATTGGAAAAAATCCGCGCCTTCACGGCCTGCGCGTCGCGGTCGGAGAGGCGCATCTCCGAAATCTGCGCGAGAAGTTTTTCGACGCGGGCGGGCGGGAGGACGGCGATGTAGCCGTCGGGATGCGGGATGGCCAGGAACGTCTCCGTGTCCGTGTGCACCCAGCGCCAGACCGACGGAATCGTCAGACGATTCTTGTCGTCGAGCGTGTGCTCAAAACGGCCGGAATAAACGGTTGTGCCTGATTGCGCCATGGAAGTATCCCGGGTGCCCTTCGTCCCAGAACGCCCCATTTCTCTCCATTCAGCCCCCCGCAGTCAAGAAAACTACGCCTAAAATTCGGTAAAACTTGTTCACAAAATACTGACATTCTGCGGGCTGCCTGGTGTCAGGAACTGGAGGCCGCCCGAGCGCATCGCGGGTTCCTGAATCAAGGACAACCGGTTGAACTGCCGCGAGGCGTGAACGCGCCGCCGTCGGACGCTAACAGCCAGTCGGCTCGAATTTCGAGTCCTTACCCCTTCGATTGCATCCCTCCCGCCGGGATCGTCGCGTGGTCACCTACGGCTCGAATTGATACAGGCTAAAGGTTTCGCCCCCACCGCGATCGACCGTGCAGACGAGCTTCGCGCCCGATTCGGGCGCATCCAGCCATGGGTGGGCCGGATAGAGGCTGCCCTCGTAGAGCAGAAAAAACGCAACCCGCCGCCCCACGGCCGCGCGACGGAGGCTGGCCCGCGTCGCGGCCAATTCGGCGGGTTCGTAGACCGTGAAGGGCACCACACCGATGCGCGGATCGTCTTCGGCGGCGAGAATCAGGGCGTAGCAACCCGGGCGAAGCATGCGGTGCGTGAGCACGAGGCACTGGACCTGATGGTGATCGGCAAAATCCGCGAGGAAGCGGCGCACTTCGGCCGTGCCGCGTCCACTCCAGCTCCCGGTGACGTATTGCGTGATGTCGGCCGCCGGCACCGGCGCCTGCGCCGGGTCGCTTCCGATCTGCCAGTCGACCAAGCTCCAGCGCGCCAGCGCAAGCGTACCGGCGGCGAGCACCATTTTCCACCGCGCGGGACTCAATGCGCCGCCGAGCGCCAGGCCCAGAAAGAGCACCAACGGGACGTGGTCGGGCAGCGCGTAGCGCGCGTAGCTACTCTTGTAGAAAGCGCTGCCGACGAGGAGAGACAACGCCCACCCGCCCGCCGCGCACCACGCAGTCAGGCGGTGCTGCGCAAGCCGTCCGCCCAACACCAGCGCCAGGGCCAGCAGCACGAGAAGGGGCCAGCCGTCGTAGCCGACATACCAGCTCGACCAGGTGCCGAAGCGGTGCATCACCCCGCCGGCCATTTCCTGCTCAGTGAATTTCGGCATCACGTCATAGTTCCCCAGCCGGCTGCCCAGCAGCGGAAGGTTCGAACCCAGAGCGGCGACGGGGACAACGGCGCCAGCCGCCAGCCACGCCAGCCGGCGGTCGATCACGGGCAGGCCAAAATGCCGCTGCAACGCGAAATAAAGCAAACCCAGCCAGGGCAGGGCGAAGATGGCGGAAATCTTGAGCAGGAAGGCCACGCCGAAAAGCAGGCCCGCACCGACCCAGAAAAACGCGCCCCGCTTGGGTCCGCCCGCATGGCCGGCCACCAACAGAACCAGCGCGCACGCCAACGCCGCGGTCACAAATGGATCCTGGATCGCCAGCCGCTCATGCCAGACGGCGAGTGGCAGAAGCGCCCACAGCCATACGCCCCAGAGCGCCGCCCGGCGGCCCCCGAGCCGCGCGAGGCACGCACCCAATGCGCCCGCGGTGACCAGACCGGCAACCGAGGTCATCAAGCGGGCGGAAAACAAGACCGGGCCCGGCATCCATCCGGCCGGGAGGAACAACCAGACCAGCAGGGGTCGGCCCTGCTCCAACGGCTTGAACACCGACCGCACCCGCGGGTCGAGCGACGTGAGGATGTTCGCACCCTCGTCGACGAACGGTTCAAGCTGGCCCAGTTGGCGCCACCGCAGCCACGCCGCGACCACGAGCGGCAGCGCCACGCAGGCGGCAAACGCCATCGGGCGCGGGTTGGGGGCGGGCGCAGGCATGCGCTGGCATCCAAATGGCGCCCCGGGCCGGTGTTAAGCCCATTGTGGAGGGACAGCTCAGGGCCCGTTGCCGACGGCACGGACCGCCACGACCGCCGGTAGACGCTGGTCAGCCCCGCTCCCGGCGCCGGGCCGGAAATCGACCGTCAACCCCGCCACGCGATCACTGGGCACGGGAGCATCGACGAAAACATCGCCGTGAGCCGGCAGGACCCCCCGGATTTCGCCGCCACCGGCATGGACCACGTATTCCCACGGCGACTCCCACGGATTCGCCAGCTCGAGCCGCACCGAATCCTGCCAGCTGCGCACCTGGAGATCCCAGGTGACGCCGCCTTGCAGCGGCCTCGTGATCTTTCGATAAAACACCGGCGAGGACACTTCCCCCGGACGAAGCGCGCGATAGGCCGCCAGACTGAGGTCGTCCGCCGCGTCCCCCTGATGCAGCCAAGTCCGGGCCAGCACCCTGCCCTCCTGTCCGGCAAACATCTTCGCCGGCACCACGAGCCAACCCGGAGCGCCGGCCAACGCCTCCTCGGCGTTCGTGGCCGGCAGGGCCGAACGCGACTCCAGGCGTACGGACACCCCATCGTCGATGCGGAAAAACCAGGCCAACGGGCGGTCCCCGGGTTGGGCAATCCGCAGCACGGGAGTATCGGCCGCCAAGTTTCGCGCCCATTGTCGCCAGCCCTGGGCCAGCGCGCCGTTGTGCAGCGGAACCTGCCAGGCCTGCCATCCAAGCTGATCGGAAAAGAACGTCGCCTCCGTCAGGATAATTCCACCGGAAGCCAGGGCTGCCGCCCAGACGGTCACCCGCAAGCCTCGCGGCGCCCGCTCGATCAGCCAGACCGCCACAATCACCACCCAAGGGGCCACCAACAGCGTGTAGCGGAAGGCCCAGGGATGCCACTGCAACAGCGCGTTCTGCACGAAAACGTAAACGACCACACCGGCCGCCCACACCGCGACCAACCGCGTTTCCGGTTCCCGCCACCGCCACGCGGACGCGACGGCGCCGATCAGGAACAGGAGAGCCATCGGCAGGCCCGGCGTCGCAAAGTCGGCGTTTGGTCGCCCGACGGAAAGGAAGAAAAGCAGGTTGGCCCGCCGGTCGAGTCCGTCGAAGGCGTAGGGATCATGCTGCGGCAATGCCGCGGCGAGATTCCGGGCCACCTGTCCGCTGGCGGACCGCAGGCCCCACGGTTGCGAGGCGGGCTCCAACAGTTGGAGGAAGGAGGTGTGAAGGTTCAGGCTGAGCTTGGCGAGGCGCTGCGCCGGTGTGAGCGCGGGGCCGTAGTGTTCCTGCATGGCCTCCGCCGGCGCCGTCAGGTGCCCATAGAGGCGAAGGTTGCGCGCAAACGGCGGACCGAGGAACAACGCCGCGCCAAGGAGCGCAGCGAGTGCCGTCCGGACCCAGGCTCGCACCGGCGGCCGTCGGCGCCACGCCAGCCCGACGACCCAAAGCCCGACCGACGGCAGCAGGTAGAACAAGGTTCCCTTGGCGGCCAGCGCGAACGCCAGCCCGACCCCGCCCAGCCAGGTTCCCTCGTTCCGTCCAAGCGCCACCAGCCAGAGATAAAAGGCCGCGGCGAAGACTCCCGCGGCAAAAAGATCCGTGTGCGCCGAGGTCATTTGCGGCGCCACGTTGGCGAGCCCCAGCACGAGCGCCGCCGCGCCCAGGGAGGCGAGCCGCGACAGGCCTGTGCGCCGGGCCAGTCCGGCGGTCGCGCCGAGCAACAGCGCTCCCCCCATCGTCTGGGCCAGCGGCGCAAATTGAAACCCGGACGGCCAGGCTCCCACCAGCCACGCCACGACCAAGTCCTGGCCGCTCGCCAGATAGTTCAGCCGGGCATCGTCGGTGACGAGGCAAGTGATGCGCCCGTCCTGTAGCCACTGGCCGATGCGGGGCAGACGATACGTCAGGGCGTCGAAGACTAACGGCTCACCCGCGGCCGCCAGCACGCCGAGCAGGAGTGTCACCAGCAGGAGCACCGCCGCGGCCCAACGCACGGCTCCGGGTTGTTGCAACAGGCTGCGCCAGCCCGCCCCCACTTCCTGCAATCTCAGCCAGTCCCCCCTTCTCCGCGTCCGCCGTCCGAGCAGAAGCAGGAGCAACACGACGCCATGCGCCGCCAGAAAACCCCGTGCGCCCAGTCCGCCGGCCTCGCCCAGGACGACCCCTGACGCCGCCACCAACACGATGGCCGAGAGCAGCCACCCCAGGCTCTCCTCCAGCAAGCCGATCGCCCGGGGTTGCAACGCGCGCACCAGCAGCCAACCCGCCGCCACCACGATCACGGCGTCAACCAGGAACCGTCCGAGTGAATACAGAATCGACACGATTGCGCCCGATGACAGCCGTCCCGCCCCAATCCGCAATAGAATACACGGCGAGGAGGCCGCCGGCGACCTCACGGCGCCGTCACGCCGGCGGCATCAGGGTCCACGCGCAGCGCCGAGAAGATCACCGGCTGATCGACGAACCGGCCGTGGCCGGAATGCAGCTGACGGCAGGCAACCCGAATGGACGCAGCGGCGACCTGGCGGGAGAGAATTCCGCCGGAAGAAAACAATGACGCCCGCGGTATTCCCGTGGTTCCGCCTGTTCGGCCGCGTCTGCGGGCGGCGCGGGCCCACCCGACGGCGACATCACTTCGCTTGCCTGCGGACCATTGTGTCCCATCATCGTGCCTCGCGCATGGACCGGGCGACGCCAGTGGCGGTCCGCCCCGTCCCAAGCGAACCTTCCCATGTATTCCTACGACGAAATGGCCCAGATGATCGATCATTCGCTCCTGCATCCGACCATGACGGATGCGGACCTGGAGGCGGGCTGCCGCATCGCCGCCCAGTACCGGGTCGCCTCGGTGTGCATCAAGCCCTATGCCGTCCGACGGGCGGTGGAGCTCCTCAAGGGCACGGGCGTGCGCATCGGCTGCGTCATCGGGTTTCCCCACGGGGGGAGCTCCACCGAGGTGAAACGATTCGAGACCGAGGCGGCGTGCCGGGACGGCGCGGTCGAAATCGACATGGTAATCAACATTGGCAAGGCCCTTGGCGGCGACTGGGACTACGTCGAGGCCGACATCCGGGCTGTGTGCGCCGAGGCGCACCGCCACGGCGCCAAGGTGAAGGTGATCTTTGAAAACGACTACCTCGGCAACGGCGGCGCCGGCCTGAGCGGCGACGATTTCAAGCGCCGCCTCTGCCAGATCTCCGAGCGCGCCGGCGCCGACTGGGTGAAGACCTCGACGGGTTACGGGTTCGTCAAGGGCGCCGACGGCAAGTACTCCTACCA
>Ga0265327_10002905_pt1 | contig 17185 bp, 13 predicted proteins | sample 41621metaG_FD_202089 | JGI IMG/M metagenome (GOLD analysis project Ga0265327, IMG submission 202089) | Rhizosphere microbial communities from Carex aquatilis grown in University of Washington, Seatle, WA, United States - 4-16-21 metaG | ecosystem: Host-associated > Plants > Roots > Rhizosphere... | reverse complement strand
TACCAGCCGGCCGGCGACCAGCCTGAGGCGATTGCCCAGTTGGTGGAAGGCATCAAAGACGGCGAATTGCACCAGACTTTGCTCGGCGTGACCGGCAGTGGCAAGACTTACACCGTGGCCAATGTCATCGAGCAAATCCAGCGCCCCACCCTCATCATGGCGCACAACAAAACCCTGGCGGCGCAGTTGTACGGCGAGATGAAGGAGTTTTTTCCGGAAAACGCGGTGGAGTATTTCGTCAGTTATTATGACTACTACCAGCCGGAAGCCTATGTGCCCTCCTCCGACACCTACATCCAAAAAGACGCCTCCTTAAACGAGCATATCGAGCAGATGCGGCTGTCGGCGACGAAGGCTTTGATCGAGCGGCGCGACGTGGTGATTGTCGCAACCGTATCCGCCATTTATGGCTTGGGCGAGCCGGCGTCTTATTTTGAAATGGTGCTGCATCTGGTGCGCGGGGATTTGATGGACCAGCGCAAACTGTTGCGGCGGCTGGCCGAGTTGCAATACACCCGCAACGACACCGAGCTGCGCCGGGCGACGTTCCGCGTGCGCGGCGAGGTCATCGACATTTTCCCGGCGGAGTCGGAGAAAGAAGCCTTGAGGGTGGAGTTGTTTGACGACGAGATCGAGCGGCTGTCGCTGTTCGACCCGTTGACTGGCGAGATTTTGAGCCGCATCGCCCGTTACACAGTGTATCCGAAAAGCCATTACGTGACGCCCCGGGACAAGATTCTGGCGGCAGTGGAGGAAATCAAAGTCGAGTTGAAGCAGCGCTTGGAGCATCTGCGTTCGGCGAACAAGCTGGTGGAGGCGCAGCGGCTGGAGCAGCGGACTTTGTACGACTTGGAGATTATTTTGGAAGTGGGTTATTGCTCAGGAATCGAAAACTATTCCAGGCATTTGTCCGGGCAAAAGCCCGGCGAGCCGCCGCCGACCTTATTTGATTATTTGCCGGCCGATTCCTTGATTGTCATCGACGAGAGCCACCAGACTATCCCGCAAATCGGCGGCATGTACCGGGGCGACCGCTCGCGCAAAGAAACCTTGGTGGAATACGGCTTCCGCCTGCCGTCGGCGCTGGACAACCGGCCTTTACAGTTCGAGGAGTTCGAGGCCCGCGCCCCGCAGCGCATTTATATCTCGGCGACGCCGGGGCGCTACGAATTGGAGCATTCCGGCGCGGTCGTGGAGCAAGTCGTGCGCCCGACCGGCCTCATCGACCCGGCAGTGGAAATCCGCCCCGCAGCCACTCAAGTAGATGATTTGCTGTCAGAAATCCGCCTGCGCGCGGCGCAGCGGGAACGGGTGCTGGTGACGACACTGACCAAGCGCATGGCGGAGGATTTGACCGAATACCTGCTCGACCACGATGTCGGCGTGCGCTATCTGCATTCGGACGTGGACACGGTGGAGCGGGTGGAGATCATCCGCGATTTGCGGCTAGGCAAATTCGACGTGCTGGTGGGCATCAACCTGTTGCGCGAAGGGCTGGACATCCCCGAGGTGTCGCTGGTGGCGATCCTCGACGCCGACAAGGAGGGTTTTTTGCGCTCCACGGTGTCGCTGATCCAGACCATGGGCCGCGCAGCGCGCAATGTCAATGGCAAGGCAATTCTATATGCCGACAAAATCACACCATCCATCGAAAAGGCGGTGGAAGAGACCGACCGCCGCCGCGCCAAGCAGGTGGCGCATAATGAAAAGATGGGCATCACCCCGGTCAGCGCCAGCCGCAATGTCACTGACATCCTGGAAGTCGCCATTCCAGGGGCCGGCGGCGGCTACGCTTACAAGCCTAAACTCAAGGCAGCGGAGAAATCGGCGGACTATCATATACTCAAGCCTAATGACGCCGCCAAGCTCATCAAGCAGATGGAGGAAAAAATGTACGCCTGTGCCCGCGATCTGGAATTCGAGGAAGCCGCCAGGCTTAGAGACGAGATCAAAAAAATCCAGGCGGCCGCGTTTCTGGCCTGAATTCCACCCCCAAGCGACCGTCTAATCGCCATTAGTTGAGGAGGTTTTACCATGACCGACCAAGATACCGCCCCCACCGACGCGGAAGCCATCATCCGCTTTTGCGAATGCGGCAAAAAAATGCCGACCTGCGGCAGCACTGAAATCTGCCTGACCTGCGTGCGCAAGCTAAATCCCAAGGAATTCAGGGAGACCCTGCACGACCTGTTGGCGACATGGACGGCCAACCGGCCGGATATCGAGGTTGAAGAACTGCATAGCCTATGCCCGGCCATCGGCTCGATGATTCATTTGCAAAGTAAAAATAAGCCAATCGCCGTAGGCGAAGACGAAGCCGAAGCCGGTGCCTGACCGGCTAGATGAGCGCCTGCGGCCAGCCGCGTCCAGTTCTCACAGCACCGGCCTGGGCCAATCGCCATGGAATCCCGGTAATATTTCACAGCTTTGCCAGCCTGGTTGTGCTTCCATGGCCTAAGGTAAGCGGCCCGGATCGGGCGCACAACAGGCTTTCACCGCATCCCTAGCGCATTGGGAACCCAGCCATGACCACCCCAACAGATCGTAGTTTTTTGGGCTCTCATAAAATCGATTACGTGGAAAAGGTCTTGCTGCGGGCGTGCGAGCTTCGTCCGGGCATGTATGTGTGCGAGCTGGATCGCCCCTGGCTGGACACGCCGTTCCTGTTGCAAGGTTTTGAGGTCAGCAACGACGCCGACGTCGAGGTGGTCATGCGCTATTGCGAGCATGTCTACATCGACCTGCAGCGCAGCCGGATCGTGAAAGTAAAACCCGGCGAACGCGGGGACGGCACCTCGGCCGGCAAAAAAAACACGCCTTTCGACAAAAAAGACCTGGAGGTCTCAGCCAGCGCGCACAAGCAAACCACCCAATTGTTGAAGACCTTCGCCGACGAAATCCGCTTCGGCCAAACCCCCAAGCTGCACTTGGCCAAGTCGGCCGTGGCCGAATGCGTGGCCGGCGTGATGTGCAATCCGACCGCCATGATGTTCATGACGCGCCTGCGCAAAAAAGACGAATATACTAGCCAGCACGCCTTCAGCGTGTGCGTCTATTCGATCATCCTCGGCCGCCGCCTGGGGCTGGACGCGCTGCAACTGGAAAACCTGGGCACTTGCGGGCTGCTGCATGACATGGGCAAGCTGGAGATCCCGGACAGCATTTTGAACAAGCCCGGCAAGCTCACCGCCGAGGAGAATGAAATCATGCAAAGCCACACCAAGCTAGGCCGGGACATTCTCATGTCGGGACGCGATATTTTCAGCGGCGCGGTCGATGTCGCCTATGGGCATCATGAGCATCTCGACGGCACGGGCTATCCTCGCGGCCTGCAAGACCACCAGCTCAACACCAATTGCAAAATCGTGGCCGTGGTGGACAAATATGACGCCCTGACCACCCATAGGGCTTACCGGCCGGGCCAAGACCACCTCAGCGCGGTCGCCATCTTGAACAAGCTGGCCAAGGACCACAAAATAGACAGCAAGCTCACCACCAGCTTTGTCGCCTACTTGGGCATCTACCCGCCAGGCACCACCGTCGAGTTGAGTTCCGGCGAGGTGGGCATTGTGCTGGGCTCCACGCCCGAACACCGCCTGCGACCGCAACTCCTGGTGGTGCGCGACGCCAATAAGAACCCAGTCCAATGCTTCGTCGATATGAGCGAGAAAGCCGCCGACGAGCGCGGGCGGCCTTACCGGATCATCGCCGTGCATGCCCCCGGCGATTTCGAGGTCGATGTCACACAATATTATGACCTGATTGTGCAGGCCATCGAGTGATGGCGCCTGGCCCCGCCCCGCTGTACGCCATGCCTTGACAGGCCAAGCGCCGACTGACCCTTTCCACCACAGAATATCAGATGGACAAGCCCAAACTCATCATCACCCGCCGCTGGCCGCAAGCCGTCGAGGCGCGTTTGCAGGCCTCGTTTGACGTAACCCTGAACGAAGCCGACACGCCGCTGACCGCCAGCCAATTGCAAGACGCGCTGCGCGATTACGACGCCGTGCTGCCAACCGTCATGGATTCCATCACCGCCGAGGTGTTGGGCACGGAGCCCTTGCGGGCCAGGCTGCTGGCCAATTTTGGCGTCGGCTTCAACCACATCGACCTGGCGGCGGCCAAGGCGCGGGGCATCACCGTCACCAACACGCCCGATGTGCTGACCGACTGCACCGCCGACCTCGCCATGGCCTTGCTGCTGGCCTCAGCCCGTCGCCTCGGCGAAGGCGAGCGCTTAGTCCGCGCCGGGCTTTGGAGCGGCTGGCGGCCCACGCCCACGGAATTGCTAGGCACCAAGATCACCGGCAAAACCTTGGGGCTGATCGGCTTTGGCCGCATCGCCCAAGCCCTGGCGAAAAAAGCCCACTTTGGCTTTGACATGCCGGTCATTTTTTACACGCCGCACCCGCCCGGCGCGGAATTCTGCCGAAGCCTCGGGGCCAGCCCACGCGAATCCATCGAAGCGGTGCTGCGCGAAGCCGACTTCATCTCGCTGCACTGCCCCGGCAGCCCGGCCAACCGTCATCTCATCAACGCGGCGCGGCTGGCTCTGATGAAGCCCGGTGCGTTCCTGATCAACACCGCGCGCGGCGACGTGGTCGACAACGCGGCGCTCGTCCGCGCCTTGCAAAGCAAAGCCATCGCCGGAGCCGGGCTGGACGTGTTCGAGGGCGAGCCGAATCTGCATCCAGGCTTCCTGGCACTGGAAAACGCCGTGCTACTGCCCCATGTGGGCAGCGCCACCGTGGAAACCCGCTTTGACATGGGCATGCGCGTCGTCGAGAACGTTGTCGCCTTTTTCGCAGGCGGCACGCCACGCGACAAACTGGTTTAAGCCAGTGGACCGCCACGCGTACGCAGCGCTGGCCGAGCGCATCCGCCCCGCTTTTCAAGCCCAAATGCGCGAAAACAAGCTGTCCTTGGAACTGGAAGAAGCGCTGTGTCGGGCCTACCTGCCTTTGGCCGCTTGGGCGCACCGCCAAAAACAAGCCGGCAAACCTCTGGTTCTGGGCGTCAACGGGGCGCAAGGTTCGGGCAAATCGACCTTGTGCGCATTCTTGCGGCTCATTCTGCGGGAAGCTTACGGTTATAATGTCGCAGGCTTTTCACTGGATGATCTTTACAAAACCCGCGCCGAACGCCAGCGCATGGCAGCCGAAATCCATCCGCTGTTCGCCACTCGCGGCGTACCCGGCACCCACGACGTGGCGCTGGGCTTGCGCACGCTGCGGGCCTTGCTCGCGCCGGACGGCGGCACAGTTGCCCTGCCGACCTTCGACAAGGCCAAGGACGAGCGCCGCCCGCAAGCCGAGTGGCCGTTATTCCAAGGGCCGGCGGACGTGGTCATCTTCGAGGGCTGGTGCGTGGGCCTCCGTCCGCAGGCGGCTGGCGAACTGTGCCGGCCGCTTAATGATCTGGAGCGCCGGGAAGACCCGTTCGGCGTCTGGCGTCGCCAAGTCAACCGCCAGTTGGAAACCGCCTATGCCGCGCTTTTCGCGCAACTGGACCGGCTCGTCTTCATCCAAGTGCCCAGCATGGACTGCGTGTTCCGCTGGCGCGGCGAGCAGGAGGAAAAACTCGGCGCGAAGACCGAACTCTCAGAACCGGCGGCGTTGCGGCGCTTTATCATGCATTATGAGCGTCTGACCCGGCATGCCTTGCAGGAGTTGCCAGGCCGTGCCGACCTGAGCCTTTGTTTAAACGAAAACCATCAATTCACACCACTGACAGACCCCGACATGAGCATCAAATCCTTCCACCCCCCCGTCAGAACCCTCATGGGCCCCGGCCCCTCCGACGTGCCTCCGCGCATCCTGCAAGCCATGGCGCGGCCCACCATCGGCCATCTCGACCCGCTGTTCGTCGGCATGATGGATGAAATGAAAACCCTGCTCCAATACGCCTTCAAGACCAAAAACGAACTGACACTGTCGGTGTCCGCGCCCGGCTCGGCCGGCATGGAGACCGCGTTTGTCAATTTGGTCGAGCCGGGCGACACCGTCATCGTTGCCATCAACGGCGTGTTTGGCGGGCGCATGAAGGAAAACGTCGAGCGGGCCGGCGCGAAGGCCGTCGTGGTCAACGACGACTGGGGCAAGCCGGTCGACCCGCAAAAGATCGAAGACGCGCTGAAGGCCAATCCGGACACCAAGACGGTCGCGTTCGTCCATGCCGAAACCTCCACCGGGGCGCAGTCCGACGCGCAAACCATCGTCCGCCTGGCTCACGAACACGGCGCCTTGGCCATCGTCGATGCGGTGACTTCGCTGGGCGGCTCGCCGTTGGAAGTGGACGGCTGGGAAATCGACGCGATTTATTCCGGCTCGCAGAAATGCCTGTCCTGCACGCCCGGGCTGTCGCCAGTCAGCTTCAGCGAACGCGCCGTGGAGCGCATCAAAAACCGCAAGACCAAGGTGCAAAGCTGGTTCCTCGACCTCAACCTGGTCATGAGCTACTGGGGCGGCGGCACCAAGCGCGCCTACCACCACACCGCGCCGATCAACGCCCTCTACGGCCTGCATGAAGCCTTGGTGATCTTGCAAGAGGAAGGGCTGGAAAATTCCTGGAAGCGCCATCAAGACCTGCACTTGGCGCTGAAAGCCGGCTTTGAAGCGCTGGGCCTGGAACTCATCGTGCCCGAAGGCTCGCGCCTGCCGCAGCTTAACGCCGTCTCCGTGCCCGAAGGCGTGGACGAGGCCCGCGTCCGCTCCACCTTGCTGAACCGCTACAACCTGGAAATCGGCGCGGGGCTGGGCGCGCTGGCCGGCAAAGTCTGGCGCTTTGGCTTGATGGGCCACAGCGCCAGCGCGAAGAACGTCATTTTCGCCCTCAGCGCCTTGGAAGCCGTGCTGGCCGAACTAAACGCGCCCATCAACCGGGGCGTGGCAGTGGACGCGGCGCAGAAAGTGATTATCGCCAAGGGATATTGAGCGTTAAGAAATTTAAACCATCCCCAGCGCGAGTGTGTTATTGTGGATAGGTTCGCCACTAGCGACTGCAACACCCCGCACTGGGGTGTCCACAATACACACTTTTTTTAAGCACAGATTTAAGCCCTTGGAACCCATGGGATAAATTTGTTTCATGCGAGGAGATTCCCATGGCCGTTAAATTATACGTTGGCAACCTGGCGTACAGCGTCGGTGACAGCGAACTGCAAAAGATGTTCACCCCCTACGGCGCTGTCGCTTCCGCGCAGGTCATCAAGGATCGCGACAATGGCCGTTCCAAGGGCTTCGGCTTCGTGGAACTGGGCACCAGCCAAGAAGGCCAGGCCGCCATTGCCGCGCTGAACGGCAAAGACGTGGATGGCCGCGCCCTCGTGGTCAACGAGGCGCGTCCGAAAGAAGAAAGTGGCAGCAGAGGCGGCTTTGGCGGCGGCGGACGTGGCAGTGATCGCGACCGTGGCGGCTACGGCGGCGGACGCAGGTAATACCGCCCGCTGAGCAGCGTTGGCGCCTTGGCCCGGCCTTGGCGCTTTCGAGCGGTTTGCAGCGCTTTGAGCGCTGAAAGCAGCCGTCCACCACAACCCCCAATCAGGACGCCACCGTGGCCCAGCCAAACTATCAATATGAAAAGCGCCAGAAGGATTTAGCCAAAAAGAAGAAACGCGAGGAAAAACTCTTGCGCAAATCGGCAGGCAAAGGCGCTCCCGGCGAGGGAGACACCGCCGAAGCGGCCCCCGAATTGCCCGAAAACTCCGCCGAGCCCTCGCAAGAGGCCCCCGCGCCCTAGCGGCGAACTCCCGGCCGCTTGTTGGAAGACAAATACCCGCTTTTCGCCAACGCCCATTGGGCTAGCCGCAAGACGGCAGCGGCGGCCTAGTCGCCGAACGCCGCCCGTTCCAAGCCACGGCCCCGCGCCGAACCCTGCACACGCGGATGATTGCCAGCCGCCCCCCGTCCCCCCTCCTGCCCGCCTTAGGTTAAAATACTGGAAACCAACAGGAGACGCTTGCCAGCCATGAAACTGAGCCCCCGGGATTTTCTGCAATGGGAATCTAAACGCATTACCCTCCTCGGCATGTCGGGCGTAGGCAAGACTACGCTTTCCAATAAGCTGCCCCGCCAATCGTGGTTCCATTATTCCGGCGACTACCGCATCGGCACCAAATACCTGGCCGAGCCCATTCTCGACAACATCAAGCGCCAGGCGATGGACGTGCCGTTCCTGCGCGAGCTGCTGCGCTCCGACTCCATCTACATCGGCAGCAACATCACCGTCGACAACCTCGCCCCGGTGTCCACCTTCCTCGGCAAGCTCGGCGACCCCAGGCAAGGCGGCTTGAGCCTGGCCGAATTCAAACGTAGACAGGCGCTGCACCGGCAGGCGGAAATCGCCGCCATGCGCGACGTGCCCGACTTCATCGAAAAAGCCCGCGACATCTATGGCTACCGGCATTTCCTCAACGACGCCGGCGGCAGCGTCTGCGAACTCGACGACCCGCAAACCCTGGACATCCTCGCCGAGCGCACCCTCATCATCTACATCCGGGCGACGCCCGAGCAAGAGCGGACACTGATCGAACGCGCCCGCCGCGAACCCAAGCCCTTGTATTACCGCGAAGCCTTCCTCGACGAGCAACTCGCCGCGTTCATGGCGGAGCAGGCTTACGGCGCGGTCGAAGAGATCCCCCCGGACGCATTCGTCGCTTGGGTGTTCGCCCCGTTGTTCCGTTCGCGCCTGCCGCGCTACCAGGCCATCGCCGACCGCTACGGCTACACGCTGGAGGCCGACGACATTGCCCAAGTGCGCAATGAAGACGATTTCATGCAAGCCATCGCCCAAGCCTTAGCGGCCCCTTGAGCCCTTTCAACCTCACTAAGCCAACAGACCTCATGAGCGAACCTGTCATTGCCCAAACTTTCCCTTACGCCCTGGAACTGGAACCCGGGAAATACTGGTGGTGCGCCTGCGGGCGCTCCGCCAAACAACCCTTCTGCGACGGCTCGCACAGCGGCACGGACTTCGCGCCAACGCCCTTTGCCATCGAAACAACCCAGAAAGTCTGGCTGTGCGGCTGCAAGCACAGCGCGAACGAGCCGTTTTGCGACGGAGCGCACAAGAGCCTCACTTCAACGCCTTCTCCCAACGGCTGACCACGGCGGCGGCGAGGCTGTTGCCGAACACATTGGTCGCGCTGCGGCCCATATCTAAAATCTGATCCACGCCCAACAGCAACAGCAAGCCCGCCTCGGGGATATGGAACATCGACAAAGTCGCCGAAATCACCACCAGCGAGGCGCGCGGTACACCGGCCACGCCCTTGCTAGTGAACAGCAGCACCAGCAGCATCAGCAACTGGTCTGGCAAAGGCATGTGGATGCCATAAGCCTGGGCAATAAACAGCACGGCGAACGTCATGTACATCATGCTGCCGTCCAGGTTGAACGAATAGCCCAAGGGCAGCACGAAGCCGACAATCCTCTCCTCGCAGCCAAAGCGCTCCAACTGCACCAATAGCTTTGGATAAGCCGCCTCGCCGGCTGCGGTGGCAAACGCGATCATCGCCGGCTCGCGGATATGGCGTAGCAAAGAAAAGAGACGGCGGCCTAAAAACAGAAAGCCGACACAGCCCAAAATCGTCCATAGCAGCAACAGCCCCAGATAAAACTCGCCGATGAACACCCCGTAGGATTTCAGCATCCCCAAGCCCTGCTTGCCAATGACCGAAGCGATGGCGGCAAACACCGCCACCGGGGCGAAATGCATCACATAGCTGGTCACTTTCAGCATGATATGGCCCAAGGAATCCAAGGACTTCACGATTGGGTGGGCCAGTTCGCCCAACTGGGCGCAAGCCAGCCCGAAGAACACCGAGAACACCACAATTTGCAGAATCTCATTCTGCGCCATCGCCTCGGTGATGCTGGCCGGGACAATATGCGCGACGAATCCGCTTAAAGACGGCGACGCCTTTTGCAGGCCCGTGTCGGCACCTATCGGCGGCAGATCCAGATGCAAACTCTCGCCGGGCGCGAAGACATTCACCAGCAGCATCCCCAGCAACAAGCTGACCAGCGAAGCGGAGAAAAACCACAAGATCGCCTTGCCGCCGACCCGCCCCACCGTGTGCCCGTCACCCATCTTGCCCATGCCCACCACCAAGGTGGCGAATACCAAGGGCGCGATAATCATCTTAATCAGGCGCATGAAAATATCGGTCAGCACCGACAGGACGCCGGTGATTTGCAGCAGCATGGGATTTTTCGCCGCCTCCCCCGGCCCGCCGAAACTCACATTCAAGATTTCCCCGGCGACAATGCCGAAGACCAGCGCCGCCAGCACGTAAAGCGTCTGGCGGTTGGGTTGGCGGGGGGGCTCGTGGTGATGGACAGTCATGGGCTGGGGCTCTTGTCGAAGGTGTCGCCATTGAAGGGAGAGGATTGCGAACCGGCTGGAGCGCGTCGCGCCGCTGTAAGCCACTGAGGCCCATGATAGGGTTGCAGGCCCGTCCTAGGCAAAGGCTAGACGGTGAAACGCTAGATTTCAGGGGTGAAACGCAGAATTTCACCGCTTTAAAAGCTGGCGCTAATATCTCTCTGGATGGTCTTCAACCTCCGGAGGGCATGAACCGGCAATTCGCAAATCGCAGAGCTTGACATGCTCTTCCAAGTATTTAAACCCGTCATAGATTAGCTTGGGCGATATTGGCGGCGGCCTGCCCTTGGGAAAAGGAGGCACACGATAAGAACGCCAAACCACATAAAAACTGTCCCGCCCCTGGACAGCCTTATACAGCGTTATCTCACCCAGCGGGCAATCTGCTTGGGCGAACGCTTCCGCGTACCCATTTTTCACACCGCTGGCAGTTAAGCGCCGAACTTGTCCAGGACACTCCTCCTCCGTTATTTTTCTGTTCATTTCCATCAAATACCACTCGGGATCAATACCTTTCAGCCCCTTAAACACTTCCCGACTGAGCATTTGTGTCCAATTATCCACCGTCTCCCCTTTGGGAACAAACTCATCCAGATTTGGCGGCATGATATGCATAACCCCGTTTTTCAGCTCCGGCTCGTTCGAGGCATGATACCACTGGGGTGGCAGCGTAATTAAAAACAATTCACCCTGGTAAATTTTTTTGTCTTTGGCCAGCACATTACCCGATATTATCAACAGAAAAGCGCAACAAAGCAGAACACGCTTTACTCCATGCGACTCAAAAAACTTGGCTTTTAACATTGTCTTCTCTCCTTTTCATAGAGAAGGATAACTGAAGTTTATCACATTGACGTGAAGAACTCACAGCCCTACGCCCTAACACATGCCTGCCCACTATTTCAGCCGGTAAGACACAAACTCAGCTTCGCTCATGTTTCTTATAGGCCGCAGCTTGGTTTGATTGACAATCCGCAATACTTCCGAAGGTTCCGCAGGATATACCGCTATTTTTCCGCTCATCGCCGACAGCGCCAATTGCTTGCCATCTGGGGAAAATTGCATTGCCGATATGTCTAGGCCTGTTTCAAAACTGGCAATCCCCTGTCCCGAGCTGGCATCAAAATATCCAACCCAGCCCTGGTTCGCGGCAATGGCAATGCTTCCGGCGGTCGGGGAAAACTGGATGGAACTTATCTTGTTATTGTTTTCCGCCAAGCGGATTTCACTTGCCAATTTGCCGTCACTTAAACGCCAAATTTTAACGGTCTTGCCTGCGGTTGCCGCCGCCAAGAAACGGTTATCTGCTGAAAATGCCAGCGCCTCAACAGGACTCAGCGCGTCGGAAAGATCAAACACTGCGCGGCCATCCACTGCCGAATAAAGATTAACCCCCCCTTTGCTTGTCGAAACGGCCACCAGTCTATTGTCGGGAGAGACCAGCAATGCCGTCACCTGGCCATTGACATGGCCCATCACCTTGACGAGTCCGCCGCTGACGCCATTCCAGAGGCGTAAAGCGTTATCCTCATCGACCGCGGCGATCCGGTCACCTAGGGCCGTCATGGCGATGCTTGTCAGTAGGCGTTTTTCCGCTTCAAGGGTCGCCAGCGGAATTTCAGCCTCGACATCCCATATGACAGGCGACTCGGCATCTGATGAGGTGACCACGACCGTCCCGCCTGGCGAGAAGCTTGCTGATCGGTAATGCTGCGAAGAAGTCGCCTTGAAAATGTGGACAGGCTCATAGACATCGGCCTTCCACTTATAGACAGCGCCATCTGTCGAGCTGGTCAAAAGCCGTTTGCCGCAGTGACTAAAGTATCGCAAATGTTCGATTTTTTCTGGATTGCCTCTGAGTTGAGTAATGGTCGCGGAAGCGCCTCCAGGTTCCCATTCGTATAGGATTCCATCCAGTCCGCCCGCCAGCAGTTTATTGCCATCCGGTGTGTAAGCCAAACTCACAATGCTTGAGTCCAGCGCAACCTCAAAAATACTCAATTTCGGCAATCGGTTCCAAATAAGAATTTTGCTTTGGTTTTGCAAGGCAACCGCAAAATCTTGAGACTTAGGCGACAGCGCCGCCAGGCTTATCGGCTCGCCGGCTTCACGCGACAACACTTCCCGTCCGCTGCGAACCTCCCAGATTCGCGCAGTGCCATCCGCAGAAGCGGTGATGATCTCTTGCCCATCAGCGGAGAAGGAAGCCTGCTCAACCGCTTTATCGTGCCCTTTGAGCGCGATAGGCGCGCGTTCACTTTTCTCAAGATCCCAAACCAACGCAGTGCCGTCAAGCGAGGCAGTGGCAATCCAACGGCTATCCGGCGAGAACGCCAGTGAGCAGATATCTTGGGAATGCCCCTCTAATTTTTTAAAAAATTGGCGGCTCTGGCGGTACCAAACAACCCCAAAATTGGTCTTTTTCGCGGCGGCGATATACTTCCCATCGTTGGAAGCCGATGCGTTTGCCAACCCAGGCGAAATTGATAAAAATGGCTTTTCACTCGTCTTCCCGTCCCAGGAATAAGCGGTGCCGTCCTCCGAAATTATTAGAATTTTTCCATCGGGTTCAAACCTGGCCAAGACAATTGTTCCATGCACAGACACATCCACCATCGCCACTTGCTTTTGCGCCTTGACATCCCATAGCCGAACGGTGCCGTCGGCGGATGCGGAAACGATCAGCTTGTCATCATTTGAAAATGCGATCTTGATGACCTTGAGTGTGTGGCCTGTCAAGCGGGCGATGGCGGTTCCCACGTTGGCATCCCAAAGCCTTATTTCTTGGTCATTGGCGGCGCTGGCAATCATCGCGCCATTGCCAGAATAGGCGATGGCGTTGATTGCGCCCGAATGTCCGGCTAATGTAAATTTCAAAGGATTGGCATAAGCGTCCCACAGCAATCGTTCAGATTCGATTATTGGCGTGATTGAAAGCGCGGCCTCGGCAAGCCTAAAGGCCAGTTGCGGCTCCGTATCCAGCTTTAGCACACCATGCGCCGTAATTTCCCTGGCCCTAGCCAAATCCCTTTGCTGATTGGCTTGATAGGCATACAGGACGGCGATTACCGCTATCATGGTCAAAGCGATTCCCGCAGCCCATTCCCAGCGCCTGGTCATTTTATGCTGGCGGACTTCTTCCCCGTATATGTCTTCTTTTGGAATATTTCTAAGCGTCGCCGCGATGTCGGCGACGGCGTCAATGAAAACGGGGTTTCTTAGGTTCAGCGAGTCTTCGGATTTGGCTTTCCGCAAATCCACATAGCGTGGCTCTTCATGAAACGCGCCAGACAGGTTTTGTGGAATAGCGGTGGAGTATGGCCAACTGAAATCACCGATGCCGGCATCCCAATCAGCCTCACCTTCAGTCAAGCAAATGATTAGTTTTTGGGGGGATTTTTTAGCCAGCCAATAGTCTATTTCTTTCCGCACCCACTCCGATGCCGCCGCCGCAGGCGAAGCAAGAAGAATGAAATAGTCTGACTTGTCCAGGCTTTTGGCAATTGAACTCCATAACTCAGGCGTCGCGGAAAGACTGGTTTGGTCGCGAAATACGCGCACAGCGCGTATCTTATAAAACGGCTTCGCATAGTTGTGCAGCGACTGCTGAAGGATCGGCGCAAGCGCCCCATCCATAGCGTGGCTGTAGGAAATAAAAGCGTTGTAAAATATTTCATCAGCGCCAATCGGCATACCCATGGCCCTCCATGCGCAAAAACAGGGGTTGGCTTAGTTTTTTTATCCAATCGGCCTGTGTTGATACACCCACCGGAGCCGCGAAGTCAAGTATTTTTAAGCAGCGGCCAGCCGGTTCGGTTAAACTTGCTCATTATCCTTAGCTCCCTAAGTCTCCGCCAATATGGGTAGACACTACCTAGAACACCTGTTCGCCCCCGCCTCCATCGCCGTGTTCGGCGTCAGCGAAAAACCCGATTCGATGGGCGGACGGGTGTGCCGCAACCTGAAAGCCTCGGGCTTCGCCGGGCCGGTTTACCCCATTGACGCCAAGCAGCAGACTTTCGACGGCCAGCCTTGTGTCGCCTCCCTGGACGCAGTAGACGGGCCGGTCGACCTGGCGGTGATCGCCCTGCCGTCGGCGAGCGTACACGGCTTGATATACGCTTGCGGCAAACACCACGTCAAGTCGGCCATGCTGCTGTCCACCGATATTAAAGCCCAGAGCAGCGCGGGCCGCTTGCAACTGGCCTGGCTGGAAGAGGCGCGCCGCCAGGGCGTCCGCCTCCTCGGGCCTCACTGCCTGGGGCTGATGCGGCCCGCCATTGGATTGAACGCCAGCGTCAGCAACAACACGGCCCGGCGCGGCTCGCTGGCCTTGGTTTCCCAGTCCGGTGCCATCTGCACGGCCATCCTGGACTGGGCCGAGGCTTGCGGCGTGGGTTTCTCCAATGTGGTGTCGGTGGGCTCGGCATGCGACATCGGGCTGGGCGACATCTTGGATTATCTGTCCATGGACGCGGAAACCCGCAGCATTCTGGTTTACATGGAAGGCGTCAGCGATGCGCGGCGCTTCATGAGCGGCTTGCGGGCGGCGGCGCGGATGAAGCCGGTGGTCGTCGTCAAAGCCGGCCGCCACGCCGAGGGTGCGCGCGCCGCTTTGGCCCACACCGGCTCGCCAGAAGGCGCGGACGATGTGTTCAACGCCGCCTTGGAACGCGCCGGCGCGGTGCGCGCCGGCACCGTCGGGCAGATGTTCGCGGCGGCGCGGCTGCTATCGACGCCGTGCCGTGCCCACGGCAACCGTCTGGCCATTGTCACCAATGCCGGCGGCCCTGGCGTCATGGCGGCGGATTGGGCGGCGGAAAAGGGGCTGGTTTTGGCGGAGCCGGGCGAGGCGGGCTTGAAGGCGCTGGATGCCGTGCTGCCTAAACACTGGTCGCGGGGCAATCCTTTGGATCTCCAGGGCGAGGCCACGCCACAACACTACCAAGCCGCCGTGGAAGCCTGCCTGGCCGACGACGGCGTCGACGGAGTGCTGGCCATGCTCACGCCGCAGGCGCTGACCCAGCCCACCGCGACAGCGCAAGCGCTCGCGCAAGCCGCCAATCCGCGCCATAAGCCTATCCTCGCCTGCTGGCTGGGTGGGCCGCAAGTGTTGGCGGCGCGGGATGTTTTCGACCGGCAGCGCATCCCCGGCTTCGCCAACCCGGAAAGCGCGGTGGCCGCCTTCGGCTTTCTCGCCGCTTATCAGCGCAACCAGGCGTTGTTGATGCAAGCGCCGGGGCCTTTGGCGGAACTGGAGCCGCCCGACATCGAGGGCGCGCGTTTGATTATCGACGGAGCCTTGGAAGAAAAACGCAGCGTGCTGTCCTTCCTGGAAGCCCGCGCCGTGCTGCGGGCTTTCGATATTCCCTTGTTGCCGGCCATCATCGCCCGTTCCGCCAACGAGGCGCTGGCAGCGGCGGAATGTCTGGGTTTTCCGGTGGCGATGAAAATCCTGTCGGCTGACATCCCGCATAAATCCGATGTCAGCGGCGTCCGCCTCGACATCAACAGCGCCCCGTCGGTGCGCCAGCATTTCATCGAGCTCACCCATCAAGTCCGCGCCTTCCTCCCTGAAACCGCCATCGACGGCGTCAGCGTCGAGCCGATGTACCGCAATCCGCACGGGCGCGAGCTCTGGCTGGGCATACTCGACGATCCGCTGTTCGGCCCGGTCATCCGTTTTGGCGCGGGCGGCGCGGCGGCGGAGATCCTGCAAGACCGCGCAGTCGCCCTGCCCCCGCTCAACAGCCATATCGCCCGCGCCCTGGTCGCGCAAACGAAGATCGCCAGGCTGTTAGAGCAATTCCGCAATCTGCCGCCGGTCGACACGGACGCCTTGACGCGAGTTTTGTTGCGGGTTTCGGCCATGGCTTGCGAATTGCCGCAGATTGAAAGCTTAGACATCAACCCGCTGGCGGTGGACGAAAACGGCGTCTGCGCCTTGGATGCGCGGATCGTCGTACGCAGACAGCCGCCAGGCCAGCGCCCTTACCAGCATATGGCTATCCATCCTTATCCCAGCCATCTGTCCAGCCGGTTCACCTTGGCCGACGGCATCGAAATCACCTTGCGCCCGATCCGTCCCGAAGACGCGGAAATCGAGCAGGCGTTCGTCCGCGGCCTATCGCCGGAGGCCAAGTATTTCCGCTTCATGGACACCTTGCGCGAACTCAGCCGGGAAGAATTGATCCGCCTCACCCAGATCGACTATGCGCGGGATCTGGCGTTCATCGCCACGACCCGCGAAGGCGGCAAGGCGATTGAAATCGGCGTGGCCCGCTATTTCACCAACCCGGACGGGGAAAGCGGCGAGATTGCGCTGGCGGTCGCCGACGCCTGGCAAAATCTTGGCATCGGCAGCCGGCTGATGGGCTGCATCATCGACGCGGCGCGGGAGAGACATTTCCGCTGCCTGCAAGGCGAGGTGCTGGCCGACAATGTCAAGATGCTGCGACTAATGGACAAGCTCGGCTTCAGCCGGCACAACTTGCCCGACGAGCCGGGCGTGGTGGCGGTGGCGAAAAGGCTGTGAGGGTCGGCGTGCGGCGTTGCTGTGTTTCATTTGCGGCGCGTATTATGGCCGGGCACAAAAAAACGGGCGCCTAAGCGCCCGTCTTGTATTGTCGCTAAAGCCCGGCGAAAACTTACAAGTGGTAAGCCGTCTCGCCGTGCTCGCGAATGTCCAAGCCCTCGCGCTCGCTCTCCTCGGCCACGCGCAGGCCGATCAGCGCATCGACGATTTTGTAAGCCACCAGCGACACCAGGCCTGACCAGATGACGGTCAGCCCCACGCCCC
>Ga0265327_10002904_pt1 | contig 17191 bp, 10 predicted proteins | sample 41621metaG_FD_202089 | JGI IMG/M metagenome (GOLD analysis project Ga0265327, IMG submission 202089) | Rhizosphere microbial communities from Carex aquatilis grown in University of Washington, Seatle, WA, United States - 4-16-21 metaG | ecosystem: Host-associated > Plants > Roots > Rhizosphere... | reverse complement strand
CGCACGGTGGAGAATTGACTGTATCCCGCAGGCGCATCGGAACTCTCACCGACGGGATCCGCCTTGATCCGCGATGACCGAGCCGTCCGGTCATCTCCCGAACGCCAATCCGCCACACTTCGCGCGGCCGTGCGACAGCCTGGCAGGGTCAGCGCCAGCATGACCAGGTTGCAACAGACTGTTCGCCAGCGATTGACGCCCACTTCAGACGGCTCCAGAACACAGCGCGGCGTTTTATGACGCGATTGGGGATTGTCACTGTGGTTCCCAAGGTATCGACGAAGCGTGAGAGACCGCTCAATCCAATTCCATGGGTCATCCCGGTTGCAACGACTCAACCCGGTGATCCAGTCCGATTGTTCCGATTATGCGGGCCGATCAGCTGTGAGAGGCAGCATTCGCCGATGGAAATAGATCACGAATTCGAGATCTCACGATTGGAACGAGATCTCACGATTGGAAATGGAGTTACTGTCAAGAAATCCAGATCCTGTCGCGGGCTGTCCGTTCGCATCATCGGACTATAAGATCCCTTGGTGGACGGGTCTGTCCCACCACCGGCACTGCACTTCCCTGATCGGAACACATCGATATGAATACAAATTCGTCGGTCCCGGCGCCGCCGAACGAATTGTCCTGGAAGGCAAAATGGATCCGCGGCGCCTGGATGGTTTTGGCGACCGTCGCGACAGGATTGGTTGTTGCGTTCCTGTTGTGGCAACCTCGTCCGGCCGCCGTCGAGCGGACTGCGGATGCCAAGCCCGTTGAACCGATCCGAATCCTGGGTCATGGATTGCTCGAAATCGCGCCCGAGATTCCCTTGCAGAAGGAACTGTCGCGGCTGGATTTGAAAAAGCGGCCAATCACCCGACCTGTCCTGAGTGTCACCGGGGTCGTTCTGGCCCGCATTCGGGACGGGTCGGAACCGATTGAAGATCGCTGGCAATTCAGCTCACCCGAACTGTCTACGGCATATGCGGACTGGCTCCGGATCAAGAACGAGATCGAGTTTGACAAAAGTCAGCTAAGCAAGACGCAGGAACTGGCTGCGGCCGAAGCCGCGTTTCTCGAGACCAACCTTGCCAAGCTCGAACAGTTGACGGGGGGAACCGTCCCGGAAAAGGACCTGCGGCAAGCCAAGTCGGCACTACTCAAGGCTCAGATCCAGGGCGAAAAGGACATTTTTGCAGCTCGATCCGCCCTGCGCGCCGCCGAGAAGCAGCGGTCCGCGATCGAGCGCGACCTGGCCCGTGGGGGCATTGAACCTGTCGTATTTTCGCGCGCTGCCGAAGGAATGGTCCTGGTCGCCGCACATGTCCCCGAAGCCAAGGTCTCACTGGTCTTCGAAGGCCAGTCCTGCGACGTCCACTTTTACGGATACCCCGATCAGGCATTTCCCGGACATGTCGAGGCGGTCAGCTCCATGTTGACCCAGGAGCGTCGTACCCTGAGAGTCCTGTTTGACCTGACAGACACCAAGGGGGCGCTGAAACCAGGGATGTTCGGAACGGTCGGGCTGGGCAACGAGGAGCGGCAGGCGCTGCTGATTCCCGCCACGGCGGTGCTGCACATCGCCCGAAACGATTATGTGCTGGTGGCGGAAGGAGAGCGGAATTTTCGTGTGACCGAGGTGAAGGTGGGCGAAGTCGAACAGGGAGAATGCGAATCACTCTCGGGGTTGAACGAAGGGGATGAAATCCTGAGTCGCGGCGCCATTCTTCTGAAATCGATTTCCGCACAGTCGCTGCTGATGCACCTCCCGCCGGAGGCCTCGCCATGATCGCACGCCTGATCCGGCAGGCGCTCTCGCAGCGGTTGCTGGTCGCTGTCCTGGTGATGATCGTCTGCGCCGGGGGAGTCTGGTCCTTTCTGCAGCAGCCAATCGATGCCTATCCGGACATTTCCGCTCAACAGGTCTCGATCATCGTTCCGTTTCCCGGACGCGCCCCCGAGGAAATTGAGCGGCAGGTGACAATTCCCATCGAACTGGCCATGGGCAGCGTTCCCCAACTGCAGGTGATCCGGTCACGGACCATCTTTGGTCTGAGTGTTGTGTCACTGGTTTTTGACGAGGGGACCGACAAGTACTTCGCACGACAACGTGTCCAGGAAAAACTGTCGACAGTGACCCTGCCTGCCGGAGTCACCCCGGAACTGGGGCCACTCGCAACGGCCTACGGTGAGATCTATCGGTACGAGCTGAGATCGGATCGTGGACACAGCCTGATCGACCTGCGAACGCTGAACGACTGGGTTGTGATCACCCGTTTAATGCGGACGCCCGGAGTTGCCGAAGTCTCGAATTTCGGCGGACTCGAAAAGCAGTACACGGTCCGGCTCGAGCCACACCAGCTTGAGCATTACGGCCTTTCCCTGGGACACATCGTTGATGCCCTGAAGGTGAACAACGCCAATTCCGGCGGCAGCGTGCTGCAGCGCGGCGACATGTCGTTTGCCATTCGTGGTCGCGGTTCGTTCCAGGATCGGCACGACTTGGAATCGACGGTGGTGAATACGGTTGACGGTACCCCGATTTACCTGCGGGACGTCGGGACTGTCGATTTTGACTGGCGACTGCCCGCGGGGATCTTCGGAAAGGATGACACGAATCAGACGATCGAGGGGATTGTGCTGATGAGGCGGGGTGAGAACCCGTCCCGTACGCTGGAACGCGTCAAGGCGGAAGTCGAATTGATCAATTCAACGGTGCTTCCCGAAGGGGTCAAGATCGTCCCATTTTACGACCGGCAATACCTGGTCGACAGCACGCTGCACACGGTCGGGCACAGTGTCGGCACCGGGATCATGCTGGTGCTGCTTGTGCTGCTGATTTTTACCGGAAGTCCCCGCCTGGCGCTGCTGGTCGTGCTGACAATCCCGTTCTCATTGCTGTTCGCGCTCGTCCTGATGTACCTGACGAATATTCCCATCGGCCTCCTTTCAATCGGGGCCATCGACTTTGGAATCCTGGTCGATGGCGCTGTCGTGATGGTCGACAACATCGCCCATCACCTGACCGTGCGCAGTCGGAGCGAAGCCCGGGGATCCACCGAAACGGTAGACGGCGCCATTCTCAGCTCGGCCGTGGAAGTGGAACGTCCGATTTTCTTTTCGATGTTGATGATCATCTGTGCCTACCTGCCCCTGCTGACGTTGACCAGCATCGAAGGGCTGCTCTTCCGCCCCATGGCACTGACTGTCGTCTATGCCCTGCTGGGCGCCGTGGTGTTCGCGATGTTTGTCATTCCCGGCCTGGGAACTTTTCTGTTTCGCAATGGATTCCAGGACTTTGAAAACCCTGTGCTCTCCTGGTCCCGGGGACTGTATGCGGGTCTGCTGCGAAGCTTGTTGAAAGTCCGCTGGCTGGTGGCAATCGGCGTCGTCGGCATTGTCGCCTGGGTCTGCGTGGCGATCGTCCCGCGACTGGGATTTGACTTTCTGCCGTACCTTGACGAAGGGGTGATCTGGGTCCGAGCCAACTTTCCGGAAGGTACGTCTCTGGAAAAGACGGCCAGTTATGCGAATCGCATGCGCAGCTTGATCCGCGAGTTCCCTGATGTCACGTTTGTCACGTCGCAAGCAGGCCGAAACGACAGCGGAACGGATCCATTTGTTCCCAGTCGAGTGGAAATGATGGTCGGTTTGAAGCCGATGGAGGAATGGACGGAGCCGAACAAGCAATCGTTGATTGCGGCCATCGGTCGCAAATTGCGAGAGGAGTTTCCGACAACCCGCTTCAACTTCACTCAGCCCATTATTGACAGCGTCACCGAGGACACCAACGGAACCTCAGCGAATTTGGCGGTGGAGTTTTCCGGACCGGACTCCGAAGTGTTGCTAGGCCTGGCGAAGAAAACGGTGGATGTCCTGCGGCAGATCCACGGCGCAACGGACGTGAACATCGAGCAGGAAGGTCCGCAGCCGCAATTGATTGTCGAGTCGGATCGTGCCCGCTGCGCGCAGTACGACATTCACATTGATGATGTGAACTAGTTGATCAATACGGCCCTGGGCGGGGAACCGGTGGGAACGTTGTATGAAGGGGAACGGCGATTCGACATCGTGGCGCGATTCGATCGAGACCTGTTGACGTCGCCCGAATCGGTGGGACGACTGCCGGTCTATACTCGCTCTAACGTCGCGATCCCGCTGTCCCAGGTCGCCAATTTCTCCCTGATGGACGGTCAGACGATGATCGCCCGCGACAGCAACCGGCGCCGGATTACCGTTCGCTGTGACATTGTCGGTCGCGACCAGGGGGGATTCGTTGCCGAGGCAAAAGCGTTGTTCGCCAAACAGGTCGTCGCCCCCCCTGGTTTCCAGGTGCGCTGGATCGGGATGTTTCAAAACCTGGAACGAGCCAGCCAGCACATGCTGATTGTCGTCCCCGCCACGATCCTGATCATTTACATCCTGCTGCTGGTGACGTTTGGTTCCCAGAAGGAAGCTTTGCTGGTGTTGCTCGCCGTGCCATTCGCATTCATTGGCGGGGCCATCGCCCTGTATGTGCGGGGAATGACCCTGAATGTCTCCAGCGGAGTCGGATTCACAGCCCTGTTCGGGGTCGCGATCATGGACGGGGTACTGATGGTCGAGTGGATCACGGCCTTGCGCCAGCGAGGCCGTTCGCTGGACGAAGCGATTATCGAAGGGGCGCAGGGACGCCTGCGTCCGATCCTGATGACGTCTTCGGTCGCCATCCTGGGACTGCTGCCCGCTTCGATTGCCCGCGGGCTCGGATCGGATGTCCAGCGTCCGCTGGCGACTGTCATTGTCTGGGGCCTGGTCAGCGCCGTGCTGCTGACGCTGTTTGTAGTACCGGTCCTGTACCGGATCTTCGCCCCGCGAGTTCACCCGATTGGGACAACTCCCGGCCATTGAGTGGTCAACGGACGGCATTTCCTGCCGTTTTCAGCCCATTCGAGAGCAACTCCCACATCGGAATCGACAATTCGTCTTGTCGGCTTTTTCAGAATCGGCTATCAGTCCCCCCGCGCCGGAGGTATGGCCCATGCGCGAGGCGATTCTCCTCGCCGGATTCATATCGAAAATCACGTCCTTACACGACTCAACGCATCCGTTGCAGGATTACTCTCTGCGATGTGTGCGAGGAAACCAGACCCATGCAGCACGCCACTTGCGACAGAGCGAATCGACTCTGGTCGCTGCCGCGCGCCCTTGTGCTGGGTTGCGGATTGATGCTGTGTCACCAGTCCGTCTGGGCACAGTTTCCTGGAGAAGCCGACCTCGGTTCCGGAATGGTCGCACCCGCGCCTGCCCGGGGACGAAGCCTTCCCCAGGATTCACGCTCCAGACCGGCAAAATTGACACTGGATCCCGCCGAGGGGACTCCAGAAACACCATTTACGCTTGATGAACCGATGGTGGCGGTGAAGATCGAAGGGAATACCACGATTCCCAAGTCGGAAATCGCCCACCATATCAAGACTCGCCCCGGCCGAACGGTCACCGCGAAGCAGATCAAAGACGATGTCGATGCCCTGGTCCGGACACGCTGGTTCGCCACCGTTGAACCCTCAATCCGCCGGACGGATGAAGGGAACGTGCTGGTCTTTCGCGTGCTGGAACGTCCGATCGTCCGCAAGGTCGAATACAAGGGGAACAAGAAGATCAAGACTTCGGTCTTCGACCGCATGACGCAGTTGAAGCCCGGTCAACCGTATGACGTCAGTGTGAACAAGGAATGTGCGCGGCGGATCGAACAGCACTACCGCGAAAAGGGATATGCCTTTGCAACGGTGGAACTGGAACGGGGCGATGTTCGCACGGACCCCGACCGGATTGTCGTCTTCCTGATTAACGAAGGGCCGAACGTCAAAGTGACAAAGGTGACGTTCGACGGCAACGACACGTTCTATGACCCGCTGCTGAAAACCAAGACCCGTTCCAAGACGCGAATCCTATGGCTGTTCGGCGGAAAATACGATCCGACGACCATCAACGATGACGTCGAAGGGGTTCGCAACTACTACTACAGCCTGGGTTATTTCGATGTGAAGATCACACCCGAGCAAAAATTCGCCGAGGACAAGTCGACGGTCGAACTGCACTACCAGATCGATGAAGGGGTCCGTTACCGCATCAACGAAATCTCGGTGATGGGGAACGAGGTTCTCTCGGAAGAAGAGCTGATCGGGATGATGAAGGTCAAGCCCGGTGAAGAGTACAACGAGCGGCACATCAACAAGGATGTGGAAGCGATCATGGCCAAGTACGGCTCACAGGGCCGACTGTTCGCCCAGGTGGCTCCCGTCCGCCGCTGGTCCGAAGAGCCTGGCGTGCTGGACCTGGTTTACCGGATCAACGAAGACAAGGTCTATCGGATTCGCAACATCGGCGTGCATATCTCTGGCGATTACCCTCATACGCGGACCAACCTGATCCGCAACATTTCGCCAATTCAACCGGGAGATCTTGCGGATCCGAAAAAGATCCACATGTTCAAGCAAAAGCTGGCGGGCTCAGGATATTTTGACACCGAAGGTGGTGGGCCTCGCGTCGAAACCACTCCGGTGAAAAGCAAAACCTGGCTGACGGCTCCGTCGATGGACGTGGCCCGCGGGCAGGGTGACTTGCCGGTCCGCCGTGATGTCCAGGGAAGCGAAATCCCCGCCGAGGTTCGTAGTGATCTGCCGGTGGGACACAGTGTCGCGCGTCCTCAAACGCGTCCCGCCCCGCCAACAGCACCAGTTTCGACTCGCAGTACGACTCCGGGGACAACCACGCCGGTGATTCCTTCTCGCGCTCCGATCGAGCGTCCCGAGATGCCGTACCTGCTGGACTACACACCGGTCGCCGACGAACCAGAAGTTCAAGATGACAATGCAAAGCTGGCCCCGTTGACGCCCATCTTTCGTGGCCAGAGCCGTGATCCGCTGCGACCACCGGAAAACCCGATTTACGACGTCAGCCCACAGGGGAATCCGTGGGGTAAAGCGATCGAGAATCCGGATCCCTACGATGAGCTGAACCGGTTGCCTCCCCCCGAATTCATTGACCTGGATGCATTCCTGAGCGAAGCACGAACCGGCCGCCTGATGTTCGGTGTCGGTGTGAACAGTAACTCGGGCCTCGTCGGGAACATTGTTCTCAGCGAGCAGAACTTTGACATCCGTCGACCACCAACCAGTTGGGACGACATCTGGAACGGAACCGCCTGGCGCGGCGCCGGTGAAAAGTTCCGAATCGAAGCCATGCCGGGGACCCAGTTCAGCCGCTACCTGGTTGACTGGACGAACCCCTACTTCATGGACACGAATAACAGCCTGGGCGTCAGTGGCTTCTACTTCAACCGCTACTATCAAAACTGGACGGAGCAGCGTCTGGGTGGAAGAATTCGCGTTGGACGCCAGTTCACGCAACAGTGGTCCGGATCGGCAGCCTTGCGGTTGGAAAACGTCGATGTCTTCAATCCGTCTACAGCGTTTCCCCCACCGTTGCTGAAGGATGCCCTGGGTTCAAACTTCCTGTCGACCGGGCTCTTCACCCTGGCCCATGACACCCGCGATTCACCATTCATGCCGTCGCAGGGTCACCATGCGGAAGTCAACTTTGAACAGGCTTTCGGACAGTATGACTACTCCCGCGTCAACGTGGAAGGACGTCAGTACTTCACGATGTACCAACGACCGGACGGCGGCGGGAAGCACATCCTGAGCGTCCGCGGTGAAGTGGGCTGGACTGGAAACAGCACCCCGATCTTCGAACGGTACTTCGCAGGGGGGCTGCAATCGTTCCGCGGCTTCTACTTCCGCAGCGTCAGCCCCGTGCAGAATGGAGTTTACGTCGGGGGTGACTTCATGGTCCTGGGAAGCGTGGAATACATGCTGCCGGTCCTGGCGAATGAAATGGTTCGCGTCGTGACCTTCAGCGATTTTGGAACGGTGAACGACAAGGTGTCGCTCAGCGACTTCCGTGTTTCGGTCGGTGCCGGTCTTCGCGTGACGGTCCCGATGCTGGGTCCCACGCCGCTGGCATTGGACTGGGCCGTTCCGATCGTACGGGATCCCAACGACCGAACCCAGTTGTTCAGCTTCTTCATGGGCCTGAACCGTTGACAGGACCGGATGGAATCGGGCGTAATCCTCGTTGGATGACGGAACAGGTTCCGTCGCCATCCCGATTCCACAGGTCTGGTCTGTCATGATCCTTGAAGGTCTTGTTACCAGTTTGAACGCAGCAGGGATGCTGAACCTGGCCCCCATGGGGCCGATCGTCGATGAGACGATGTCGCACCTGATCCTGCGTCCCTTCCAGACATCGACCACATTCCAGAACCTTCGCCAGCGACCTCAGGGCGTGTTTCACGTTGTGGATGACGTCCTGTTGATTGCCCAGGCGGCGCTGCATCGGCTGCCGGTGCTCCCCGAGACATTCCCCGCAGAAAAGATTAACGGGCGGGTCCTGAAGGACTGCTGTCGCTGGTACGAGTTCGAGATCATCGAGTGCGATGAATCCTCTGAGCGAACGCGACTTGAAGCACGCGTCGTTCATACCGGACGAATTCGAGACATGTTCGGTTTCCACAGGGCGCGCCATGCCGTCCTGGAAGCGACGATCCTCGCCACTCGACTGCATCTGATCCCCGAGCAGGAAGTTCGAGCACAGTTGAAGGGCCTTTCGATTCCCGTGGAAAAGACTGCGGGCCCGCGCGAACAGGAGGCATTTGCCCTGGTCTGCGACGTCGTCGACTCGTGGTATCTGGACCGGACATCATGACCGACCATGGACGGACGGCGATCGTGATGTCGCGGTTGCCCCGGTTGGTTGATCCCCACGCCCTGTGGCTGCGAGGACTGCGGGCCGCATTGCGGCGGATTCAGGAACATGGCGGGACGGTCGTTCGGATCCGCCAGACGGCGGGAAGTGATTTCATCCAGCGCGGCGCTGAACGCCTGGGACTTCCGGTGGACGTCATTGCTGACGGCAGTTCCACTGCAGGGAACGATGCATCGGATACCGACATTCACACCGTTCGCGATCGACGTGTGATGTCTGCCGCGGACACCGTACTGGTGCTCGGAATTCGAGCCCAGGGAAACATTCATCGGGCGCTGGTCGAGTATCTTGCATCCGGCGGCCGAGTTGAACTGGTGGATCTTCCAGGACTGCAGCCATCCACGGTCCGGGACGAACTGATTCGACTGGGGGCGTCCACCTGGCCTCCGTCCGCCGAAGATCAGGCTCCCTTCAACGGGACCAGCGATGCCCCGGTGCAGTCGCATCACTCGATGTCTGTCTACGAAATCGTCCCGTTTCCACCACCGGACCAGTGGGTGTTTTTGTCGCACTCGACACGTGCCTGTCCTGGTCCCTGGCCTCATCAGTCCTTTTGTGACTATGCGGATTCTCTGCTCGATGAATTGCCGGATGCGGACCACTCAGCGAGCGCGACTCTGGCCAGAATCGTCGCACAGCGCCGCGTGATCAGTTCCCCGCAATCAAATCGGGGACAGCACCCGGTCGTCTGCTTGACGGAGGTTCCCTTGATGGAACTACCTCTACTGCGTCAATACCAAGTCCACCGAACGCGGTGGGACTTTGAACCGTTTGGAGTGTGTGTTGACCGTGACTGGTTGCAGTCCCGCGGTGCGCGGCCGGTCATCTATGGTGACGAGGCGACCTGGCTGCAGTTGTCCGATGCGGATCGCCCGTATTTTCAACTATGCCCAGCGCAGGTCGAATCCTCGGGAGACCCAGGACCGAAGACGGATTGGAGAATTGAACGAGAATGGCGTCACGTTGGTGACCTGGATCTTCAACATCTGCCTCGCGACAAGGGATTGGTGTTTGTGCCAACCTTTGAAGTCGCCATGCGACTGGCCGGCATCTCCCCCTGGCCGTTGACGCTCGCGCCCGCCCCGATTGATGCAATCTGATGCGCATTCCCGCCGGACTCACGTTTACACGATTGTAGCCAACTGCTACGTTCCAACCCTCGAGCCACTCCTGCTGGAGTGGACTCGATTTTCTGTCATTTTGCCTCATGTCGATTTACATATCATGAGTGATCCGCCGCGCGGAATTTCCCCGATCGATCTGATGGCGGAGCTTTCGCCGAACGTCCCTGGCCCGGCCGCGACGGAGCCCCATGCCGGTGCGGGAAACTCCAGGCCGGCGCCGCAGTCGCCCCTGGACCTGATCAACAACACACAGCAGTTGCTGGCATCGCTGTCGACGGAGCAACCCAGGTCCCAGCCGACTCCGTTTATTCCGCACGAGCCTGAACGGATTGACCAGATCGGGCTGTCGGGCGAAGAAATCGAGCGGCTGATACTGAAGTACCTGCTGGCACGGGGGTCAACAGAGGGACGTCGTGTCGCACAAAGCTTGTGCCTGCCGTTTGGCCTGATTGCTCCCATCTTCAACGATCTCAAGACACTGCAACTGGTGGCCTATCGCAACACGACTTCGATCGGGGACTACGAGTACATCCTGACCGATGTGGGACGCGAGCGAGCCCGGCGTTACAGCGAAGAATGCACCTATTTCGGTGCGGCTCCGGTCTCATTGAAAGAGTATGTTCGCTCGGTCCGGGCGCAGACCATCACCAATTACAGCACGACCGTTGCTGACCTGAAGCGCGCGTTCGCGGATTTGATCATCAACGACACGATGCTGCGAAGGTTGGGACCGGCGATCAATTCCGGCCGCGGCATGTTCCTGTTTGGTCCGGCCGGGAACGGCAAGACCAGCATCGCCGAACGAATTACCAATTGCTTTGGATCCGCGATTTACATCCCCAAGGCGATCGGGGTCGATGGTGACATTATTCGTGTCTTCGATCCGATCGTCCATGAGCGGGTCGATGACGGAACAACCGCTGGCGGATTGATGAACCATTCGAAGATCGATTCCCGCTGGGTCAAGGTCCGGCGTCCGACCGTGGTGGCCGGCGGGGAATTGACGATGGAGGAACTCGAGATCCGCCAGAACCACGGAACGAAAATCTGCGAAGCCCCCATGCAGCTGAAAAGCAATTGCGGCACGCTGGTCATCGACGACTTTGGACGACAGCGGATGCCGGTGGTGGAATTGCTCAATCGCTGGATTGTCCCGCTCGAGAAGCGCTATGACTTTCTCAGTGTCCCTTGCGGGAAACGAATCCAGGTTCCGTTCGACCAGATGATCATCTTCTCGACGAACCTGGAACCGCGAGATCTGGTGGATGCCGCATTCCTGCGCCGGATTCCCTACAAGATCCCCGTTCCCGATCCGACGCTGGAAGAATTCCACAAGCTGTTCGCCATGGTCGGCAGTAAGTTGGGACTTGGATATGAAAAACGCGCGGTCGATTATCTGATTGCCCGGCACTATGCTCCTGTCAAACGTCCCCTGCGCGCGTGCCAGCCACGCGACATCCTGATGCAGGTGAAATACTACTGCCAGTACCTGGGACAACCGGTCCGCCTGACTCCCGAAGCACTCGACTTCGCCTGCGAGAACTACTTCTCGATCATGTAACGCGGGAATTCCCGTCGCGTGGATAAAAAATGTGACGCAGAATTTCTGGACGCGCCATGTCGTCACACAGACGTGAATCAGGGCTTCACCCAGGGCCATCGCCTGTTTCAAGATGGGCGAAAGGACATTGGGTGGCCGCGGTTTGAGCGTTTGTCATTACCCACATCTTTCTACAACACGCTCCGCCCTCGCCCACCCTTTTTCAGTGCACACTGCGGGGGGGGCGGAACGGATGACTTTGCTTTCGCCTGTATTTACTCCTGCGGAGTACAGCGGGGCAGGCGACCAACGGAAAGCCCCAGTGGACGGTCGATGGGACGTGACATACCATTTGGTCAAGTTGAATATTGACCGCCATTCGCGCGCCATCAAAAGACATCTCCACTTTCTGAAGAGATGTGGGTAATGACAAGGGCTCCAGCCCCAGCCACCCCAGACTCCCAGACGGAAAAAAGGCGATGGCCCTGGGGATCACCAACCTCGGATTGATCCACGGGCGCCGCCAAAATCCGGATTTCCAGCGGGTCGGCCCCTGCGCCTTGGTGGTGATTTTTGCGAGACTTTGTCAGAGTGCATCAGAGATCGGAACAGCAAGGTTCGGATGCCAGACAGCCAGTTTGTCCGTGGGGTCAACGATGGTGGAGACTGCCGGTCAGAAGTTTCGAAAGGCCATCGAAGCGGAATCTCCGCTTCAGGTGGTAGGGGTCATCAACGCATATTGCGCACGGCTTGCCGAGCGGGCAGGATTTCGCTCGCTGTACCTCTCGGGAGCCGGAGTCGCGAATGCATCCTTCGGCCTTCCGGATCTCGGCATGACCTCGCTGAATGACGTGCTGGAGGACGCGCGGCGGATTACCGCAACGACGCCGCTTCCACTACTCGTCGATTGTGATACAGGTTGGGGAAGCCCGTTAACGATCGCCAGAACCGTCCGAGAAATGACGCGTGCCGGTGTGGCGGCCATTCACCTGGAAGACCAGATCGACACCAAGCGATGTGGACATCGACCCGGAAAGCAACTGGTCTCAACCGACACGATGGTCCGCCGCCTGAAAGCGGCCGTCGATGCGCGGACCGATGTCAGCTTCTGCATCATGGCCAGGACCGATGCCGCCGCAGGTGAAGGGCTTGAGGCCGCCATTGAACGTGCGGCCAAATACGTCGAAGCCGGGGCGGATTTGATCTTCGCCGAAGCATTGACGGAACCGGAGCACTTCAAACAGTTCTCGCGGTCGATTTCCGTACCGGTCCTCGCAAATATGACCGAGTTCGGACGGACTCCTCTGCAGACTGTCGATCAGTTGCGAGATCTGGGCATTCGACTGGCCCTGTATCCCCTGACAGCGTTTCGAGCCATGAACGCGACCGCAGTTCGCGTCTATCAGACCGTGCGAGCCGAAGGGACTCAGCAATCACTGCTCGATTCCATGCAAAACCGGGCCGAACTTTATGATGTCCTCGACTACTACGCGCAGGAGGAGAGGCTGGAACCCGAATCCTGATCCATGGCATCAGTACTCGGATACGAGGCCCGATCACGGCCAGGCCAGTTGTCGTTTGTCAGCGCATTCACGACCCACATTCAGGAAAAACTCATGAGCGCCGGACTGGAAGGAATTGTGGCGGGGCGCACGTCGCTCAGCACCGTTGGCATCGAAGGTTGCGGACTGACCTATCGCGGCTATTCGATCGAAGATTTGTCCGAGCAGGCGACATTTGAAGAGGTTGCCTGGTTGCTGCTGCGCGGCGAGCTTCCGAACCAGACCCAGTTGGATCAATACCGAAAGACGCTATGCGGCCTGCGCCGGTTGCCGAACGAGTTGAAAGTGATCCTGGAACAGATTCCCGGAACGTCGCATCCGATGGATGTCCTTCGGACAGGCTGCTCGGCATTGGGGTGCATGGAACCGGAAGGGCCCGGTCAGGGTCCGCTTGAACTGGCCGATCGTCTCATCGGCGCCTTCCCCTCCATGCTCATGTACTGGCACTGGTTCCACACGGCGGGCAAGCGTATTGAGACCGATTGCGACGCGAATTCCGTCGCGGGACATATCCTGTCGCTGCTGCATGGCCGCGCGCCAACCGAGATTCATGAGCGGGTCATGGATGTCGCATTGATCCTGTATGCCGAGCACGAATTCAACGCGTCGACATTCACCGCCCGGGTTGTGACATCTACACTGTCCGATTTCTATTCGGCAATCACTGCGGCGATTGGAACCCTGCGTGGCCCGCTGCATGGGGGAGCGAATGAAGCGGCGTTCGAATTGATTGACCGGTATACCACTCCGGACGAAGCGGAGCAGGGGGTCATGGAACTGCTGCGCAAGAAGGCCAAGATCATGGGATTTGGCCATCGAGTCTATCGATCAGCCGATCCCCGTTCGGATGTGATCCAGGTCTGGGCCGCTCAATTAGCGAAGGCGGTCGGCGACACCCGGCTTTATCCGGTCTCGGAACGGGTGGAGGCGGTCATGCGGCGCGAGAAGCGGTTGTTTCCCAACCTGGATTTCTACAGCGCCAGCGCCTTCCACTTCCTGGGCATTCCCACGTTGTTCTTCACTCCGCTGTTTGTCTTTTCCCGAATCTCGGGTTGGGCAGCGCACGTGATCGAGCAGCGAACGGACAACCGTCTGATCCGACCGACGGCCGATTACGTGGGCCCGGCGCCACGTCCATTCCTGCCACTCTCCAATCGTTGATCACTGCAGCCCGTTGCCAAGGATTTTCGGCATGAGTCCCATTTCGAATGAAGTTCGCCCCTACGACACTGTCATTGCCAGCATCGCTGACTATGTCTGCCAGCCTGCCGCGTTCAGCGAGGAAGCACTCGCCACTGCGCGACTCTGCCTGCTCGACAGCCTCGGTTGTGCCCTGCTGGCCCTCGATTTTCCCGCCTGTACGAAGCTGATCGGCCCCAGTGTCCCGGGGGCGGTGCTTCCTTCCGGAGCCCGCGTTCCGGGAACAGATCTGTCGCTGGATCCGGTCCAGGCGGCGTACTGCTTCGGAACCATGATCCGCTGGCTCGACTACAACGATACCTGGCTGGCCGCCGAGTGGGGGCACCCCTCCGATAATCTCGGAGCAATCCTGATGGTCGCCGACTGGCTGAATCGCCGTGACTCAAGCCCTCAGGCATCGCCACTGCGAATCCGAGATGTTCTACACGCCATGATCCAGGCCTATGAAATCCAGGGAGTCCTGGCGCTGGACAACGCGTTTAATCGAGTCGGCATCGACCACGTGATCCTGGTCCGGGTCGCGTCCACGGCGGTGACAACGAGACTGCTGGGAGGAACACGTGATCAGGTTGCCGCGGCAGTCAGCCATGCCTGGCTGGATGGAGGTCCTCTTCGCACGTACCGACATGCGCCGAACACGGGGTCGCGAAAGAGTTGGGCGGCCGGCGATGCCACACGGCGAGCCGTTCAACTTTCACTCTGGACGCTGGCGGGCGAAATGGGATACCCGACCGCGCTGACTGCTCCCACATGGGGCTTCCAGGATGCCATGTTCAGGGGACGCACCATCACTCTGGCACGCCCGTTCGCCGACTATGTGATGCGGAACATCCTGTTCAAGGTCTCGTTCCCAGCGGAGTTTCACGGGCAGACTGCCGTCGAAGCGGCATTTCAGCTGCATCCCCTGATCAAAGATCGCTGGGAGCAGATCGAACGAATCGCGCTCGAAACTCAGGAGCCAGCAGTCAGGATCATTTCCAAAACCGGCCCGCTGCACAATCCGGCAGACCGCGATCATTGCCTGCAGTATCTTGTTGCGGTCGCCCTGGCCCATGGCAACCTGACGGCCAATCACTACGAAGCCGAAGCCGCGGCCAACCCGTTGATCGATCAGCTGCGAAGTCTGATGAGCGTTGCCGAAGTCCCCTCGTACTCACGCGACTATCTCGATCCCGACAAGCGTTCAATCACGAATGCCATTCAGATCCACTTCAAAGACGGAACGGCCACGCCACGAGTCGAAGTCGAGTACCCGCTGGGTCATCGTCGTCGCCGCCACGAGGCACGACCGGCGCTGGTGGAGAAGTTCCTGCACAATTCGCACAGCCTGAAGAACGCCAGCGAAATTGTGTCGTTGTTCAGTTCCACCGACCAATTGGACTCCATGTCCGTTTCTGATTTCGTCAATTTGACACGGACGGCGGAAACTTCTGCCTGAGATGTTCTGCCGATGCGTATAATTTGCGCATCAGCAACAACACGACGGGCGACGGCATGGTAACCGTTCACGGGTCGGGGACTGACTCATTTTCACGGCGAACAACAAGCATCTTCCATGGACGCGATAAGACAACGACGCGCCGTTTATCAGTGAAAATGGGTCTGTCCCCCTCGCTTGCCCGTGAACAGTTACACGGCAATTATTCACATCACTAATCCATCAAGACGGGTGGGAAGTCATGAAGACCCTCCTCGATCTGACACGTGAAATTCAAGGCCAGGAGTCCTCCATCCGGCAGGGTGGAGGAACCGCAGGCCAGGAGCGTCAACGGCGACTGGGACGACTGACCGCTCGTGAGCGCATCGACCAGTTACTCGATCCGGGAACGCCATTTCATGAACTCGGAGTGTGGTCCGCCTGGGGAATGTACTCGGAATGGGGATCCGTCCCGGCCGCCGGGGTGGTCGTGGGAATCGGCGCCGTTCATGGCCGGGGGGTGCTGGTCGTGGCCAACGACGCCACCGTCAAGGCGGGTGCGTTTTTCCCCCAGACTGTGAAGAAAGTCCTGAGAGCTCAGCGGATTGCCATGACATTCCGGCTGCCGCTGGTCTACCTCGTCGATTCCTCGGGAGTCTTTCTGCCGCTGCAGGATGAAATCTTTCCGGACGAAGATGATTTCGGGCGGATTTTTCGCAACAACGCTGTCATCTCGGCCATGGGGATTCCGCAGTATTCGGCCGTCATGGGTAACTGCGTTGCGGGCGGAGCGTATTTGCCCGTGCTCTCGGATACCTTGCTGATGACGGAAGGGAGTCAGCTTTATCTGGCCGGCCCGGCACTCGTCAAAGCCGCGATCGGACAGACGGCGGATCCCGAGGAACTCGGTGGCGCACGGATGCATGCCGAAATCAGCGGCACTGTCGATTACCGCGAACCCAATGATCCCACGTGTCTGCAGCGACTGCGGTCATTGATCGACCTGCTGCCCAGGCCGATCCAGCCACCAGCCCTCGCAGCAACGGAACGCGATGAACAAGAGGTCTATTCGATCGCCCCTGGCGACGGACGCACCGAATTCGATGTGCGCGAGTTGCTGAAGTGCATTGTGGACGCCGGTTCACTGAATGAGTTTCGCGACGAATACGGAGCGACAATTGTCACGGCCTACGCCCGCATCGAAGGGCGTCCGGTGGGGATTGTCGCCAACCAGTGCCGTCGTTGCCGGACATCGGCCGGCGAATTGCAGATCGGTGGAGTGATCTACGCGGATTCGGCCGAGAAGGGGGCTCGATTCGTGATGGAATGCAATCAAGCGGCAATCCCACTGATTTTCCTGCAGAACGTGCAGGGGTTCATGGTCGGCAAGCAGTCTGAGCAGGCCGGGATCATTCGCTCGGGCGCCAAACTGGTCAATGTCGTCAGTAACAGTGTTGTTCCGAAATTGACGGTGGTGATTGGCGGCTCATTCGGCGCCGGGAATTATGCACTGTGCGGCAAAGCCTATGACCCGTGGCTGATCCTGGCC
>Ga0265327_10002903_pt1 | contig 17207 bp, 13 predicted proteins | sample 41621metaG_FD_202089 | JGI IMG/M metagenome (GOLD analysis project Ga0265327, IMG submission 202089) | Rhizosphere microbial communities from Carex aquatilis grown in University of Washington, Seatle, WA, United States - 4-16-21 metaG | ecosystem: Host-associated > Plants > Roots > Rhizosphere... | reverse complement strand
GCGCAATTCTTGCACAGCCATATGGCGTTGTCTATTGATGCCCGTTGTTGACTACTCATCAAGGGATCATAGCGAGGTCCTCCGGGAGAAGCTGCGCAAATATGGCTGGCCTCACCTGCTGAGATTGAAATTCCTTGAGATGAGTGCGGAGCACTCGTCGGAGCGCAGCAATCAGGGTTCGAACATGAGTTACTTACTCTTAGTTGCAGGTTTTTGATTACGGCTTTCTTGAAATCGTCTCGAGCCATGAGCGATTGTAGACTGCGCGGTAATGAACGCCAGAGCGAAAACCACGCCAGCCCGAGGGTGAGGATAGTGCATACACATTTGTCACCGCGTTTCTCAGATCCTTTGCGTTGTTTCCGGATGCAATCTAGGCCTATAATCCTCGGAACCGACCATGATCCCTCACCTTTTGGTTTTCGCGTCGCTCGTCCTGGGAGTTCCCCAAGGGGTGTTCCTTGGGATACGACTCGTGCATTTCCTGGGCGTGTCCGGGCCGCTGGAGGCGGTGATTTTGATCCTGAGTTGCTTCGCCGGAATTTTTCTTGGCTATGCCGAAGTCCTCCTGCTTCGGAAATTGATGCCGAGGCGTGATCCCTGAGAGTAGGATCTGTCGGGCTTTCAGCTCTCGAAAAAGGCATCGCCGAGACCTTGGCCTGGGCCAAGGCTGGTATCGGACCCACCGTTGGTACTGACGCACGTTGGAGATTGCTGGTTTTCGGTTTTTTGGTTTCGGGGGAGAGGAACAGAAGAGGAAGAGCGAGCGGGAGACGCTCGCGGCCCCAAGGGAAGCGAAGAGAGGGAAGGAGGTTGTCGCGGGGGGGGCGAAAGAGAAGCTTTCGGCGGGCGGAGGGGTCGCCACGACGGATGAGAATCGGAGGGCGAAAGGGGGCGTTTGTCATCATGGCGCCTCGAAAGGCGCCACTCCCAGTGACGAGACGAAAGCGGAGCTTTCGGCTTTGAAGAGGCTTGGCGGGAGGCTGAGGGTCGCGGCTTGGTGGGGTGACGCGGCAGGCGTGATTGCAAAAGACCCGCACCGGGGACCGGTGCGGGAACTTTCCGAAAGCGGAGCTTTCGGCTGCTTTGTCAGCACTCGACGACGTTGACGGCGAGGCCGCCGCGGGAGGTTTCCTTGTACTTGGAGCTCATATCGCGGCCGGTGTCGCGCATGGTTTTGATGACCTTGTCGAGGGAGACGAAGTGGGAGCCGTCGCCGGCGAGAGCGAGGCGGGCGGCATTGATGGCTTTGACCGAGCCCATGGCATTGCGCTCGATGCAGGGGATCTGGACCAACCCGCCGACGGGGTCGCAGGTGAGGCCGAGGTTGTGCTCCATGCCGATTTCGGCGGCGTTTTCGACCTGCTTCGGGGTGGCACCGAGGTACTCGGCGAGGCCGGCGGCGGCCATGGAGCAGGCGACGCCGACTTCGCCCTGGCAGCCGGCTTCGGCCCCGGAGATGGAGGCATTCCGCTTGTATAAGAGTCCGATGGCGGCGGCGGTGAGGAGGAAGCGGTGGACGCCATCCGGATAGGGCGAGTGCTTGAAGCGAACGGCGTAGTGGAGGACGGCGGGGATGATGCCGGCGGCGCCATTGGTGGGGGCGGTGACGACCCGGCCGCCGGCGGCGTTTTCCTCGTTCACGGCGAGGGCGTAAAGATTCACCCAGTCGAGGATGGCGAGCGGGTCGGAGAGGGAGGCTTCGGAGTTGTTACGAAGGTTCTCGTAGATGGTGGCGGCGCGGCGTTTCACGTGGAGGCCGCCGGGGAGGGTGCCTTCGTGGGTGCAGCCGCGCTTCACGCAGGCCTGCATGGCGGTCCAGACGGCATCGAGGCGGGCGCGGGTTTCGGCCTCGGGGCGGCGGGAGTTTTCATTGGCCAGGGCGAGGGTGGCGATGGAGAAGTGGTTCCGCTCGCAGTGGTCCATGAGCTCGGCGGCGCAGATGAAGGGAAACGGCAGGGCGCTGTCGTCCTCGGGCACGGCGGCCTTCATTTCGGCCTCGGAGGCGATGAAGCCGCCGCCGAGGGAGTAGATGATGTTTTCGGTGAGGAGGCCGCCGGCGGCATCGTAGGCCTGGAAGTGCATGCCGTTCGGGTGGAGCGGCAGCGGCTTGAGGCGCTTGAAGTCGAGGTCCTGCTTCGCGTCGAAGGGAATGACGGTGCCCCAGGGCAGGGTGAGCGTTTTGGCAGTGGAGACGCCGGCGAGGAGGGACTCGATGGCATCGACATCGACGGACTCGGGGTCCTGGCCGAGGAAGCCGAGGATGAGGGCCTTGTCGGTGCCGTGGCCTTTTCCGGTGGCGGCGAGGGAGCCGTAGGTATCGCAGCGGACGCGGGCGACCCGGTCGGCGAGGCCGCGGGCGTCAAGATCGAGGACGAATTCGCGGGCGGCCCGCATGGGACCGACGGTGTGCGAGGACGACGGGCCGATGCCGATCGTGAAAAGGTCTAGGGCGGAGGGCATGGCGGGGTGTGCAATGGAACAAGAGCGCCCGATGTGAAGACGACCACCCTGCGGGTGTCAACCGGCCAGCGGCACCCGGCGGGCCGCTTGTGCGTTTTCTTCAGGAATTCAGGGATCGGGGGCAATGACGAGGCGAGAAGAGAGCGGTCGTGCCGCTGCGCGGGTGGTTTTAGAAGCGGACTAAAGTCCGCGCTCCAATACCATTTCTCCGCTGGGTGACCGAAGGGAGTCTGCTCTCTGACACCGATCACTGATCACCCGGCACTTGAGAGGACGCAGTGCGGATGAACGAGCGGGCTTACACTTTTTCTTTTCGATTTCCCGCAAATGGTGCAGCTTCGCGAAATGGGCAAGCCGAGGATCGGGCTGGTTTCGGACTACTTCCGGGCGGGGGTGGCCGAGGGGGCGGCGGCGTATGCGCGGGCGCATGACCTGGAGATCGACCCGCGGTGGTCGGTGCGGGGGGATTGGATGACGCAGCAGCCGGAGTGGGACGGGGTGATCGCGGAGGTGGTGGACATGCCGGGGTTGGAGGAACGCCTGCTGGCGCTGCGCCTGCCGATGGTGCTGCTGGCGCCGATGGCCAAGGCGCCTCCGGAAATGCCGCAAGTGGAGATCGATGCCCGGGCGTGCGGGGCGATGGCGTTTGACGAGCTGGAGTCGATCGGCGCGCGCAGCCTGGTGACGTGGCGTTGCTCGAACCGCCCGATCGACCTGGAGGCCTGCGCGGGGTTCATTGATGCGGCGAACCAGCGGGGGCGGCGGGTGATCGATCCCGAGCCGCTGCGACGGGCGGTGCAGGCCCAGATGAGCCATGGGGACTTTGTGCGGCTGTGTGCGGACGTTTTGACGGAGGTGGAACGGCCGGCCGGGATCTTCCTGGTGCACGCCGGGTATGCCTACTCGCTGCTGATTGAATTGCGCGCACGGGGTTTCCGCATCCCGGAGGATGTGGCGATCGTGGTAATCCAGAAGGACGTGCAGGGCACGGCGGAGATGGCCTCGGTGCCGCTCACGACGGTGGACCCGGACAATTGGCAGCAGGGCTACTTCGCCGCGGCGCGCCTGCACCGGCTGATCCAGGGCGAGGCGATGGATGCCGCCACGCATCGCATCCCGCCGGTGGGGGTGACCCGCCGCGACAGCACCGGCCGCCCGGTGGCCCGCGATCCGGCGGTGGCCAAGGTGCTGCATCTGATCCGGGAGCGGTTCGCCACGGACCTGAAGGTGGATGAACTGGCGCGCTTGGTGGGCGCCAGCCGCCGCAGCCTGGAGGAACGGTTCCGCAAGGAAATGCGGCTCAGCATTCACGATGCGCTGGTGAAACGCCGCACCGAGGAGGCGAAGCGGCTGCTGCGGGCGACGCCAATGAGCATCGCCCTGATCGCGGAAGCGTGCGGGTATTCCTCGGTCCACTATTTCTCCACGGCCTTCAAGCGGGAGGTGAAAACCAGCCCGGCGGCGTATCGCGCCGGAGTTGCCAAGGGCCGCGAAGGACGTCCGTAGGTGGGTCGGATGAGGCCCGTGGAGGTGCCTCCGGGACCGGATTTCCCTAACAGAAGGTGCGTTTCGGGTCGCTCAGCCGCCGTTCCGGACCCCGCGCGGCTGCTTTTCGGCAGGCGTGAGGCCCATTTGATTGCGGTTTTTCCTTTTGTTTTTGCGCAAAAATTATCCGCCGATCGGGCGGTTGGCGGCGACGGAATGGGACCTGTTAGAGAGGTGCCGGGAGTTCCGTCGGCCGGCCCGATCCCCGCCGGGGGCGCGACGGCCATTTTCTAACCGATTCTCCCTACGCTTTGTGGCGCGAAGGATTGCGGGCGGGCAGTCCGCATTGTTAGAATGCAGGCCGCATCGTGCCAGCCCGGTCGGGCCAGGTGATTGGAAGGTCATTTCGGGCCGCAGGCGGCTGCACGCATTCTATCACCGGCCGCGCTAACCGTTGGATTTTCAGTTTGCCACGGCCATGGAGTGCCCGCTTAATGCGCCAGTCTCCGGTTTGAGACGCTGTCCCAACACCACGATCCCTACCCGAATCGCATGCGCCAAAGACTCCTTCCGCTTGCTGCCCTCGCCTTGGTAGCCACTCTCCTCTCCAATTGCTCCTCGTCTGTTCCGGTTCTTTCCAAGAACTCGATCAACAAGTCCGGCTGGTCCCTCGGGTTCGGCTCGTCTGAGAGCTTCCCCGTCGCCTCACCGACCTCCGCGGTCAGCGTTGCCGCCTCCTCGCACGTCAAGGACAAGCACGGCATGCCGGTGTATGCCTTCAGCGAGCGGGCTCGCCTCGTCCGCACCACGGCTTACCACCCGGCTGAAAGCGATCACCTGATCTACGGCAGCCAGAACGCCACCGGCACCCAGCTCCGCTACACCAATCGTGTCCGCAGCGCCGCCGCCGACTGGTCCTTTTATCCCGTTGGCACCGTCTTCCGCATCACCGGTCTTCCCTATCTCTACGTGGTCGATGACTACGGCTCGGCCCTGACCGGCACCGGCACCATCGACATCTTCACGCCGGACAACGACGTGATGCAGCAGTGGGGCAAGCGCAACGTCGAGATCACCATCGTGCAGTGGGGTTCCTTCACCCGCAGCGCCGAGATCCTCACCAAGCGCACCGGCTACGACCATTGCCGCAGCATGCTGGCCAACATCGTGCGCCAGCGCCCGGACCTCGGCGGCACCGCCAAGGTCGGTGGCACCTCCAGCAACCGGAGCTGAACGGCCTCCCGTTTTCGAAAAGCCGCGACTTCCCCAAGGAAGCGCGGCTTTTTTCGTGCCCGCGGGACAGCGGCTTCCATCCGCGAGTTGCAAACGCATCTCGATTGCAACACAAGTCTTTTCAAATAAGCACCTTGCGAATCTAACAAGGCCCCCCGATGGTGGCTGCATGCACGATCACGCACACGCACACGGCGAAGAGCCCTCCTGGAAGCTGCTGTTGGGTTCGGCCCTCGCCTGCGGCACCTTCGGGGTCACGGGCGTGCTGCTGCAGCGGTATGCGGGGCTGGAGAGCTTCTCCTACGCGGCCTATGCGGCGGCCTACCTGGCGGGAGGCTGGGATGCGGCGCTCGATACCTTCGACCGACTGAAGCGTTTCCACCTCGATATCCACTTCCTGATGCTGGCGGTGGCGATCGGCGCCGCCGCCATCGGTGCCTGGTGGGAAGGCGCGGCCCTGCTGTTCCTCTTTTCCCTGAGCGGGGCGCTGGAAGCCATGGCGATGGCCCGCACCGAGCGGGAAATCGAGAGCCTGTTCCGGGATGCGCCGAAAACCGCGCTGCTGATCACCCCGGAGGGCAAGGAAGAGGAGATCAAGGTCGAATCGCTCAAGACAGGCGACCTCGTGCGGGTACTGCCGGGGGAGCAGTTTCCAGTCGACGCGAAGGTGAAAAAAGGGGAATCCGCCGCCGATGAAGCCAGCCTGACCGGGGAATCCGCCGCTGTGGACAAGGGGCCGGGAGACACGGTCTTCGGCGGCACGCTCAACACCTGGGGCGCGCTGGAGGTGGAGGTCTTGCGGGCGTCGCACGACAGCGCGCAGTCCCGGATCATTCACCTGATCCAGGACGCCCAGGCGAGCAAGGCTCCCTCGCAGCGGTTCACGGACCGCTTCGGGACGGGTTACACGATTTCGATCCTGGGGTTCGCCATCGTCATGTTCCTGATCTGGCATTTCGCGTTTGGCGTGCCGGCGTTCGAGTCGTTGCCGGGCAACCGCTCGGCGTTTTACCGCGCGATGACCCTGCTGGTGGTTTGCTCGCCGTGTGCCTTGGTCATTTCCATCCCCAGCGCGATCCTGACCGGCATCGCCGCCGGGGCACGGCGCGGTATTCTGTTTCGCGGAGGCATCGCCTTGGAAAACCTCGCAACGATCCAGCGGCTGGCGGTGGACAAAACCGGCACCCTGACCAAGGGCGAGTTGGAGCTGGTGTCGATCGAGGTTGCGGACGGCGGGGACGAAAATGAGATCCTGCGGATTTCGGCCGGGCTTTCGCGCCGGTCCACGCATCCGCTGTCACGGGCGATTGCCGGGACCTGGCACAAGCGCCACGGCAGCGAGGCCGAAGCCGCGGACAAGGTGAAGTCTATCGCCGGGCAGGGCTTGAAGGGGGTGCTGAAGGGCCAGGCGGTGGCACAAGGCCGGCGGGCGTTGTTTCCCGGCCATGTCTGGGTCAATGCGCTGCCGGACCCGGAGCCGGGCCTCACAGAGGTGCTGGTGGGCTCGGATCAGCTCGTGGGCCGCATCCTGCTGCGGGACGCGCTGCGACCGGAGGCGAAGGGACTCATCGCCCAGCTTCACAAGCAGGGCATCAAAATCGCCATGCTCACGGGTGACCGGCCCCAGGCCGCCGAACTGGTGGCCAAGGAACTCGGGCTCGACGAAGCCCGCGCGGGCCTCGCCCCAGAGGACAAGGTCGCCGCGATCAAGGCCTGGCGCGAGGCCGGCGAAAAGGTCGCCATGGTGGGCGACGGAGTGAACGACGCGCCCTCGCTGGCCGCGGCGGATGTTTCCATCGGCATGGGCCTGCGGGGATCCGACGCCGTGTTAGAGCAAGCGGATGTGGTATTGACCCACGACCGGCTGGAGCGGGTCATCGAGGCTCTGGAACTGAGCCGCCGCTGCCGGGCGATCATCCGCCAGAACCTCGTCATTTCGCTGGGGGTGGTGATCCTGCTGGGCCTGTCGGCGCTGGGTTCGTGGATTCCATTGCCTCTCGGGGTGCTGGGTCATGAAGGCTCGACCGTCATTGTGGTGCTGAACAGCCTGCGCCTGTTGTTCAGGAAGGGAACTGAAGCCGGTTGAAAAATGAGGCGTAGGTTCCACTTGTGCCGCCATGGCCGGTCCCTACTGTCGGAGCCATGGCACAAGGTGCGTTTGACAAGGGAGTGATCGACATCGGCCGGCTCCCGTTCCGGTTCAAGTTCCGCTGGCTCCTCACCATCCCCGCGTTCATCGTGTTGCTGGTGGGTGTCTTTTCATCCTACTACACCGTCCCGCCCGAGTCGGTGGCGGTGGTGAAGCGATTCGGGAAATACATGGAGGTGATGCCACCGGGGCTTCATTACAAGATCCCGTTTGGTGTCGACACCGCCACGCTGGTGCCGATCCGGCGGCAGTTGAAGCTGGAGTTCGGCTTCACCACGCCGGGAGGAACCAATCCCTTCCAAGCCAGCCATGAGCCCGAGCAGGAACGCGACATGGTCACCGGCGACCTGAATGCCGCCCAGGTCGAGTGGGTGCTGCAGTATGTGATCTCGTCTCCAAACGACTATCTCTTCCACGTCCGCACGCCGGAAAGCACGTTGCGCGACCTGACCGAGGCCGCGATGTGCGAGGTCATCGGCGACCGCACCGTGGATGAAGTTCTCACCATTGGCCGCGCCGAGATTGAAAGTGAGACGCTGAAGCGCCTGAAGAAGTCGCTGGAAGAATTCAACATGGGCCTGCGTGTGGAGCAGATCCAACTCAAGAACGTGCATCCCCCTGCACCGGTGCAGCGCTCGTTCGACGAAGTCAACCGCGCCCAACAGGAACGCGAGCAGATGATCAACGAGGCCAACGGCCAGTACAACCAGGTCATTCCGAAAGCCAAGGGGTCGGCCGACCAGCGCGTCTCCGCCGCCCAGGGCTACGCCATCCAACGCGTGAATGAAGCCGAGGGCGACGTGGTCCGCTTCAAGGAACTGCTGGCCCAATACGACAAGGCTCCCGCCATCACCAAGCAACGCCTTTATCTGGAAACAATGAACGAAGTGCTGCCGCAGCTCGGAAGCAAGGTCATCATCGATGAGGACGCGAAGCAGTTCCTGCCTCTGATGAACCTCGGCCAGGGAGCAGCCGTCTCCCCCACCCCCAAGCGCTGACCTTCCATCGCCATGAAAAAGATTCTTTCCTCCTTCTCAGTGGTCGGTGCCCTGATCGCCCTGATCATTCTCAATGGATGCCTCTACAACGTGGATGAGACCGAGCAGGTGTTCATCACCGAATTCGGCAAGGCGGTCGGGCAGCCGATCAATGCCGATCCCGCCCACAATGAGGCCGGCCTGCATTTCAAGAAGCCCTTCATCCAGGACGTCAACCGCATCGAAAAGCGAATCCTCGCCTGGGATGGCCCGGCCACGGAAATGCCCACCCGCGACAAGCTCTACATCTCGGTGGACAACTTCGCGCGCTGGCGGATTTCCGATCCGAAGACCTATTTCGAGCAGCTTCGCGACGAGCGCACCGCCCTGTCCCGCCTGGACGACATCATCGGCAGCGAAACTCGCAGTGTGGTCGCCGCCCATGACCTGATCGAGGTGATCCGCAGCGAAAAAGACCGCGTGCCGGTGCGCGATGAAGCCCTGGCCGCCGGCAATGCCAATCTCGGCGTGCTACCTCCAATCCAGTTCGGCCGCAGCAAGCTCGACCAGCAGATCCTCGAAGCCGCCGCGCCCAAGGTGAAGGACTGGGGCATCGAGCTGCTGGACGTGCGCTTCAAGCGCATCAACTACAAGACCGGCGTCATCGAGAAGATCTACTCGCGCATGGCTTCGGAGCGCCAGCAGATCGCGGATCGCTTCCGCTCCGAAGGCGCGGGTGAGGCCGCCAAGATCCTCGGCCGCAAGGAGCGCGATCTCCTTTCGATCCAGTCCGAAGCCTACCGCAAGGAGCAGGAGGTCAAGGGCAAGGCCGACGCGGAGGCCACCGGCATCTACGCCGGAGCCTACAACTCAAGCCCCTCGGCCGCGGATTTCTATCAGTTCGTTAAAACCCTGGAGACCTATCAGAAGTCGTTCTCAAAGGACACCACCGCGATCTTCACCACGAACAGCGACCTGTTCCGCCTGATGAAACACATCGAGCCGGTGAAGGCGGCCCCTTCAGGGCCTTGATCGAGAATGGAATGGAGTAGCCTCTTGCCTAAAAGTGGCTACTCCCCGAGGGATGGTCGTGCGCTTCAGTTTCGTTCCCGCGTTTGCCTTGGTCTGCGGGATCGCCCACGCGGAGAAGAATCTTTCACCGGAGATGAAATCGATTCTAACCGCCCGCCTCGACAAGAGCGGGGCTTGCATAAAGGTCGATGACCTCCGTGAGACGAAGAAAGAGGATCAGCCGACCCTCACGAATGACCACTACGAGGTCTACGCCGTGCCAGTACCGCCGGGACTCGCCGATGCGTTTTCGTATCACGTGATCCTGGAAAAGGATACGGGACGGTTCTGGATTCGCCGCAGCGGTGGATATGCCGGGATCACGAAGGTCTTTGGTCCCGGCACCATCGCGGTGAAGGGCGATCCGCAAAAGAAGGATACGCCTCCGAAGTAGCCGAACATGGAAGGTCGGGGCGGGATCGGGTGGTGTCGGCAGTTTTGCCGACTGCCGCATTCTCGGAAATTGAGGCACAGTGCCGAGGATTGCAAACGGTCAGGCCCACACGCCCTTGTCTTGCATGCAATAAGTTCGTTTGGGACCACATCGCCCATACAATGGATCTACGCTAGTTGCCCATTAACCCAATGAAAACGACCCACCTTCTTCCTGATGCCGCAAGGGCCTTCAGATGGAGCCACCAGCCCGGGTTCACCTTGCTGGTGACCCTACTGATGATGGTGCTGCTTACGATTCTGGCCCTTGGTATTCTCTCGCTTTCCACGGTCACGCTGCGCACCAGCCAAGCCCAGACCGCCCAAGGGGTGGCGAGGGCGAACGCCAGATTGGCACTGATGATGGCTATCGGCGAGTTGCAGAAGCAGACCGGCCCGGACCAGCGAATCACCTTCGCCGCCGACCAACTCCCGGGAGGAGCCGATGGTTCGACCACCGCCGCCACGGTTACACGCAATCATTGGACCGGAGTCTGCAAATCCTGGCTGAACACTGCGACCACCCGCCCGGCCACACCGGAGTTCCAATCGTGGCTGGTGTCGGCCCCGCCACAGAGCGCGATCTCGCTGGATTTCGTAAAGTCCCCCAGCAGTGGCTCGGTCGTAACACTGGTCGACAAAGGCAGCCTCGGTACCGCGCCCAACGGCCGGGTGGAAGTTCCGCTGATCGACTGCACGACGGCTGGTGCCGTTTCCTCGCGCTACGGCTGGTGGGTCGGCGACCAGGGAGTGAAGGCACCGGTGGCCACGCCCACGCCAACGACCTCCCAGGACCTCGCATCGATCCGGCAGAGTTTGCAGTCTGCGTCGCGGGCGGCGATTGAATTCGCCACCACTTCGGACAGCAAGGTGCCGTTTTCAGCCTTGGATAAAAACAGCAGCCAGGTGCGGCAGTTGACAGACTGGCAGCAGGCGCAGTTCGTGGCGTCCAGCACCGCAGGACCGAAGCCCTTGTTCCACGATCTCGCCGGCCATAGCCCGGGACTCTTGACGAACGTCCGGGCGGGTGGCTTCCGTAAGGACCTTTCCATGTATCTGGAGCAACCTTTGGACGACTCCATGAAAACGACCGCCCTCTATTCCGTAAGCGGAACCAAGGGTATCAACTGGAGCGAACTGTGGGTATACTACAATCTCTACAACCAGGCCCGCGGCGGCCTGCAGACCGGTGGCAGCTATGCCTACACCAGCGGCGGCGTGATGGACACCTCCGCTCCCTATCTGAAGTTGTCTCCCGACATGACCGGCATCGGAAGCGATCCCGCCACCCCCTACAAACAGCCGTCATTCATCAGCATGAAGACGATCCTGTCGCTCTACGGGGTACCGGTCACCAGCGGCAGCCCCGCGGTGACCAAGGTCCGCCTCTACCTGGTGGTCGATCCGGTGGTGACCTACTGGAATCCCCTCGACGTGCCGCTGGTGATCACGCCCGCCTTCAACTCCGTCAAATACTGGAAGCCGCCCTATAACCTCAATGTGAAGCGCGCAGGCAGCACGGATACCTACAACCTGGCCACCGCCCTGGCGGGGGGAGGCACCCAGTATATCGCCTTCCGGATCGGGAAGACCAAGCCGATCGTGCTGCGCCCTGGGGAGGTGCTGATGTTTTCCGAAGCGCCCGGAGCATCCAGCCCGACCGTGTTCAGCGCGGGTCGCGCCGTGATCGATGCCGACCTCGGCTTCCAGTTCGTGTCCGGGATGTCGTTCCTTCTCAACACGGCGAAGGACACCGCGAAGGACCTCGCGACCACGGAAACCTTCACCTACGACTTCACGCCGAACACGGTGGACAGCGGCTACTTTCTCACCGCCAACGAGACCTATTTCCTCAATACATTGTCCGGTACCCAGGAGGGCGACTACATGGCGCTGGGGACCGGGGCGACGATCTCGCCAAAAGTAGGCTCGACCGTGCCGATCCATGCCAGCGATTCGCAGTACTCCGACCTGTTCGCCAAGAACCTGACCGTGGAACACGGACGTCCTCTCACCGCCAGCCAGATCAATGGCCAGAAGCAACCGGTCGTGATCATGGCCTATTCGGCCAAGACCGAGCAAGACTCGGACCGACCGGGCAAGTTCCTCACCCGCTACAACCCGAAGGCGGGCACGTCGTTCCGGAATCTGCAGCCTGATGAATTCGAAACGCAACCGATGGAAATCCAGATCGATTCCCTCACCTCGTGGAAGGATCCCAAGCTGAAGCTGGAGGTTTCCACCACCGGACAGGCCTATTTCGGCGGTGGCATGAGTGCGCAGTATGGATCGAAAATCGTTACCACCCACTCGGTGCCCCGCGAACCGATGCTTTCCCTCGCGTCCTTCCAATATGCGATGGCGAATGGTTTCAACTGGTCGTCCGTCCCCTCGCCTGGCAGCGGCACCGTGCTGAACGGTGGCAGCTACATGCAGCCCCAAATCAGCCACGCGATCGGAAACTCAGAGGCCTGCTCCGTCATCCCGCAAAGCCAGACCAGCGCCACGACCACCGCCTCCTCCGCGCAGGGCGGCCCGGCCCCGCTGGCGGACCACTCCTACCTGGCCAATCAGGCACTGTGGGATGACTGGTTCCTCTCCGGCATCGCCAACCAGACGGGTGCGGGTTTCACCACCAACAAACGCTCCACCAGCAAGGTGGCCCTCGACTTCTTCACCAACGCCAAGCCTTGTCCGAATTCGCGCTATCTTTTCAGTGGCACGGACACCGGCGAAAGCCCGTCCGCCCTGGTGGGCCGATGGTTCAGCGCGGATGTCCCGACCGCGAATGCGAAAGACGAGATCGCATCCGCTTTGACCGTGGATGGCATGTTCAATGTAAATTCCACCTCGGTGCAGGCATGGAAAACGCTGCTGACGGGCTTGAACAAGCAATTGGTGGCAGTCCGCAACAACTCCGGCCAGGAAGTGACCGCTTCCACCAATGGATTGCTGCCCGTCACGGCCCTGCAAACTCCCGACAGCACGATCCTGAAAACCGGGACCAGCGTCGGCATCACCGATTCCACGCAATGGACGGGACGGCGGATGCTGGCATCCGATGAAATCGATACCCTTGCCCAGGCGATCGTGAAGGAAGTGCGCAAGCGCGGGCCGTTTCTTTCCCTTTCCGACTTCATCAACCGCCGGCCCGGATCTGACAAGAATCTCGCGCGCGCCGGGGTGGTTCAAAGCGCCCTCGATTCTCCGGACGTGAAAATCAACGCCGCCTACAACACCGGATCCCGAGCCGCGACTCCCACCGTGTCGCTGAACGGCAACACCCGCGGCTATAACTTCGTCGAAGCGGAAAACGGGCCAGCCGCCTACGGAGCTCCCGGCGTCGTGAAGCAGGCCGACCTCCTTACCCCGCTGGCTCCCTACCTGTCCGCCCGGTCGGATACCTTTGTCATCCGGGCCTACGGCGAAACGCTGGACTCCAGCGGCAAGGTGATCTCCCGCGCCTGGTGCGAGGCCGAGGTCACCCGGGGAGCCGCCTATGTGGATCCCACCAACAAGTCGATCGTGGCGACCGCGTCACTGACACAGACCAACGCGACCTTCGGCCGGCGCTATCAGATGACTTCGTTCCGCTGGCTCTCTCCCTCTGAAATCTGATCCTCTTCTCTTATGCTCCGCCTTTCCCTCTCCATTTTCCTCCTTCTGGCGACCGGGCTTCATGCCCAGGACAAGGGCCGCACCCATGTCCGTTTCCTGGCCGAACGCACCCCGCCCAATCTCGGCAAGGTGGTGGTGTCGAACACGGACAAGGGAGGCTCGGCCCCCTTCTCGCTGCCGGTCAATTTTCTGTCCGAGCCGGTGGAAGTGCCAAGCCGGTCATTCGTAGTCCGTTCCCAGCAGCCCGAGGTCAAGCTGGCCTCGATCCAGCTTCCGGAAGCCGGGGATGCCTTCGTGGTCATCCTGATCCTCGGTCCGACCGGCTATGAGCCCATCGTGATCCCCGCCTCGGATGCCTCCTTCAAAAGCGGTGATGTCTATTTTTACAACCACACCGAGGATTCCGTGATGGGCTACGTCGGGACGACCAAGTTCCAGATTCCCAAGCAAAAGGGCCAGGTGGTGAAGCCCGCTGGCCCGAAGGCCGAGAAATACTACGACGTGGCCTTTGGCGTGCGCGGGGATGGCGGCGACCACCTCCTGAGCACCACCCGCTGGCCGGTGGACGAGCAATCACGCTCCTACGTGTTCTTCTTCAAGAATCCGAACACCGATCACGTGGAATACCGGGCGGTGGACGAATTCATCCCACCGGATCCGAAGAAGCCCCAGGCGCAGAATTGAGGCGGGGCCTTACGAGCACGGCTCTCCATCGGCATTGACCGGGGCGGTGGCGCACCTGAAACTCCCCGCCGTCATGCGCATCGTCCACGCCGCCAACCTCCAGCTCGACAAGGACGGTGCCCATCTGTGGAACCAGGATCAGAAGATCCACCATGGCCTCGTGCGCCTGGGGCATTTCGTGTATCCGTTTTCGATCAACGACCGGGCGCGCATGCTTTCGCCCTTCGGCGGGAAATCGCTCGGAAAAAAGCCGGCGAACCGGGCCCTGATCGACACCTGCCGGAACGTGCACCCCGACCTGCTGCTGCTCGGCCATGCCCAGTATATCAGCGCCGAGACCCTTCGGGAAATCCGCCGCATCCTGCCTCAAATCCGCATCGGTCTCTGGTATGTGGACCCATTGTGGGATGAAGAAGCCACCCAGCACCTGCGGGACCGGCTGGAGGTCCTCGATGCAATCCTTTGCTCCACAGGCGGCCCGTTGCTTGAGGCTCTGGGGACAGGTAGCTGTGCCGCCGGATTCATTCCGACGGCCGTGGACGCGGGAATCGAGTGCCACCGGGCCTTTGAAACCAGCGAGGGCGATTTTCTCCACGACTTCCTGTTTTTCGGCCGGGACAAGGGCGAACCGACACGACGGGCGCTCTTGCAGGACCTGGAAGCGCGATTGCCCGAGCTGAGGGCAGGCATCTACGGCTGCCTCGACCGGCCGGGAATCTTCGGCTGGGAAAAGGAGCAGGTGATCCGCCACTCGAAGCTCGCCCTCAATCTCTCGCGCCGCGCCGATGTGCCCCTGTACTCCTCCTCACGCATCGGCGAGCTGATGGGAAATGGCATTCTGACTCTCACGCCGCGGGGGGCCGGGCTGGAGGAGCTATATGCGGAGGATGAGATCGTTTACTTCGACGGGTCCGCGGATCTCATCAAAAAAATCCGCTTCTATGCGACCCATGCCGACGAGCGCATCGCTATTTCCCGCAAAGGCTGGGAACGCAATCACCGCGACTACAACGGCACTGCCGTCGCCGGTTTCATCACGGCCCTGACGATGCGGGATGACGCGTGGCGGGCCGCCCCGTGGGCCGGCCACGTATTTGGTGCCTGAAGCTTACTTCTTCGGCTTGGGCTTCGGTTTGGCACCCTTGCCAGCCTTGCCCGGGGTGGCGGGATTGCTTGGATTGGGGTCGATCGGATCGCCCGCGTTTTCCGGGATCGGAGCGGAGGGCACTTCTGCGGCAGACGGTTCCTCCTCATCGGTCATGTCTTCATCCGCTGATGCAGCGGGCTGGGAGGCGACGACTGCCTTTGGCACCGGCGCGGTTTGATCCACCGGTGCCACGGCGGGTGGAGCGGGAGCGGCGGCTTCCTTTTTACGACATCCGCCAAGGAACAGTGCTCCTCCCATAAGGGCGGTTGCCGGCAGCCATGCTCGCAATCTCATGGGCATGGATATGCGCCCGGCGGAGGGCGACGTCAAGGGGCGGAGGTGCCGGTTAGGCGGGCACAATCGGAAATCTCCCCGCCCTGCCGCGGACGCCCCGGGCTCCGCCCGTGAACCGACAGTTGACAGCAGTGGCTCCCTGAACGAACCAGTTAGAAACCATGAAAGCGCCCATCCTGCTCCCGCTCGCCATTCTCGCCCCGCTGTTGGGTAATAGTTGCGCCACCATCATCCAGGGCAAGACCGCTGCCGTGACCTTCGCCTCCGTGCAGCCGGGCGCCTCCATCGAGGTGGACGGGCAGAAGCACAAGACGCCGGCTCTGGTTACCATCTCGAAAAAAACCACCACCGCGACCTTCACGCATCCGTCGTATCCGGCGCGAAAGATCGAATGGAAGCGCGACTTTCAAAAAGATTACGTGCTTCTGAACATCATCTTCACCCCCGGCATGGGGTCTTCCGGTATCGCGACGGATACCGCCACCGGCGCGATCTGGGGTCAGCCGAAGACGATCACCTATGATTTCAAGACGAAGAAGGTGAGTGTCGAAAAAGTTCACCCCGAGAAAACTCCGGAAGAGAAGGCCAAGGAGCCGAAGCGCTTTGGTCGACCAGTCTGAGAAGCGTCCGCTCAGTAAACGTCGCGCAGGTAGCGCTTGTCCTTCTTGAGCTGGCTGAGGTAGGCCGCAGCGCCATCTTTCGAGAGACCGCCGTGTTCCTCGGCAATCGTGTGGAGGGCGGCGTCCACGTCCTTGGCCATGCGCGTGGCATCGCCGCAGACGTAGAAGGCCGCACCTTCCTGGAGCCATTTCCAAAGCTCCGGCCCCTGCTGGAGCATGAGATGCTGGACGTAGATCTTTTCCTTCTGATCGCGGGACCAGGCGAGGTCGAGGCGATGCAACGTGCCGTCCTTCTGGAAGGCGGTGATTTCGTCCTCGTAGAGGAAATCGGTCGCGCGATGGGGATTGCCGAAGAAAAGCCAGTTCTGTCCCTTGGCTCCGGTGGCCTTGCGCTCCTCAAGGAAGGCTCGGAACGGGGCAACGCCGGTGCCCGGACCGACCATGATCACGGGAGTCTCCCCGTTGGCTGGCAGTCGGAAGGCGTTGTTGGAGTGCACATACACGCCGGGCTGAAGGCCCCGCGAACGATCGGAAAGGAAGGTGGAGCAGATGCCGCCGCGCTTCCGCCCGAAGGAGTGGTAGCGGACGATTCCGACGCAGAGGTGGACCTCGCCCGGATGGGCCTTGGGGCTGGAAGCGATCGAATACAGGCGCGGCTGGAGCCTTTTCAACACCGAGACGAATTCGTCCCCGTCGTTGAAATCCGCCGGGTAATCGAGAATCAGGTCAATGAGGTCGCGGCCCCAACAGAAGTCGTCCCATGCCTTTTTGTCGTCAGCGGCGACAAGCGAACGGAGGAATGGCGAGCCACTGCGCTGCTGCCATTTTTGGACGATCGACTTGTTGAGAGTGCCGATGTCGTAGTGGCCGATGAGGGCTTCGCGAAGCGGGATTTCCTCACCATCCGGCAGGGAAACGGTGCCGGCCTTGAACGGCAAGCCGGCAAGGATTTCATCCACCACGGATTCCGTGTTGCGCGGATAAACGCCGAGAGCGTCCCCGACTTCATACTAAAGGCCTGAACCATCCAGCGA
>Ga0265327_10002902_pt1 | contig 17213 bp, 17 predicted proteins | sample 41621metaG_FD_202089 | JGI IMG/M metagenome (GOLD analysis project Ga0265327, IMG submission 202089) | Rhizosphere microbial communities from Carex aquatilis grown in University of Washington, Seatle, WA, United States - 4-16-21 metaG | ecosystem: Host-associated > Plants > Roots > Rhizosphere... | reverse complement strand
GGCGCCCGGCCGCGGACACCCCGACCGGCAGCGGAGGTCGTCGTCTTCGGGCTCCGGCCCCGGCCCAATGCCGGGGTCGGCCGTCAAATGGTCCGCGGGTGGCGCCGACCTTAGGCCGCGGCGGGAGCGCCGCCGTCCTTCGCCGCCGCCCGCTTGAGGATCGCGGCGAGCACAAGCGAAATCAGGACCCCGATGATCACGACGATGATTGGCGTGAAAATCGCCGAGGCAATCGGTCCCGAGAATTTCCGCGTCATCGCCTCCGCCTGCTCGATCTGCGCATCCGACATGCCCTTGGCGGCCCATTGCGCGCGCAGCATCTCGGCCTGGTAGTCGAAGAAGGCCGGGTTGATGAACTTGAAGTGAATGTAGGAGTAGACGGCGCTCATCAGTCCGGAATACAGTGAAATGAGGGTGCCGGCGCCCACGCCCTGCCCGTAGGTGAGCGACTTGTCAGGTGTCTCCTCGCGCACGGCCTTGATGCCGAGCCACAGGATGACGATCGAGATGATCAGGCCGAGCCAGTTGAGGTATTGGCCGGTGGCCATTTTGTCCGTTTGGAATCCCAAGAAATACATCAGCAGGTTGAAAACCGCCCCGCAGATGGTCATGGCTAGTGCGTATGTGAATTTTGTGCCCATGGGTGCAGGCTGCGCCGGGCACGGGCCGACGACAATCCCACATAGATGGACGGCGGCCGGGCCGGATGAGCGGCGTCAGGGCCGGGGCTGGCGCCCCGCGGGGGAACCCGGGCCGGCTGTCGGCTTCAGTGTGACGAGGGTTGCGCCCCAGCCGCCGGCATGTTCGTCACCCATGCGGAATCCCGCGACGCGCGGCGATTTTCGCAACCAGGCGTGCACGGTTTCGCGGAGCGTGCCGGTGCCCTTGCCGTGGACGATGCGCACCACGTGTTTCCCGGCGAAGGCGCACTCGGCCAGGTACTCGTCGAGCAGGCTCGCAATTTCCCGCGGCGAAAACGTGTGCAGGTCCAGCTCACCGGTGATCGGGATGCGCACAGGATCTTCGTCCGGTTCGGGCGGCATGCGGGCAGGGTGGGGCCTCGCCCCGCCTTCGACAAAGGAAAAACCCGCCCCTCGCGAGGCGGGTGGGTGGACACCTTTTGTTTCGCACCGGCCAAATCAGGACTTCGCGATCACCACGACCGGGGCGGGCTTGGCGGGCGAGGCCTCGGCGGACGCCGGGGCCGGCTGCAGCGCGAACTCGACCGCGACCGCGAGCGGCTTGCGGGCCGCGGCGCGGAGCTCATCCAGGCTGCGGGCGATCTGCCGCTCGACGTCGTCGTGGCGGGGCACCTCGACCGTGTAGGCGGGCATCTGGACACATTCGTTGTCGGTGTTTTCCGGGCTGGCGGCGTTGGCGGCGATGACGGTGAAGCCGAGGCTTACGAGGGAGAGGAAAAGGTGGGAGGTTTTCATGGGGAGGATTGTCTGCCCTACATACACGCAGCGGATGTGCCAAGTTGCAGCGAAGCGCTTAACCGGCGTCCTTGCAGGCAGTAGAAATTTCCGGGCCCGGAACGGCACGCCGCCGCGGACGAAAAACGGTCACGGCATCGGCATCGCCGCATCCCGCGAATGGGACGCCGCACCGATCGCCCGGGCCGAAATCCGACCCGTTCATTTGTTGCGTGACAAGTTTCGCGGGAGCGGGCGCGGATCGACCCCTGAACATGTCACTGGTTGCGTGACATGTTTCACGGCCGGAGCGGAGGGTCAGCAAACCGTCTCGCCAACCGGGCAGCCGCCTTGCAGGCTGTCGACCGCGATCGCCTTCCGCCATGCTCCATCTGGAAAATGTCACCAAGCGCTACGGCGCCCTCACCGCCCTCGACGGCGTCTCCCTGCAGGTCGAGCCCGGCGAGTTCTTCGGCCTGCTCGGCCCGAACGGCGCCGGGAAGTCCACGCTGATGTCGCTCGTGGTCGGACTGCGTGCACCCGATGCCGGCACGGTGACATTGGACGGCGTCGGCATCAGCACGACCGACGCCTCCACCCGCGGCGCGCTCGGGCTCGTGCCCCAGCATATCGCCCTTTACCAGGAGCTGAGCGCGCTGCAGAACCTGCGGATCTTCGGCCAGCTCTACGGACTCCGAGGCACCCTCCTTAAGGAGCGGGTGGAGGAGGCCCTCGCGGCGGTCCAACTCGCCGACCGGCGGCGCGACCAGGTCAAGACCTTCTCCGGCGGCATGCAGCGGCGGCTCAACCTGGCGGCCGCCCTGTTGCATCGGCCGAGCGTGTTGCTCTGCGACGAGCCGACCGTGGGGGTGGATCCGCAGTCCCGCAATGCCATCTTCGAATACCTCGAGCAGCTCAACCGCGCCGGCCTGACGATCATCTACTCGACGCATTACATGGAGGAGGCCACGCGCCTCTGCTCGCGCATCGGCATCATTGACCACGGCAAGATCCTCGCCCTCGGCTCGCTCGAGGAACTGCTGACGATTCTGCCGTTCGAGGAGGAGATCCGGTTTCCGGCCACAGCGGCCACGGCCCCCTTCGCGGCCCGCCTGGCCGCGGGCGGCGAGCTGGTGACGACCGACGAAGTCCACCGCTTTCGGCCGCGTCCGGATTACAGGTTGTCGGCGTTCTACGAGGGTGCCGAGTCGCTCGGCCTGCCGCCGCGCCTGTTCACCAGCCAGCGGCCCTCGCTTGAGGCGCTGTTTCTCCATCTGACCGGCCGGATCCTGCGCGAGTGAAGGTGAAAGTGAGAGTGAATGTGAAAGTGAGAGTTGAGATGAACGTGAGGGTGATGGCGGCGCCTTTCCATTGTCCTCTCGATCCCGCCTGAATTCCCGGCTCCCCCCTTTCCGCCGACCAGAATCCATTCTCTCCAACTCCCAAATCACCGTTCGTCCGCCGGACCCGCCCTGCCGGTACCCTCACCTTCACTTTCACATTCCACCCCCATGCGCGTTCTGCTCACCCTGCTCGGAAAAGACTTCGCCAACCTTCGGCGCAACCGGGGGGCGCTGGTGCTCTCCTTCGTTGTGCCGATCGTCATCATCTACATCGTGGGTCTGGTCTTTGGGCTCGGGCGAAATGACAGCGGCCCGACCGGTATCCCGATTGCGGTCGTCAACCAAAGCGCCGAGCCCGCCGCCGCGAGACTCGTTGCGGCGTTGCAGGCGGAGAAGTCCTTTCATGTCATCACCACGGTCGACAACGCCGACAAGACCAAGCGGCTGCTTACCGAGGCCGACCTGAAGCCGATGATCCGCGACCGGAGGTTCAGCTACGCCGTGGTCGTCCCGGCGGACCTGCTCAGCGACACGCGGCTCGGTCTCCACCTGAAGATCCTCTCGGATCCGCGCAACGATATCGAGAGCCAGATTGTCAACGGGATCCTCCAAAAGACGATTTTCTCCAATGTGCCGCAGCTCCTCGGCCAGTCCCTCCAGGCCCGGGCCAAGGGATACCTTGGTGGGGCGGCCGCTGACTCCTTCAACCGATCGATTGCGCGCGATGTGGCGTCGACCTTCGGCGGCGACCCGGACCAGATCCTTGCCCGGATCGAAAGCGGGGACTTCGGCCTCGACCGGCTCTCGCCGCCGGCGGCGACTTCGGCGCCGGCGGGTGGCGCCGACGCGGCCGGTCCGGACATCTTTTCGCGAATCGTGCAGATTGACCACGAGCAGGTCGTGGGCAAGGACGTCAAGAGCCCGGCGGCAACCCGGATCGTCGGCGGTTATGCGGTCATGTTCCTGTTGTTCGCGCTGAGTAGTTCGGCGGCGGCCTTTTTCGAGGAAAAGAACACCGGCGTTTTCCAGCGGCTGCTCTCTGCGCCGGTGAGCCGCGCGCAGTTGTTGTGGAGCCGGTTCCTTTATGGCGTGCTGTTCGGCCTCGTGCAATTGGTGGCACTTTTTTTTGCGGGCCACCTGATGTACGGGGTCGATGTGTTCGGCCACCTGGGCAACCTGCTCGTCGTGGCGGCAAGCGTGGCGGCCGCGTGCACCGGCTTCGGCATGCTTCTGGCGGCGATCACCAGTTCACAGCAGGCCGCGAACAGCCTGGCCACACTCCTGGTGATCACGATGAGCGCATGCGGCGGCGCATGGTTTCCGATCAGCCTGATGCCGGAATTCATGCAGCATCTCGCCCAATACACGCTGGTGTACTGGGCGATCGAGGCCTTCAACGCCGTGCTCTGGGCGGGCGACAGTTTCGTCCAACTGCTGCCGATCCTCGGCGTCCTGCTCGGAATCACGGCGGCGGTGATGACGGTCGCCGTGTGGCGCTTCAATCGCAGCCGGATATTCGAATGAGGGGACGCGCGGCGCAATGCCGCTGGCCAGATCTGGCTTCGGGTGGAGCGCGGCCTCCGGACGCGCTTCGAGGCCGGGCTGACCGCGGCACCCAGGCGGGAGAGTAGGCGGCCGGGTTTCGCGAGGGCCAAAATCCCCGGTTTCTTCAACCTGCCGCCGGCGGCGAGGGCGGCTCGGTCGGCGGGGCGGGGGGAGCGGCAGGCGGCGGCGAAGCTGGCGGATTGGGCTGCTCCGGCGGCGGCGCCGCGACCGTGTCGGCCGGCTTCGGCGGTTGCGGCGGGAACGTGCGCTTGGGCGCGGGCTCTTCCTCGAGCGCCTGGCGGATCTCCTCCTCGACGCCGGAGGCGGCCTTCTTGAACTCGCGAATGGACTTGCCCATGCCGCGGGCGAGGCCCGGCAGCTTGTCCGAGCCAAACAACATCAGCACGACAAACATGATGAGCAGCAGCTCCGGGCCGCCGATGCCATCGATGAAGGCGAGGAGGTGACTCATGCGGAAATTAGACGGAATATCCGGACAAATGTAACGGAAAAATTCAGAGTGCGGTCCGTGGCTCAGGATTGGGTGGAACGCGGTATCTCGACACGTTTTGGGCGCGTCCGGAGGCCGCGCTCCACCTCACGAACGTCGCTATGCCCTTCGCTCAGTGGCCACGGCGCCGCCTCAATCCAGCGTCACCTCGACCAGGAACTTCTGCGTCTGTCCGGGCCCGATCAGGTGCAGGCCGGCCTTGTTCTCCGGGCTGTTGGGCGGTCCCATCCACGGCTCCACGCAATAGAACGGCGACTTGGCCTCCTGCGTCCAGGTGACGACGGCGGCGTCGCGGGCGGTGGTGTTCGTGAACCCGGTATTGAACTGCAGCCGTTGCCCGCTGGCCTTTTCAGTGAGCGAAAAGGCGTGCCCGCGCAGGCCGGTATGGATCGTGTCGAGCAGGGCCGGATTGTCGAGCGGCTCGGCCGGGGCGAGGCGGGGCCCGTCGACCAGCCGGCCGCTCTCGTTGTGCCGCAGGGTCTTGGTGGCGGGCACCGCAAACTCGTAGTCGCGCCGCGTCAGGCCGCTGTTCCACGGCACGGTGAAATAAAAATGGTGACCGGCCGACCACGGGATTGCCGTGGAGCCGCGGTTCATCAGCTCGAGCTCGACGTACAGGCCGGCGGGCTCGAAACGGTAGCTTACCGTGAACTCGTAATCGTACGGGTAGGCGGCCTTGGCCTCGTCGTCCGGCACGAGTTGGGCCGAGAATCCCCCCTCGTCCATCCGGGTGATGCGGAAGGCGCCCTGGCGGGCGAAGCCATGCATCGGCATCGGGCGCCGCACCGCATCCTCCGCCTTCCAGAAGTTCAACTCCCCGCGGTCATAAGTCCGCCCGCAAAAGGGAAACAGGATCGGGTTGCCGCCGCGAATCTTGTGGAAATTGTCGAGTGACGAGACCTCGGGCCAGTAGATGATGTCGCGCACGGTGCCGTCGCCGAGCGTGATGTTCCAGTTCATCAGGCGGGCGCCCTTCTCGGGCAGGGCCAGGAAGGTCGAGGAGCCCACCTGCCATTTGCGAATCGTCTGCCCGAGGTACGGAATGCATTCCATGATGACTGGTAATCAAATTTCTCCCCGACACACCAATCCAAAGTCGCGACCGGCCTTGAAACGCCGGGGCCATTTGTAGCCCGGTGATGCTTGCACGGCGGGACCGCCATGGTATGGTCGGGGGTGATGTTCAAGAAAGCATGCCCCGCTTTGTTGCTCTGGCTGGCGTTCACCGCGCTGCGCGCGTCCGCGCCGGGTGCGTCCGTTTCCAGCTCCCTGGCGCCGGCGGCGCCTGCTCCGGAGACCCCGGTATCGACGGCGGCCGCGCCCGGCGCGGCCGAACCGGCGGCGGCGCCCGCCCGGCCGCCGCGCGCGCCGGGCACCAAGGCGCTGGTCTATGTGATCCCGGTGCACGGCGAGATCAACAAGCCCGTGCTCTACATCATCCGCCGGGGCCTCAAGGAGGCCATCGACCGGAAGGCCGACGCCGTGGTGCTCGACATGAGCACGCCGGGCGGCGCGCTCGACGTCACCTTCGACATCATGGAGGCGCTGGGGAAATTTCCGGGCGAAACCCTGACCTACGTCGACCACGAGGCGATGTCCGCCGGCGCGTTCATCTCGGGCACGACCGGGGAGATCTGGTTTGCGCCCGATGCCGTGATCGGCGCCGCCGCGCCGGTTTCGTCGAGCGGCCAGGACATCGACGCCACGATGAAGCAGAAGGTCGTCAGCTACCTGAAGGCCCGCGTGCGCGCGATGTCGGAGGGCAAGGGCTACCGGGGCCAGGTGATTTCCGCGATGATCGACGCCGACTACGAGCTCAAGATTGGCGACACGGTCATCAAGCCGAAGGGCGAACTGCTTTCGCTGACCGCAACGGAGGCCAGCCGGACCTACGGCGAGCCCCCGCGGGCGCTGCTGGCCGCCGGGATTGCGCGCGACATCGACGCCCTGCTGGCGAAGAAGTTCGGCGCCGCGGGATTCGCGGTGAAGAATTTCGAGGTGACGTGGTCGGAGCGGATGGCGCAGTACCTAACGGCAATCGCGCCCGTCCTGCTCGGACTGGGGCTGCTGGCCCTGTTCATCGAGTTCAAGATGCCGGGACACGGCTGGATTGGCGGGATCGGGGTGTTGCTGCTGGGCCTCGTGTTTTTCGGCCACCATGTGGCCGGCCTCTCCGGCCACGAGCCGGTCCTCGTTTTCGCGCTGGGCCTGCTGATGCTGGCGGTCGAGATATTCTTTCTCCCGGGAGTCATGGTCCTGGCGGTGAGCGGCATCATCCTGATGCTCGGTTCCCTGCTGTGGGCGATGGCGGACATCTGGCCGAACGAGCCGATCGCGGTCTCGGGCGACGCGCTGATGCAGCCGCTGGGCAGCCTCGGGCTCGGCCTCGGGCTGGCGGTGGTGTCGGGAGCGCTGCTGATCCGCTTCCTGCCGCACGGCTGGGTCTGGGACAAGCTGGTGCTCGGTGCGACCGTGAGCACCTCGGCGCAGGTGGGTGGGGCGGCGCCGGCCCAGGCCGGCGGCCTCGATTCCCTGGTCGGGCGGCGCGGGCTGGCGGCGACGGCGCTGCGGCCGGGCGGCCAGATCGACGTCGACGGGCGTCGCTACGAGGCCAAGGTTGAGGTCGGCGCGATCGATGCGGGTGCGCCGGTGATCGTCCGGGGTCGGTCGGATTTCGGTCTCATCGTGGAGCGCGACAACTCATGAACGCCATCCTGCTGCTTTTCCTCCTCGGCGTCCTGCTGCTGGCGGGCGAGGTCTTCATGCCCGGGGCGATCCTGGGCATCATCGGCGGCGGGGCCATGCTCGCCGGCTGCGTGATCTCGTTCCAACAATTTGGCCCGGCCGGAGGCGCGCTGGCGACCGTCGTCGCGCTGAGCCTGCTTGGCCTCACGCTTTACCTGGAGCTCGTCTGGCTGCCGAAGTCGCGCTTCGGCCGGAAACTTGTCACGCAGACCGCCAGCGACGGCACGAGCCAGCCCGCGCTGGCCCCGCCGGAGGCCGTGCTCGGCAAGGCGGCCGAGGCGGTCACGACCCTGGCGCCGAGCGGCTACGTGCTGGTCGAGGGCCGGCGCTACGAGGCCTACTGCCAAGCCGGCCATGCCGCCAAGGGTACGGCGCTGCGCGTGACCGGGCTCGATAATTTCCGTCTCATCGTTACCAAATCCTGAACACCCCATGAATTCATCCGTCCTCCTCTTTGTGCTGATCGGCGTTCCCGCCCTGATCATTGCCTTCATCGTCTTTTCGTTTTTCAGCACGTGGCTGAAGGCGATGCTGAACGGCGCTCCCGTCGGCATGCTGAATCTCCTCGGCATGCGGCTGGGCGGTGTGCCGTACAGCCTCGTCGTCGACGCCCGCATCACGGCCGTGAAGGCCGGCATCGAAGTGAGCACCGACAAGATCTCGGCCCATTACCTCGCGGGCGGCAACGTCGTCCCGACCGTGCAGGCGCTGGTGGCCGCGCAGAAGGCCGGCATCGTGCTGGACTGGGACCGGGCGTGCGCGATTGACCTCGCGACGAAGGGCTCGGGCAAATCGGTGGTGGAGGCCGTCCGCACTTCCGTCGACCCGAAGGTCATCGACTGCCCCAATCCCGAGAGCGGCCGCACGACGATCGACGGCGTGGCCAAGGACGGCATCCAGGTGAAGGTGAAGGCTCGCGTGACCGTGCGGACGCACCTTGACCGCTTTGTGGGCGGCGCCAAGGAGGAGACGATCATCGCACGCGTGGGCGAGGGCATCGTCTCGACCATCGGCTCGTCGGAAAACTACAAGGTGGTGCTCGAGTCGCCGGACAGCATTTCCAAGACCGTGCTGGCGCGCGGCCTCGACGTCGGCTCGGCTTTCGAGATTCTCTCGATCGACATCGCCGACGTGGATGTGGGCGAAAACGTCGGCGCCAAGCTGCAGGAGGCGCAGGCCGAGGCGAACAAGAGCATTGCGCAGGCGCAGGCCGAGATTCGCCGCGCCGCGGCGGTCGCGGTCGAGCAGGAAATGAAGGCGCGCGTGCAGGAGATGCAGGCGAAGGTCGTCGAGGCCCAGGCCCAGGTCCCGCTGGCAATGGCCGAGGCGTTTCGTTCCGGCCGGCTCGGCGTGATGGATTACTACAAGATGGAGAACATCCAGGCCGACACCGCCATGCGCGGCTCGATCGCGCATCCGGAAGGGAAGAAGTAGGCTGTCGCCGGGGTCGCCGACCCCGGTCCGGCCTCAGCGAGGCCGGCTACACTCTCACTTTCCCCCTCACCTTCACTTCATTCATGGACTGGATTCTCAATCATATCTGGGTCGTCGTCGTCATCGCGGGCCTCGCCGCGCGGGTCCTGCAGGCGGCGAAGGGCGGCGGTGCCGTGAAGAAGACGCCCGAACCGCCCCGGCGGCAGGAGTTCGTCGACGCCGAGCTGGCGGAGCGGACCCGGAAGATCCGCGAGGAAATCCGGAAGAAGATCGAGGAGCGGCGCGGCCAGGGGGTGGCGCCGGTGGCGCCCGATCCCGCGCGTCCCCGCTTGCGGCTCGACGAACGCTCGCCGGAGGCGACCCCGCCGCCGACCGTCCTGGAGCTGCCGACGATGGTCCGCAAGGTCATCACCCCGCCGCCACTGGAGCCGCCGCCGCTTCCCGAGCCGCGTCCGGTCGAGGCGGTGGCCACCGCCGACGAGCTGGCGCGACAGGCCGCGCTGGCGGACCAACTGCGAATGGTCGTGGCCAAGAAAGCCGGGGCGGAGCGCCGCGCGGCCTTCGCCTCGTCGTTTGCAAACAAGGAGCAGGCGGCGCTGGTGATCGGCCGCGGCGCGTTGCTCGAAGACCTGCACGATCCCGAGGCCCTGCGCCGGGCGTTTGTCCTGCGCGAGGTGATTGGCCCGCCGGTGGCGCTGCGGAGCTAGCAGGCACGTCCCCGCCGTGGGGTGTGTTGTCGGGCGCTGACCCCGCCGGGGAATCGCCCGCAAATTTCGTGCGGAACCGAGGAGGACTGCCGGGAGGGAAACGCGTTGGAGGGGAAACCATTCGCCGCGCCCAACCGGTACGAAGCTGTCACTCGAGGATTTCGGACGGAGATGGGACCGATCGGCTGGTGGTGCGCACCGTCCCGAACGCGGCCTGATCCCAGCTCAGGGCAGCGGGTCCCGCCCAACACTCCAACCCACTCAGGGCGTCTGCTGGACGTCGGGCCGCAACGGCGGCGGCAGCGACCCCGCCCTGTCAGATTTCGTGCCGGCGCAAGGCACCGCGCTCGTTCAATCCAGACCGAAGCGGCCGTAGCCGTCGAGCGGCACCGCGTAGCTGCGTCCGTTGACTTCCATCCGGAGGTTGCTGCCCTTTTCCACTGTGATGAGCAGCTTGCCGGTCTTGCGGAACGACCGGGTTTCGCCGGCGTTCAGCGTCCCGTCAAAGATCACCTTCTTGTCGGCGGAATCCTGGACAATCTTGACGCGCGTCGCCTCGGTGGCGGTGAACGTCAACATCTGCGAATTGTCGGCGGGCGCCGTCACCGCCGGCTGGGTGGCGGTTGGATTCGTCGTGGCGGGGGCGGCCTTGTTCCCGGAGCGGGAGGTGAAGATGCTGATGAGGAGAAAAATCACGACGACGGCGACGATTGCGCCGCCGCCGAAAAGTCCGTATTTCAGCATCAGCGCCTGGTCCATCGGCGGTCGTCCGCCGCCCTCGCCGCTCTCGGCGAAGTCGACGCGCCCGTACACCTCGCGCGATTCACGGCGCGGCGCACGGCCCTCGGTGGAGACGTGCGAGTCAAACTCATCGACCAGCCGTTCCGGGTCGAGGTCGAGGTAGCGCGCGTAGCTGCGGATGAACCCGCGCGTGTAAAGCGGGGGCAGGTCGAGATCGAAGGTGTTGGCCTCGAATTTCTGCAGGTAGTCGCTCCGGATCTTCGTGGTTTCGGCCGCCTCGCGGATCGAGATGCCCTTGCGCTTGCGCGCCTCCTCCAGTCGTTCGCCGATGGTCTGCATGGTGTGCTGGCTTCTGTTAAGTGGATTTAACGGGGGGTTGAAAGACTAAACGCGGACTAATTCGGTCATTTGGGCCGATCGGTGCCGGCCGCCGAAGTGACGTGGCAAATTGGGCGGCGCCGCGGTTTTGGCGTTCGGATCGGTCTCTCAACTTTCAACTCTCAACCCTCAACTTTCGCTAGGGCTGGAAGGTGTCGAGATCGACGAGGATCTCGCGCGGACTCGAGCCGTTCTCGGAGCCGACGATCCCCTTTTCCTCCATCAGGTCCATGATGCGGGCGGCGCGGTTGTACCCGATGCGCAGGCGGCGCTGCATCATTGAGGTTGATGCGCGGCGGGTCGACTTGAGCACCTCGAAGGCCTGCCGGAACAACTCCTCGTCGTCGCCCAGGTCGCCGTCCTCACCGTCGCCGCCGCCCTCCTCCTCGTCGTCCTCGCGGGAGGCGCGGTCGATGTGCTGCTGGACGGCGTGGGCGTACTGCGGCGGGCCGTTGCGCTTCAGGAACTCGACGATCTCGGCGATCTCCTCGTCGGCCACGTAGGCACCCTGGGCGCGGACGAGCTTGGAGGTTCCCGGCGGGGTGAAGAGCATGTCGCCCCGGCCGATGAGCGTCTCGGCGCCCTTGCCGTCGAGGATGGTGCGCGAGTCGACCTGCGAGGCGACCTGGAACGCGATGCGGGCGGGCAGGTTGGCCTTGATCACGCCGGTGATGACGTTGACGGACGGGCGCTGGGTGGCGATGATGAGGTGGATGCCGGCGGCGCGGGCCAGTTGGGCCAGGCGGGCGATGTTGGTCTCGATCTCGGCGGGCGCGACCATCATGAGGTCGGCGAGCTCGTCGATGATCGCGACGATGTACGGCAGGCGGTCGGGAATCTCGATTTCCTCGGCCACGCCGGCGAGTTCGGCCTGCTGGACCGGCGGGGGCGGCTCCGGCTTGTCGCGGCGGCGGTTGTTGAAGCCGGTGATGTTCCGGACGTTGACCTTGGCGAAGATCTGGTAGCGCTGCTCCATCTCGCCGAGCAGCCACTTGAGCGCGGCCGGCACCTTCTTCGGCTCGGTCACGACCGGGATGAGCATGTGCGGGAGCGGATTGAACGTCTTCAACTCGACGACCTTGGGGTCGACCATGATGAGGCGGACATCCTTGGGGCTCTTGGAATAGAGGATCGAGGCGACGATGGCGTTGATGCAGACCGATTTTCCGGAGCCCGTGGCGCCGGCGATCATCAGGTGGGGCATCTTGGTGAGGTCGGAAACAAGCGGCTTGCCCGACACGTCCTTGCCGAGGGCGATCGGCAGCTCGGCCTTGGCGTGGGCCCAGTCCTCGCTCTCGAGGATCTCGCGCAGGCCGACGGGCGTCGGTTTCTGGTTGGGCACCTCGACGCCCACGGCGGCCTTGCCGGGAATCGGCGCGAGGATGCGCACCGACTGCGCGCGCATGCCCAGGGCGATGTTTTTGTCGAGGCCGGAGATCTTCTCCACGCGCACACCGGCGGCGGGCACGACCTCGTAGCGCGTGATCACCGGGCCGACGTGGATTTCGCCGAGGGTGACCTCGACGCCGAACTCGCTGAGGATGCGCAGGAGGTTCTCGGCGTTCTGGCGGTGCTCCTCCTCGCTGTCGGCGGCGGAGATCCGCACCTGCTGCTGCAGGATCTTGAGCGGGGGAAACTCGTAGCTCTTGTCGTCGCTCTGCGGAAGGGTGACCTTCGCCTTCTTGGTCTCCTCGGGCTTGACGATGTTGAGCGCGAGCTTGCCCGCGGCGTCCGCGGCGACCGGCGGGCGGGTCTCGCCGGACGGCCGGGGGGCGGCGGCCGCCTCGGCGGGCGGCTTCATCGGCGGCACGGTCACGTTCTTTGGCGGGTCGGCGAGCGGGTCGGCTCCCTTGGCGATGACGATCTTCTTGGGACCGCCCAGCGGCGGCTGCGTCAGGCCGGAGCGCGTGGAGGCCGGCGCGGGCGGGACGGCGGCGGCCATGGTGGCGTTGGCCTCCTTCATCTTTTTAGCCTCCTCGAGTCGCTGCCGGCGTTCCTCGGCCAGGGCGGCCTTGAGGGCGGCGCGCCGGTGCCGCCACTCCGTGAAGGCATTCAACAGCTTTTCAATCTCCATCCCGATATCCCGGGTGAAGATGAATAACATCCCGACCACGTAAACGGTGCCGAGGATCAGGCCGGAGCCGAAGACGCCGAGCACGTCCTTGAGCGCGTCCTGGTAAATCACCCGGCCGACATAGCCGCCGGGCCCGTCGGTGAAGATGGTCTTGTTCGTGAAGAACGTGTCCTGCATCGCGAGCAGCCCCGAGAGCGAGAGCAGGCAAAAGACCATTGCGACGAAGCGGGTGCCGGCCAGGCGCCGCGCACTCCGCAGGCAAAGATACATCATCCAGAACAGGAAGATCGGCACGAGCCACGTCGAGGCGCCGGCGATCCAGTAGCTGTATGCCGAGTATTCCGCTCCGAGGATGCCGGCCAGGTTGGACTTGAGCGGATTGGAGGTGTTGAGGGAACTTTGTTCGGGGCTGAAATTCAGCAGGGCGACCAGGAGATAGACGCCAACCACGAGGGAGGCGAACGCCGCCAGCCACTTGGGGCGGTAGCGCGGCCCCTCGAAAGATGGGTGGCTGTCCTTTGGGTTTGAACTCTCCGCTTTGGGCATTTCAGTGGGCGATACTTGCATTGCTGTTCTAACACCACGGGGGGTCAATGTAAATTCCCCGTTCCGCGATGCCCGGCGCTGCACTTCACATTTCATGACATCTTTCCTCCGATTTTCGCCGATTTATCAGGACCGCGTTTGGGGTGGGCGCGCCTTGGAAACTTATCTGGGCCGTGCGCTTCCGGCGGGCCGGCCGATCGGCGAAAGCTGGGAAATGGTCGACCGCCCCGAGGCGCAATCCGTGGTCTGCGATGGGCCGGATGCCGGCCGCACGCTGCGGCAGGCCATCGTCGGAAACGCGGCCGCGCTCATGGGCCCGGGCTGGCCGGCCAGCCGGCCCTTTCCGCTGCTGATCAAATGGCTCGACTGTCGCGAGCGGCTCAGCCTGCAGGTGCACCCGCCGGCTTCAGTCGCGGCCCGGCTGGGCGGCGAGCCGAAGACGGAAAACTGGTACGTGGTCCACGCCGAGCCGGGCGCGGCCGTGCTGGCGGGGCTCAGGCCGGGGGTCGACGCCGCCCGGTTCCGGGCGGCGCTGCAGGACAATTCGGCCGAGTCCCTCGTGTACCGGCACGCCACGACCGCCGGGGATTCGCTGCTGATCCACAGCGGGGTGATGCACGCCATCGACGGCGGCAATCTCATCCTCGAGATCCAGCAGAACTCCGACACCACCTATCGCGTCTACGACTGGGGCCGCACCGGACTCGACGGCCGGCCCCGCGCGCTGCACGTCGAGCAGTCGATGGCCAGCCTCGAGGCCAACACCGCCGGCACGCCGCACCTGGTGCGTGACCCCGGCGCAACGACCGTGCTGGCCGAGTGCCCGGAGTTTCGGATCACCCGGCGCCGGCTCGCCACCGGAGAGGCGCTGGCCTTCAAGGCGGGCGAACAGCCCCGCGTCCTGTCGGTGATTGACGGCGCCCTGCGCGCGGCGGGCGGGGAACTCCGCCGCGGCGACAATGTCCTGCTTCCCTGCGCCGGCGACTTCACGTTTGCCGCCGCCGGCGCCACCACGGTGCTGGTGACTGACAATTTTTCCCGGGTCTGACCATGCGCATGTCTCGTTCCAATTCCCGCCCCGATCGCGGCGGCGTGTTGCTCAAGGTGCTGCTGGTGCTCGGCGTGCTGTTTGCGGCCGCCGCCGTCGCCTGGGTGGTGCTCCTGCCCAGCCTCGTGGCGTCGACGATCCATTCGAAGACCGGGTTCAGGGTGAAAATCGACAGGCTGTCCGTGAACCCGCTGACGGCCGACGCGCTGGTCAGCGGTTTCGTGCTGCAGAATCCCGAGGACTGGCCCGAAGCCAATTTCATCGAGGTGCGCCGGTTCAAGGCCGACGTGAAACTTTTTCCGCTGCTGGGCGGGCGTTTCGAGGCCAACGAGGTCGTCGCCGACATCGCGTATGTCACGGTGGTGAGAAACCAGCAGGGCGTCCTGAACACCTCGGCCTTCTCGAACGGCTTTGGCGGGGGCGCCCCGGCGAAGGGCGGCGCGAACGCTCCCGCGTCCCCGGCCGGAAAGAGCAAGGGATTCCTCATCCATCACCTGACCCTGAAGCTCGACCAACTCGTCTTCGCGGACTACTCGGGCCGGAGTCCCGTCATCAAGAAATACGACGTCAACCTCAACCGGGAGATGACCGAGGTCGACAGCGTCGCCAAGCTTCTCAGCCCGCTGACCGGTTCGGCGCTGAGCTTGGTGGCCAACGCCTTCAGTGGCCTGAGCCCCAAGGACGCGGATTTGCTGAGCGGTGCGCTGGACACGCTGCAGGGAGCCGGCAAAAAGACGGGGGAAACGCTTAAAAACCTCTTCCACTCGCTTGATAATAAGAAACCTTAGGCTACTATCCCGCGCTTCTCATGACCGAATCCAGCAAGACCGACCCAAACAAGGAGATTCCGACCCCCGCCGGTGCCGAGGCGCCGCCGGCCGCCCCGACAGACCCGCTGGCTGAGGCCCGAAAAGAAGCCGCGGCCAACCACGAGCGGTACCTGCGCGCGGTGGCCGACCTCGAGAATTTCCGCAAGCGGACCGTGCGCGAGAAGGATGAGCTTCGCCAGGCGGCGACCGCGGGCGTGCTCGATGACATCATCCCCGTCCTCGACAACCTTGCGCTCGGCCTGGCCGCGGCGCGGAAGCAAACGGCCGTGAAGCCGGTGGTCGACGGAATCACCCTCGTGTTGGAGCAGTTCAAGACCACGCTCGCGCGCCATGGGCTGAAGGAAATCAATCCCGCCGGCGCCGCCTTTGATCCCCATGTGCACGAGTGCATCGCCCATGAGCCGAGCGCCGACGTGCCCAGCGAGAAGGTCGTCCAGGTTGTCCGCCTGGGCTACATGCTCAACAGCCGGCTGCTGCGTCCGGCCTCGGTCGTCGTGTCAAGCGGCCCGGCCCCGACCGTGGAGGCGAAAGCCTGAGCCATGGCGACCGGGAAGAAAGAGGACTATTACGAGCTGCTGGGTGTGGCGCGAACGGCGACGGAGGACGATCTGAAGAAGGCCTACCGCAAGAAGGCGGTGCAGTTTCATCCCGACAAGAACCCCGGCAACAAGGAGGCCGAGGAGATGTTCAAGAAGGTCTCCGAGGCCTACGAGGTCCTGAAGGACCCGCAGAAGCGGGCGGCGTACGACCGCTTCGGCCACGCGGCCTTCCAGCAGGGCGGGGTCGGTGCGCGCGGACCGGGCGGCTTCGGCGGCGGTGGCGGCGGTTTTCACGACCCGTTCGACATTTTTCGCGAGGTCTTCGGGCAGGGCGGGGGCGGGATCTTCGACGAGATTTTCAACAGCGGTGGCGGCAACGGCGGCGGCGGCGGCCACGGCTCCGACCTGCGCTACGACCTCGAGATCAGCCTCGAGGAGGCGGCGCACGGGGTGGAAAAGGAGATCTCGTTCCGCCGGCTCGGCGCCTGTTCGCATTGCGGCGGGTCCGGGGCCGAACCCGGTTCGAAGCGATCGACCTGTCCGACCTGCCGCGGGGCGGGGCAGGTGACGGCGTCGCGCGGATTTTTTCACGTGCGCCAGGTCTGCCCGTCGTGCCACGGCAGCGGCTCGCGTTTCGAGAAGGCCTGCGCGAAATGCGACGGCGAGGGGCGAATCCAGGAGACGGCCAAGATCAATGTGCGCATCCCGCCGGGGGTGGACACCGGGTCGAAGCTCCGTTCCTCCGGCAACGGCGAGGCCGGGACGCTCGGCGGCCAGTCGGGCGACCTCTACATCGTGGTCCACGTGAAGGACCACGAGGTGTTCGAGCGCCAGGGCGACGACCTTTTCACCGAGATCCCGATCAAGTTCGCGCTCGCCACCCTCGGCGGCACGATCCACGTGCCCACCCTGCAGGGCAAGGCGACGCTCAAGGTGCCGGCCGGCACGCAATCGGGCACGACTTTCCGGCTCAAGGGCCGCGGCATGCCGCACCTGCGCGGCAGTGCGCATGGCGACCAGCTCATCCGGGTGCAGGTCGAGGTGCCGACCTCACTTACCTCCGAGCAGCGGAAGAAGCTCGAGGATTATGCGCAGGCCTGCGGCGACGGCGATGAGCCGGCGGCAAAGAGCTTCTTCGAGAAGGCCAAAAAATTCTTCTGATTCCATGGCGCGCCCCAGCCTCACCAGCCCGAAGGTGCTGACCCTGAAGAAGGCCGTGGCCCTTCGGCGCGGCGCGGGCCGCGCGGGCGTCCCGGTCGTGCTCACCAACGGGGTCTTCGACCTTCTGCACCCCGGGCACACCTCCTACCTGGCGGCGGCGCGCCGGCTGGCGGGGAAGAACGGCCGGCTCCTGGTG
>Ga0265327_10002901_pt1 | contig 17214 bp, 17 predicted proteins | sample 41621metaG_FD_202089 | JGI IMG/M metagenome (GOLD analysis project Ga0265327, IMG submission 202089) | Rhizosphere microbial communities from Carex aquatilis grown in University of Washington, Seatle, WA, United States - 4-16-21 metaG | ecosystem: Host-associated > Plants > Roots > Rhizosphere... | reverse complement strand
CCACAGGCACTATCCCAGAAGATTCAGGGAGAATATCCTTGGGGCAGAGAGTGGCCGCCACCGCAGGGCGCAGGCAATTTTGCTGATGCCAGCCACAAGGAAGCCTTCACCAAGGACAAGTGCCTCGAAGGCTATTCCGATGGCTTTGCTGCAACGAGTCCGGTGACGGCTTTCAACCCGAACAGGCTGGGAATTTATGATCTTGCCGGCAATCTCAGGCAATGGTGTGACGACTGGATTAATGCGAATCAGAAGCAGAGGGTGACCCGGGGAGCTTCTTGGGAGGATCATGCGAACAATGTTTTATTTTCCTCCTTTCGCAGCTCTCTTGAGCCTGAAGCTCGGCGTGTTTGGACGGGCTTCCGCTGCGTGGTGGTCGCCGGTCCAAGCGTTCCCACCAACTGATCTTCCCAGGGCTGAAGCGCACGGAAGATGACGCAAGGGTGGACTCCGTGATTGACGTGACGGGTTTCCGCATTTCATCCTGTCCGGAATGGCCGCCTTCTCCGCTCTCTCCCTGCTCTTTGGTCTCGGATGCGCCCTGCTTTTGGGCGGCATGAGTTTGGTGCTCGCTTTCTCATGTGAAACACAAACCGGAATGGCCTTTGCCATCGGTGGATTTCTTCTCAGCATCACGCCGCTTTTGGTCCGATATTCCTGGGACAGTGGTTACCGCTGGCGGCAAATGGCCTACACGCTGACGCTCGCCGGTGGAACGGGCATCTTTTTGTGGCTGGGCCTGCATGCGCCGGATGGCCACACGGCCTCCGGTGCGCGAGTCCAGAGCCGCTATTCGGAGCAGGAATGGAAATTCCAGCGTCACGCTCTGGGCAATCTCCTGCCGGAGATCGACCAGCTCAGGATGGGTTTTAAAGTGGTGCCAATGCTGGACTCGCTTTTCACCATGAAGCAGGGACGCCGCATGACAGAGATGACTTCTGGCATCTACCGCGAGTTGGAGGCCGATCCCGACTTTCACGCTTTGGGCTCCGTGATGCCGGAAACCTATCACGATTTTTTCGGAATGGATTTCAACGAGGACCACTATTTCCTCTACATTCCCGCGAAGCTGGACCGGAAGCAGCCGAATCCCGCGCTGGTGTTTCTGCATGGCAGCGGCGGCAACTTCAAAGCTTACACCTGGCTTCTCTCCCGGGTCGCGGATGAGCTGGGCATGGTGCTCATCGCACCCAGCTACGGCATGGGGAACTGGAACAAACGGCACAGTTCCAAGATCGTCTCCGCCGCGCTCATGGAAACCGGAAATGTGGTGAGGTTGGATCCGCATCGCATTCATTTGATGGGCCTGTCCAACGGCGGCCTGGGCGTCAGCCAGGTGGGCGCTAACATCGGCGAGCGCTTCCGCACTCTCACCTTCATTTCACCCGTCTTCGACAAGCCCGCGGTCAATTCGAGCTCGTTCATCAAGACGTGGCAGGACGGTTGGGTGCTGGTCATCTCCGGGAAACAGGACGACCGGGTACCTTTTTCCTATGTGAGCGACTATGTTGCAGGCATGACGAAAGCGGGCCTTCGCGTGAACCTCGTGCCCGTGGAAGACGCCGACCATTTCATGCTCTTCAGTCATCGCGATCTGGTGCTCAAGACCATCACCTCCTGGCTCCGCGAGAAGGATGCGCGTTAGCCTCCCACCTGCTGCAGCGCATAAAAGATCACGCTCACACTCGGTGATCCCATCACATGATCCGGCGGGCGCGTGGGAGGCGCAAAGTCGTTGAGCTCAAAAAGCCGTGTGTCGAAGTGCGAGACCTCGGCCTGTGCCACTGGATAGGGCGTGTGATAAATCTGGCCCCAGCGCAGGCCGTTGCGGGTTTGTGCGAAAAGGAGATATCGCTCCACAAGGAAAAACTCCGGCGTGCCGGGCTCCGCGAGTTTGGTCTCCCGGGAAAGATGATAATCAAAAACCGAGGTCGCGGCGTCGCCGTGCCGCCGGCTCGTGTAATGCACGCGCCCCGCATCCTCTGTGACGCGCATCTCCGCGTGATAATAGGGAATGTGGAAGAAAGTCCGCGCGACTTTCACGGCTACGGGTTGGTTGCAGTCCAGCGAGTAGAACCACACGCCCGGGCGGCCCTGGCCATCATGCACATAAGTGCGCAGGTTCACTTCCAGGAAATTGCTGAGGGTCGGCACCTCGGGCAGATAGCGCGGACGCACGGCCCGCATGTAAAAAGGCACCAGCCCAACCCACGCGCTCCCACCAAAGGTATCGACGTACAACCCGGGCGGCAGCGTCTTCTGGATTTCCTCGGGGTCCCATTTCCAGTGGAGGAAGAGGAGCTGTTCCCAACGCTGGTACATGACGTGCCGTCGCTCCGGCCGCCGTCTCACACACAGGCGCTCGTCATCGGTAGGCTGCAAAAGTTCAGACATGACGCTGGCCTGAATGCTGGCGCAGACGTGTCGATCTGGAAATGGCGATTTTCAGTTCCATGGCGCAAAGCGGGCTTGCCATCCTGAAGGCTTCTGCGGAAGATCATCCGGATGAATCCCGCGCCCCGCGCCATCCCCCTTTGGTTGAAGTGGGCCTTCACTGCCTTTATGGCCGTGCTGGTGCCGGTTTACTGGGCGAACTACGGCCCCACGAATTTTCTCTACTTCTGCGATGCATCGTTGTTCCTGGCGCTGATTGCCATTTGGCGACGGAACGCGTTGACGGCTTCCATGGCCGCGGTGGGACTCCTCATTCCGCAGATTTTCTGGTGCGTTGATTTCGGCGCGGAATTGTTGGGCTTTCATCTTACGCACATGACGAGCTACATGTTTGACCAAAACAAATCGCTGTTCCTGCGTGGGCTGTCCCTGTTCCACGGCTGGCTGCCCTTCCTGCTGGTGTTTCTCGTGTGGCGGCTGGGCTATGATCGCCGCGCGCTGCCCGCCTGGACGGCGCTGGCATGGCTGCTGTGTCTCATTGCTTATTTCCTCCTGCCGGCCGCGGGTGCGCCGGAAACCTTTCCCAACATGCCGCGCAATGTGGATTACGTCTTCGGTATCGACGACACAAAAGCGGAGACTTTCATGCCGCCGCTCTTGTATCTGTTCGTTTGGATGCTTGGGTTGGCCGTGGTCTTTTACATCCCCACGCATTTCCTCCTGAAACGCCTTGCCCCACGCGCCGCCGCATGAGTGATTCCTATCCCGAGTCGCACCTGCCCTGGCGCAAAGGCTTCTGGAGCCTGATGGCCACCCAGTTTCAAAATGCGTTTAGTGACAACGCGCTCAAGAATCTTGTGGTGCTGCTGCTCCTCGCACGCTTCACCGAGGAGGCAATGCGGCAGCAGCTCGCCGCTGCCGCCACCTTTCTCTTTTCGGCGCCGTTTATCCTGTTCTCCATGCTCGGTGGCTGGCTGGCGGACCGCTTCAGCAAGGCGGCGGTGATGCGCGGCGTGAAGTTTGCGGAGATGTTCATCATGCTCTTCGCGGCTGGCGCGCTGGCGCTGAAAAGCCTGCCGCTGGAGCTGGCGGCGATCTTCTTCATGGGCTGCCACAGTGCCATCTTCGGTCCTTCCAAATACGGCATCCTGCCGGAGCTGCTGCCCTATGAAAAACTCTCGTGGGGCAACGGACTGCTGGAGCTGCTTACATTCCTGGGCATCATTCTTGGCACGGTGGCGGGCGGATTTCTCGCCTGGGGATTAAAAGGATCCGAGTACGTTTGTGGTTTGGTGCTGGCGGTGCTGGCGTTTGCCGGCTGGCGCATGAGTCAGGGCATCACCCGCGTGCCTCCGGCCAATCCCGAACGGCCGCTGCGCATCAATCCGCTGGCGGACCTCATCGCCCAAGTCAAGGTCATGAAAATCGACCGCGATCTCTGGCGGGCGGTCGGGGGAAACACGGGATTCTTTTTCGTGGCCGCGCTGATTCAGGTGAATCTGGTGCTCCATGCCAACGACGTCCTGCGCCTCTTGGAATGGCAGAACGGCCTGCTTAATGCCGCGCTTGCGCTCGGCATCGGCATTGGCAGCGCTACGGCGGGTTCGCTTTCGCGGGGCCGCATCGAGTACGGTCTGGTGCCGATCGGCGCGGTGGGAATGGCCCTGTCCTCGGTGCCGCTGGGCTGGCCCGGCATGGGAGTGATCGGTTTCAGTGGATGGCTGGCGGTCTTGGGATTCAGCGGCGGATTGTTCATTGTACCGATTGCCGCAGTGATCCAGCATCGCCCACCGCCGGACAGCAAGGGGGCAGTGCAGGGCGCGGTGAATCTGCTTTCCTTCATCGGCATCGCTTTGGCCTCGGGCGTGCAGGCGCTTCTCAATCTCTGCCACATTACGTCCGGCCAGGTTTTCTGGTTCTGCGGCGCCGCAGCCCTCGGTACCGGGCTTTATGCCGCTGCCTCGCGTCCGGGTGCTGTGAGAAATTTGCTGCAATCCTGGTTCAAAGGCGCATCCTGAGCCATGCCCGAAACTGAAAGAACCCACACCATGGCGGTATTCTGCGACTTTGAGAATATCGCCATCGGCACCCGCGAAGCAAAGTATGACCAGTTCGACGTGGGCAAGGTGCTGGAGCGCCTTCTCGTGAAGGGCCACATCGTCGTAAAGAAGGCCTACTGCGACTGGTCGCGCTACGACATGTTCAAAAAGCCCATGCACGAGGCGGCTTTCGAGCTCATCGAAATTCCGCATGTGCGCCAGTCCGGGAAAAATTCTGCAGACATCCGCATGGTCGTGGACGCTCTGGACCTCTGCTACACCAAGCCGCACATGGACACGTTTGTGATCATCAGCGGTGACTCGGACTTCTCCCCGCTGGTGAGCAAGCTTCGCGAGAACAACAAGACGGTGATCGGCCTCGGTGTGAAAAATTCCACGTCCGATCTTTTCATTTCCAATTGCGACGAATTCATCTTTTACGACGATCTGGTGCGAAAGCAGCGCGCGCGCCGTCCGGCAGGCCGCACTTCCTCGGGCGGTGAATCGGCCCGGCGCAATGCCAGCGCGCCGGCGGCTGCCGCGGCGGCCCCCGATGCCAAAGCAGCGGGTGATCCTGAAGCCGCTATTCAACTCGTCGCGGAAGCTGCGGACGCCATGCTGGAGGAGCGCGGCGACAATGACACGCTTTGGGGTTCCATGATCAAGCAGGCCATCAAGCGTCGCCAGCCCGGCTTCAACGAGCGCTACCACGGCTTCCGTTCCTTCCGCAATCTGCTGGAAGCAGCGCGCGATCGCGGCCTCTTGAAACTCAAGTTGGATGAGAAGTCCGGTGACTACGCGGTCACGGACGAGGAATAAAGGACTCCTCTCGCTTCGCGAGAGGTCAGAGTCAGGCCGGAGGCTCCTCTCGCGGTGGTTCGGCGGGCTCACCATCTTTGAGAGCGAGAGGATTACTTTCAGGCTTCAACCACACCCAGGTCGCGCCCCAGCCACCGCTTTGTGCCCCCGCGGGCCATTGCCAGGAGGCGACTTCCGGCATCTTTTCCAGCAGGCGATGCACCCCTTCGCGGAGCCTGCCCGTGCCTTTGCCGTGGATCACCCGTACCGTGAGGATGCCGCGCTTCCGGCATTCGGAAAAATATTCCGGCAGCAGGTCGGAGAGTTCGTTGGCGCGAAAGGCGTGCAGGTCCAGCTCATTCGTGATGGGCCACTCCACGGGATCCGGTGGCGGCTCGTCATCCATGGCTGCGCTCAACTGCGCTTGAGAAACTTCACGCAGACAGGCTGCGGAATGGTGATGCTCTGGCCGGTGGGCGTGAGCTTGCCGGTCTGAGCATCGATGGAAAAAACGACTACGGAATCCGAATCGAATCCGGCGGAAATCAGCCAGTGTCCCGTGGGATCGATGCCGAAGTTTCTCGGAATCTTCACACCCGCGGGCGCATTTTCCAGGTAGGTGAGTTTGCCGGTGGCCTCATCCACTTTGTAGCAGGCCAGCGTGTTGTGGCCGCGCACGGAGGCGTAAACGAATTTTCCGGAAGGGTGCACCTGCACTTCCGCCGAACTCCATTCCGGGATCACGCTCACGCCGGCGGGCAGCTCCGAGAGCGTCTCCATCACCTTGAGTGCCCCCTTTTCCGCATCATAGGTGAAGGAGGTGATGGTGCAGGCCATTTCATTGGTCACGTAGGCGAACTTGCCGCTGGGGTGAAAGGCGAAGTGACGGGGCCCACCGGCCGGAGGCGTTGCGACAAAAGGCGGATCATTCGGAATCAGCGCCGCTGTGGTGGGGTCCATCTTGTAGATGAAAATCTTGTCGCAGCCCAGGTCGGCGGCGAAGGCGAACTTGTTGCCCTTGTCAAAATTCACCGAGTGCGCGTGCGGATCTTCCTGACGATCTTCGTCCGCGTGGGACCCGCCACTATGGCGGATGAGGCTGGCGATCGGTGCGAGCGAGCCGTCTTCCTTGATGGGAAAACTGGCGACGGTGCCGTTGCTGTAGCTGGCGACCACAGCCATCTTGCCCGTGGCATCGATGTTCACGTGGCAGGTGGCATCTCCCAGCGTGGCCTGGCTGTTCAGCGGCGTCAGGTGGCCATTGGCTGGATCGATTTGAAAGGAATGAATCTGTCCACCACCATCGAATTCCGAGACGGCATACAAATACTTCTTGGACGGATGGATGGCGAGGAACGCGGGCTGAAGCACGCCGCCCACCGGGCCCAACTCCTCCAGTTTTCCCGTTTGCGAATCCAGCCCGAGAAGATAGATGCCCTTGCTGAGGAGCGGCGCCGCGTCTCCGGTGGAGTAGCTGCCCTGCGTGTAGGTGCCGATGTACACCCACTGGTCAGTGGCGGCAGAGGCTTTCAGAAAGCTCAAGGCGAGGACGGTGGCGGTGAGGATGCGCGGATACTTCATGCGGAGTGGGAAGGGCAGCATCATCCCGCTATTTGCCGCGCCCTGCAAGACCGCAGCGGCGCGGCGTGGAAAAACTTCCGGCTATTTCTTCTTCTTGCCCTTGCCTGTGGCGGGTTTCTCGGCGGGATCCGCGATGTTGATGTTGGAGACCACCTCCGCGCCGGGCAGCGCTTTTTTCAGCTTGGCGACACCCGCGTCAGTGACCTTGGTCTCATAAAGGAAAACGTGCTTCAGGTTCTTCGCCCCGGCGAGCGTGGCCAGGCCCTTGTCGGATACTTCGGTGCCGAAGAGATTGATGTCTTCCAGATTCTTCAGGGAGGTGAGGGGGGCCAGGCCGTCGTCCGTGATCTTGGTGTTGCGCAAGTCGAGTTCCACCAGGTGCGGGAAGCCGGCCACGGTCTTCAGCGCGGCGTTGGTGATGGCGGTGCGAGCCAGGTCCAGATGGGCAACGTAGTCCTTGATGGGCATCAGGCCCGCCACCGCCTTGTCATCGCACTTGCTCACTCCGGTGAGAAAATCCACCCGGAGCAAGGGGCCGCCGACCATGAGAGGCGTCATCTGCGCGCCGGTTTCCTGCACCTTCTTCAACACGTCCGGAGCCGCAGGCTGGAGGCCCGTGGCCAGCTTCGTGTAAAGCGCGTCATGGGCACGCACCTTGGCGGGCTCCTTTTTGGGGACGCTGCTGGGGGCGTCTGCCGGCTTGCCTTCCAAATTCCCTTCCCAGCCGCCGAAGTCCGCGCCCTCGTCGATCCAGGCTTTGAGCTTGGCGATTTCCGCGGCGTTGAGAGGTTCGCCCTTGTTCTCCGGCGGCATGAATTTGTCGTCGTCCTTCGGCAGGGTCACCACTTCGACCAGCATGCTCTTGGCGGAGTTGCCGGGCTTGACGATGACGCCGTCCTCACCGCCCTTCAGGATGGCCCAGGCCGCGTCGAGGCGCAGGTCAGCCTTGGGTTTCTGGACTTTCCCGTTCTCTTCGTGGGGCGCCTTGTGGCACTTCACACAGCGGTTTTCCAGGAGAGGCAGGATTTCCTTTTTAAATTCCACCGCGCCATGAGCGAGGCTGGCGGTCAGAAAAGGGACGGTGGCGAGGAAGCGGACAAGGTTTGGCATGACGAAATTTCAGGGATTGAACTGGCGAAAGGAAACGCTTGCCCGCGTCTCTTGTTTCACCAAAGTCGGCTCATGGCCAAGCGTTCTCCCGCTCCGAACCCTATTGAAGTTCAAACGCGGCTGAGCCGTGATACTCTGGGCATTGTCATGGGTGGCGGTGCGGGCACACGGCTCTACCCGCTCACCAAGGACCGCGCCAAACCGGCCGTGCCGCTCGCGGGCAAATACCGTTTGGTGGACATTCCCATCAGCAACTGCATCAACAGCAATGTCCGCCAGGTCTATGTGTTGACGCAGTTCAACAGCGCCTCGCTGAACCGCCACATCAGCCGCACCTACAAGTTCGATGTGTTCAGCCACGGCTTCGTGGAAGTGCTGGCGGCGCAGCAGACGCCGGAAGACACCAATTGGTTTCAGGGCACCGCGGACGCCGTGCGGCAGAACCTGCGCTACTTCCTCGAAGGCCGGCACAAATATTTCCTCATCCTCAGCGGCGACCAGCTCTACCGCATGGATTTCCGCCCGCTGCTGGCTCGGCACATTGAAACCAAGGCGGACATCACCCTGGCCACCACGCCGGTGGACACCGCCCGCGCCGGCAGTTTCGGTCTCATGAATTCGGACGCGGACGGCCTCATCCATGCCTTTGTAGAAAAGCCCAAGGATCCCGAGGTTCTGAAATCCGTGGCCATGCCCGCCTCCACCGTGAAGGCGCTCGGCATCGCGGACAACGAGCCACGCTATGAGGCCTCCATGGGGATTTACCTCTTCAACCGCGACGTGCTCGTGGAGGTGCTGAACAACAACCTCGTGGACTTCGGCAAGCACATCATTCCCGCCGCCATCGGGACCCACCGCGTCATGAGCTATCCCTTCCCTGGCTACTGGGAAGACATCGGGACCATCGGCAGTTTCTTTGAGGCGAACCTCGACCTCTGCCAGGTCGTGCCGCAGTATGATTTCTTCGATTCCCTCTCGCCCATCTACACCCACGCGCGCTTCCTGCCTGCCACCAAGATCAATGGCGCGAAGATCAGCCGCGCCCTGCTTTCCGATGGCTGCATCATTTCCCAGGCAGATATCGAAAATTGCATCCTGGGAGTGCGCACCGTCGTGGAAAGCGGCAGCTTGCTGCGTGATTGTGTGGTGATGGGCGCGGATTTCTACAAAGGCGCGGCAAACAGTTCCCCGGATCGTCCCTCACCGGGCATCGGCCGGAACTGCAATATCCGGAAGGCCATCATCGACAAAAACGTGCACATCGGTGATGGCGTGGTAATCACGCCCGAGGGCAAGGAAGAAAATCTCGATGGTCCGGACGGCATGTACTACATCCGCGACGGGATCGTGGTGGTGCCGAAGAATTCCGTGATTCCCGCAGGCACGTGGATTTGATGGGAGCGGAATTCGCGTCCGATATCAAAAACAAAACCGCGTGGCCAGAAACGGCACGCGGTTTCGCTCGGGAGAATTCAGACGGGTTCGCCGCCTGACGGATCAATAGCCGTTGTAGTAGCGCGGCGGAGGCGGGACATCGTCGTAATAGTAAACGCGGCGGCGAGGCGGTGGCGGCGGCGGAGGGGTGGTGCCGTTGGCATCATCGATGGCGTGACCGGCAATGGAGCCGACCACGGCGCCAGCAAGACCGCCCACAACGGCGCCCGCGAAAGGAACATGGCTGTGACTGCCCACGATGGCGCCGGCCACCGCACCGCCGGCAGCGCCGACCGCAGTACCGCCCGCCTGGTTCGGTCCGCCGTAGCCCGGATAGTAGGGCGTTGTGCAGGAGGACAGCATCAGCACGCCCAACACGGGGGCGGCAAGGAATGAGGATATTTTCATTGAGTTGATTTTGAAGGGTATTTCGCTGTTTGACACCGGGGGCGGCGGAAGAATTCAATCATTCTTCACCATCTTCATGTCAGGCGATCCCAGCCTGTGACAGAAAAAGCGAAAAGATTTTTGTTGGTCAGCTTTTTGACCTTTGTGACCGCAGTATCGGAAAAAACTTCACCGATCCCTTAGGGATCCGTTGGAAAATCCGGAGGGTTGCGTCGCAACGCCCCTTCAATTCTTAACTGGCTCTCAAGGCATAGACCTCCACCTGATCCGTCACGCCCTTCAAAGATTGGCGTCCCTTCGATTCAAACAGCGCTTTTCCCGCCTCCCAATCTTGGAGGAAGGTGGCGCTGGCCAGCACGCCGCAGTCGAGCTGCCGCGTCAGGCTTTCAATGCGGAAAGCGACGTTCACCGCATCGCCCACGGCTGTATTGATGCCCTTGCCCATGGCGCCCATGGCCACATCACCGAGGTGCAGACCTACGCGGCAATCCAAAACGATATTCTGCGTCTGCTTGAGCATGATGCGGGTGGCGGCATGGCTCTCCAACTCCGTCTTGCGGAGGTCTCGCGCCGCCGTCACGGCCTTCATGCGGATGTCCTCATCGGTGCCCTGCCAGTAGGCGAAGACGCAGTCGCCGATGAACTTGTCGATCATGGCGCCGTATTTGCGCATGATGGTGTTGCAGTCCGCATACCATTCGCGCATGAGGTCGGCCAGCTTGTCCGCGCTGACCTGCGCGCTGAGCTGGGTGAATCCCTTAAGATCGCCCACCAGCAGCGTGACAGGCTGGGTTTTCATCGGCACAGGATTGCGCCTCAGGACGGTGGTGGTGGTGCCCACGGAGCCACCATCATGCGCCGCGCCTTCCTCCTGGAGGAACATAAAGACGTTGCTCCCGAACTGCACGCGGTCGCCGTCCCGCAGCACCCGGGTGGTGGTGATGGCCATGTCGTTCACGTAGGTGCCGTTCGCGCTGCCCAGGTCCACGAGCCAATAATGCACCCCCTCGCGCCGAATCGTCGCATGCTGGCGCGAAATGCTGCCCTCGTTGAGGTGAATGGTGGCCTCGTTGCTGCGCCCGATCAGCGTAAAGTCTTCCAGCGGAAAAGACTCGCCAGAGACAAGTGATTTGATGTGCGCTCCCATGTGTCACCTACCTTTCAACCGGACGTGACCCCAAAAGTCAAGCCGGGGGTTTTTCAGATCGATATTCAGTGCGGAAGAGTGAATGAGTTGCGTGGAAAATGGCTTTGTGGCGGCAGATATTTCACGGCATGATCACGGCGATCATGGGACTCCGTCTGCCACTGTTTTTCAGCCTCCTGCTGTTAGGTGCGCCGCTCTGGGCTCATACAGTGCCCACCGTGGTGGTGGAGGCGGAGTTCACCAGGGAGCGCAGCGTGACCCTTCATGTAAACGTCGATGCGCGGCTTTTCCTTGCCGCACAGCCCACCACATTGCCGCCGGTGCCTGCCTCATGGTGGCTGGAGCAAAGCGAGGAGCAGCGCGCGAAAACCGTGGCCGAGACGCGCGCCTACGTGGCCAAAACGCTTTTTTTCACTGTGGGTGGGAAGAAGTTCGAGCCGGCTTGGGAAGTGATGGCGATCGACAGCGTCACGGTGCTGCCCTTGGCTCCGACCAGCGCGGAAGCCCACCTTCTCTGCGAATATCAGGGCAAGCTTCCGGACGTGCCCGGGGGATTTCAACTGCGGGTGGCGGAGAGCTGTGCCGTGGGAGTGATCCTGCTCAACAGCATGGAAGGCGATGACCAGCGAGCGCCCCAAGCGCTGTTCCCGGGAGAGAACAGCCGGAAATTTGCGTTGCCGGCGCTCGGAGGTGAAAGTGGGAAAGAGAAAGAAATCGTCGCCGTGGCCAGCGAAAAAGCCACCTCCACACCTTTGCCGATTTTCTGGATCGGTGGCGCCATCGTGGTGGTCGCTTGCTTTGGCTGGTGGGCGCTCAAAAAAGCGCTGTGAGTAGGACGAGTGTGGCGCAGCCCGCTCGTCTCGTTGCCTTACCCCTGAAGTGATAAACGAGTAAGGTGAGTTGAGCCTTCTCAAAGAATGAGTTTGCGTTGTCCAGGACGCGAAAGGCGCCTCTCAGCCTTCCACAAGACGAGCGGGCGTTGCCACACTCGTCCTACACCAGCAAGAAACTCTCAGTTCGACGTCGGCAAGGTTTCCTGATTGCTGGCAGCGGGCCCGGCGGAAGCTGACTCGCTGGCCTCTGACTCGCTGACAGCAGGAGTCTCCGCTGTAGGCTCGGCAGTAGCGGAAGGTGCCGCATTCGCGGGCGGCTGCGGCTGCGCGGGATCCGTGAAGCCGAGCAGCGTCGCCACTTCTTCCTGCACGCCTTCCACTTCATCGAGGCGCAATTCGGGATCACGCAGGATGAAAACCTCGCCCGTCTTGCGATGCTCATACATGAGCATGACCGCGCCGGAGTCGTTTTCCTTCCGCTCCTTTGGCACCAGGACCTTTTTCCGCTCAAGCATCAGGGCCAAGATGTACCGCGCGTGTTCGGTGTATTCCTGGTCTTCATCGATGAGGCGGCGTAGCAGGCCTTCCGCGGATTCACGGCTGGTGATCTCCGGTTTCGGCTTGGCGTGTTCGGGTTTTTCGTAAATGCTCTTCCAGGAAGAGAAAGGTGTGCGTTCAGCGGTTTCTTCTTCCCAGGCCTCGGTGCAGACGTCCCGCCGCATGAAGTCGCCTGCTTCCGTGTCGAAATAGATGGCTGTGTGGAATGTTTCGCCTTCTTCAAAGGGGCGTCCGGTGCGTGCGCATTCGTGAGCGCGGGATTTGATGTTCCAAATGTTCAACATGACGGGGACGATGATGACGGCGGAAGCCTAGGCCGCCTTGGGGCCGGCGAACAACGTGCGGCAAAGGCCCCAGAAAGAGACAAAACCGTTCCGCAGGGTCTTGAGGTTGAGCTTGGGCAATTCACGGTTCGCGGCGCGCAGGCGGAACATGTAGTAGCCGAATGCGCCCAGGATGAGGTGTGGCATCCACACGGCGAGGAAGCCGGGCATGTGACGTCCCTTGCCAAGGTTGAGGAACAAGTGGTCGATGAACAGCAGGAAGAAGAACAGGGAAATGGAACTGGCCACGCCGCTCAACAGACCGCGCCGTGAGAAAACAATGCCCAAGGGCGCCGCCGCGATGACCACGATGAAGGTCTGCCATGGCTGGGCGATGCGGTAGTACAAATGCGTTTGAAACGGCGCCAGTTTGCTTTCGCCGTAGTTGTGGTTCGCGTTGATGTAGGAGAGCAGTTGCGGAACGCCGAGGTACTCGGGCGTGAGCGAGCCGCTCAGCAGCACCCAAGGAGTCTCGCTCCAGCCGCTCTGCTCGTTCTTGTTGGCGCCAGCGCCGCTGCCATCGAAATCAAACTGCTTCATGCCGACGATGGCTCCGTTCTCAAAAGCCACTTCGTAGCCGGTGTAGAAGGTCCAAATGCGTGTGTCCGGCCACCAAGTGGCGCTCTTGGCGAACCACGCCTTCACCAGGTGCCCTTCCTCGTCCTCCTGGCGCACTTCAATGCGGCGCATCCTGTCAGCGTGCAGGTCTTCCGGCACCACGCCGATGAACCAGGTGCGGTGTTCCTGCGAATTCTTGTACACCAGCCCCATCGCCATGATGTCCCCCTTCATGCGCTCCTTGATGTCATCCAGCAGTTTTTCCTTGTTGCCTGCGGAAGTGGGCGCCCAGTGGTAATTGGCCACCATGCCCAGGAAGGAAGCGTAAAAACCCGCCAGGTAGATGGGCCGGAGCACCTGCCAGAGACTGCGGCCCGCGCCGAGCATGGAAATGAGCTCATTGGTGCGCGACATGCGGCCCAGCGTGTAGAGCGTGGCCAGCAGCAGAGTGACCGGCGCCACCGTGACGTAGATGAAAGGCACCAGCTTGATGTAAAACATCGCGATGTCGAAACCGCCGATGTGGTTCTGGCGGAAGTCCTGCAGGTGGTCCAGCAGGTCCATCACGATGAAGAGCGTGGTGAACGCCACGAAGCAGAAAATCAGCGGCTGCAGGAAGGTGCGCATCACGTAGCGCTCCATGATCATGCTCTTCAGGTAGTAGCGGATCATGAAGGGCGGGGACAGCAGCAGGCCCACCATCAGCACCACTTGGAGTGCGAACGCAATTTGGGATACTTCCTGGCCGTCCACGCCCACGCGCATCTGCTCCCATTTGTCATAAGCCGTGGAGGCCAATGCCCAGACGGTGAGATAGATGGAAGCAATCCACGTCGGACGCTGCATCTTGCTGGCGTCCGGGTAGGCACGGATGATGTAAACGTGGTACACCACGCCGCCCACCAGCACGAAGAGCCGCATGTAGGCCAGAAAGTAGAGGGCGACGTAGGCCCCCATGGAGGGCGCCTCCCAGCTCGCCGGCAGGTCCCCGACATTCGAGGGCGTCTGCGGCATGAAAGCTTCGTGATAGCCACAGAGCCGGCAGAGGATCATCACCAGCGCCGCCGCCAGCCACACAAAGCCCGGCGCATAGTCGGAAGTTTTGAGCCAGCGCCACGCTGCTTCCAGCCCTGTCACTGCATGGGCTGCGGCCGTGCGCAGGGGTTGGCTTTTGCTGAGGGCGGAACTCATCAGGACTTCTTGGGACTGGCGGGCGTCCAGCATTCTCCAGAGCAGGGATGGAGTCAAGGGAAGCGCACGCCGCATCTTGCGCCGGACCCGCTTCGCGCGTAACGGAAGAAAGATGATTCAACTGGCCTCGGATGCTGAAGGCGCCGCCGCTCCGCTCTCCTTGGCGGAACGCATGGCGCGTGCTTTTTCGCAGGAGGGCGCCTTGGCCAAATCGCCGGATTTTGAATTTCGTCCCCAGCAGCAGCGCATGGCCCGGCTCGTGGCGCGGGCGCTTGAAACGAAAAAAGGCGTGGTGATCGAGGCGCCTACGGGAGTCGGCAAATCCCTGGCCTACCTGCTGCCCTCCGTGACCTATGCCTTGGAAGAAAAGCGCAAGGCCATCATCTGCACCCACACCATCAATCTTCAGGAACAGCTCCTGCAGAAGGACCTGCCCATTGTCCGCAAGCTCATGGGCCGCGAATTCTCCGCCATGCTGCTCAAGGGCCGCTCCAACTACGTCTGCCCGCAGCGGCTGGCGCGGGCCTTCGACGGCTCCACGTCGCTCTTCACCTCCAGCGAGGGGGCGGAACTCAAGAAAATCTGGGAGTGGGCGGAAAGGACCACGGATGGCACGCTGGGCGGCCTGGACTTCACGCCTTCGCCCAAGGTGTGGTCGCAGGTTTGCAGTGAGCCGCACGTGTGCACCCCGCGCCGCTGCATGGGCAAACGATGTTTCTACCAGGAAGCGCGCCGCAAGCTTGGGGAGGCGGACGTGGTGATCCTGAACCACACGCTCTTTTTCACACTGCTCTCCAGCGTGGAGGAGGCCTTGCCGGAGGATGCGAATTTCCTGTTCCCCAACGATTTCCTCATCGTGGATGAGGCGCACACCATCGAAAACGTCGCGGCGCGCGCCTGCGGAATCCACTTGTCCGAGGGACACCTGCGCTTTGAGCTGCAGCGCCTCTTCAACCCCCGCACCCGCAAGGGACTCTTTCCGCTCCAAGGGGAGCAAAACGGCGCGGACGCCGTGACTTCCGCGCTGGATGCCATGAGCATCTTCTTCCGTGCGGCGGAGGCGTCCTGTCAGTTTCACAACCATCAGGCGCGCGAATTCCGCGTGCGCGAGCCGGAGCTGGTGGAGGACACGCTGAGCGCCGCGCTTTTTCGCGTTTCGGAGCGGGCCATCGTCGCAGGAGACGCCGCCAAGGCGGAGCACACCCGTCTGGAACTGCACGACCTCGCGCGCCGGCTCAAAGATGCGCGCAGCACGCTCAAGACTTTCCTCGACCAGGATGAGGAAGGCCACGTTTACTGGGTGGAACGCAGCGGGGGCGAATCGCGGTCCATCACTTTCCACAGTGCGCCGGTGGATGTGAGCGGCTACCTGGGCCATCTCTTCTTCCGCAACGACCGAGCCTGCGTGCTCACCAGCGCCACGCTCGGGGTGGGGGACGACCAGCTCGACTATTTCCGCAGGCGCGTCGGCGCCATGGATTCACCGTCGGTGAAACTCGCCAGTCCCTTCGATTTCGAGGAGCAGATGCGCCTTTACGTGGTGAAAAACATTCCCGCGCCCGGCACCAAGGAGCACGAGCAGGCTCTGCCGGGATGGATCGAGCATTTCCTGGAACTCTCGCAAGGCCGCGCCTTCGTGCTTTTCACCAGCTACACGCAGATGACCAACGTGGCCGACCGCGTGGAAGACTTCTGCGAAAAGAAGGGCTGGCGTCTGCTCGTGCAGGGTCGTGGTCTGCCACGGCATCAGTTGCTGAACGAGTTCAAGCTGGACACGCACAGCGTGCTCTTCGGCACGGACAGCTTCTGGACCGGCGTGGATGTGCCGGGGGATTCGCTGAGCAACGTCATCATCACCAAGCTCCCCTTCGCCGTGCCGGACCACCCGCTCACCGCGGCGCGGCTGGAGCGCATCGAGGAGGACGGCGGCAATCCCTTCACCGAATACTCCGTGCCCGAGGCCATCCTCAAGTTGCGCCAGGGCGTGGGTCGCCTCATCCGCTCCAAGAAAGACCGCGGCATCTGCGCCATCCTCGACAACCGCGTTCTCACCAAGCCCTACGGCCGCGCCTTCCTCAGCGCCCTCCCGCAATGCCCCGTGGAAATTGTGGGGACGACAAAACAGTGATTGACGCTGTTCTGTCCAATCCTATCTTTTGGTTATGGAAGTCATCGCGGAAAAGCTGGATGCCAAGCTTCACGAGTGGAAGCCTGAAACATCGCGACAAGTCTGCGAACTGGTCGCAGAGATTATTGAGCTCGCGGACGAGGATGTCTTGGATATCTCGCGGTCTCGCAAGGCCGAACAAGAAGTGATGGATATCCTTGATGCGCCCGCGCCCCGGTGAAGTCTGGTTGGCGGATCTTGGCATCGCGGCCAAGGTGCGACCCGTGGTCATCGTGTCCAGACACGATGATGATCCGCCTCGTGCGTTGGTAATTTATGTGCCGCTCACGACCCAGCCACGCGGGAGCGATTACGAAGTTGAAGTCCCGAAGCTTCCTTTTCTCAAAGCAGAAGGCGCTGCCAACGTCCAAGGGATAGGCTCAATCGCCATTCCGCGATTGGAACGGCGCCTTGGGGTGGTGCCCAAGCACTTGTTGGAGCAAATCAAGAACGCGATCAAGTTCGCGGTTGATTTGCAGTAGCGCCTGGGCGTGGGCCGCCTCATCCGCTCCAAGAAAGACCGCGGCATCTGCGCCATCCTCGTCAACCGCGTTCTCACCAAGCCCTACGGCCGCGCCTTCCTCAGCGCCCTCCCGCAATGCCCCGTGGAAATCGTGGGGACGAAGTTGTGAAACGAAAGTGGTGACGAGCTTCAGCTCGCCGGTCGCATTTA
>Ga0265327_10002900_pt1 | contig 17216 bp, 10 predicted proteins | sample 41621metaG_FD_202089 | JGI IMG/M metagenome (GOLD analysis project Ga0265327, IMG submission 202089) | Rhizosphere microbial communities from Carex aquatilis grown in University of Washington, Seatle, WA, United States - 4-16-21 metaG | ecosystem: Host-associated > Plants > Roots > Rhizosphere... | reverse complement strand
CACCACGCCCAGCCGCCGTGGAAACCGGGGCAGGGGGCGCTTGGGTCGGTCGAACAGGCCCTGGGCCCGCAGGTCTGCTTCCAACTGGCGCAGCCGGGCCTGCAGATCGCCCACGCCCGCGGGCTCGCAGTGCGTCACGGCCAGCGTGAGGGTTCCACCCGCCACGTAGAGGTTGAGGCTGCCCTTGAGCACCACCCGCTGACCGTCCATGGGTTTTTGCGGGATGAAGCGCTGCTGGCTGGCCCAGACGGCGCAGGAGAGCGCTGCACCCTCCTCTTTCAAGGTGAAATACCAGTGTTTGCCGGCACCCCGGAAGTTCGAGACCTCGCCCACCACGCACACCGCCGAGAAGGCGGGCTCCACGCGGGTCTTGATCTGCTCCAGCAGGCGCTTGACGGACAGGGGGGCATCCATACCCGCATCATGGCACGCGAAGGGCCGGGGTTCAGCCCCCGGCTGCCGGGTCCTGGTCGAGCACCAGTCGGTAGCCCACGCCGGATTCCGTCCGGAAGAAGCGGGGCCGCTTGGGGTCAGCTTCGATCTTGTGGCGCAACTGGCGCATGTAGAGATGCAGGTACTGCGTCTGGTCAGCCTGGCTGGAACCCCAGACTTCGGTGAGGAGTTGCTGGTGCGTGGCGACCTTGCCTTGACGGCGCGCCAGGGCCGCCAGAAGCCGGAACTCCAGGGGGGTGAGGTGGAGGTCCTCGCCTTTCAGCGTGGCCTTCCGCGACTCCAGATCCACGCGGAGGTCGCCGGCGGCCACCACGGGTTCCGCGGCCTCCTTCCGAAGGAGGTGACGGACCGCCACCCGCAACCGGGCGGTGAGCTCCACGACGCCAAAGGGCTTGGTCAGGTAATCATCCGCGCCGCTGTCCAGAGCTTCGGCTTTCTGGCGTTCCTGGCTGCGAGCACTGAGAACCACCACGGGAGCCTGGCTCCAGGTCCGGAGACCGCGCAGCACCTCCATGCCATCCATGTCGGGGAGGCCGAGGTCGAGCAGGACCAGATCCGGATGGTGGCTGCGTGCCAGGCTCAGGGCCTCGGCGCCTGTGGTGGCAGGCACCACCAGGTATCCCTGCTTCTTCAGACAGGCGTTAAGGAACTTCCCAAGCCCTGGATCATCCTCGACCATCAGCACGCGGATGGGGCTCATGGCTGCACCGTCCCGTCGAGCCCAGATGCCAGTGGAAGGGTAAAGCAGAAGGAGGCTCCACCGCCCGGAGTCGCCTCGATCCAGATGCGTCCCCCATGCAGGCCGATGATGGCCTGGCAGATGGCAAGCCCAAGCCCGACACCGCCATCCGAGGAGGCTTTGGCGGGCCGGTAGAACTTTTCGAAGACCCGCTGCCTGAGTGCCTCTGGTACGCCGGGCCCCTCATCCGATACCTCCACCTGGAGGGCTAGGGTGTGGGCCTGCGCCCGGAGCGCGACGCCTCGTCCGGAGCCATGGCGGAAGGCATTCTCCAGCAGGTTGGTGAGGAGCTGTTCCACCAGCACGCTGTCCAGAGGCACTGGGGGGAGATCATCGGGAAGGTCCACAGCGATGGGCCCGAGGCGAGGCTCAAGGCGGTTCAAGACCGTGCCCACGACCTCTTCCAGAGGCTGCAACTCCAGGTTTGGCCGCAGGGCCCCGGCCTCCAGTCGCATCAGGTCCAGCAGGTTGCCGACCAGATGATCGAGCCGGGAGGACTCTTCCACGATAAGTCCCGACAAATCCTGCAGCTCCGGTGAAGCCAGAACCTCGGCCTCCTGAGCCAGCGTGGCGGCGGCGCCCTGGATGGTGGACAGCGGGGTTCGGAAATCATGGGACACAGCGCTGAGCAGGGTGTTGCGGGTGCGTTCCAACTCCGCCTTCGTATGGGCGTGCTCGGCCTCTTCCGCTAGGATCGCCCGCTCCAGGGCCAAAGCGACCTGGCGCGCGCAGGCCTCCATGAAGGGTCGGGAGGATCCCCAGTCTGCGTGGTCGGTCGCAAGGACGCCCAGGGTCCCTCGGCTTCCTTCCAGGGGAAGGGTCGCCCCCGTTCCGGGGACCGTTCCGGGGGGCAGCAACCGCACGGGGAAAGCCATCAGATCTGTCAGAGATTGCTCGGCGATTTGCCGCAGGCCGCTCGAGGATGCCTCGGCCGAGAGGACGCCCGCCAAGGCATAAAGGGCGGCTGTTTCCCGCTCCCTCAGCAGGGCCTCGCGGGCCCGCGCACGGAGTTGGTAGACGAGGCTGCCGACCAGCTGGGAGATGGCCAGAAAGCCCGTGAAGACCACGAAGTTGGGCCAGTTGGCCACGGAAAAGCTGAAGGCGGGCGTCTCGAAGAAATAATCGAAGGCCAGCATGCCCAGCACCGCCGCAGTCGCGGAAGCCAGCCGGCCCCGTGCAAGGGCCGTGAGCACGGCTCCCACAAGGAACAGCATGATGAAGAAGGAGAGGTCACCCCAGCTGCGGCAGAGCCAGCCAAGCCCGGTGCAGATGGAGGCGGAGGCGGTTCCGATCAGGATGTCCACGCTCCAGCGCGTCCACGTCCTGACGGCTGGGCGGTCGCGCCGTGACTGGCGTGCGGGGTTGGTGATTCGCATGGGGATCGAGGTGACCTGGAGTTGTCTTAGGATTTTCTTAGGATTGCTCGGGGCGCCGTTGGGAAGCGGTGGGATGGCCCTAGGCTAACGTGAGGGTACGTCCATGTGGGGCCTGTCCCTGCCCCCTCCTTTTGGTCCTTCTCATGATTCTGGTCATTGCCCCTCCGGTCCTTCAGGCGCCCCAGGCTCCAACCATTCCAGCGCAGCTCACCTTGGATGAGGCCCTGCGGATCTTCCGTGCGCGTGGACTCGACCTGCTTCTGGCAGAGGCCGCGGTGGCGCAGGCTGAGGGTGATGTGCGGGGCGCGGGCTCCGTGCCGGGCCTTCAGGTTGGGCTCACCACGGGCAAGGCTGAGGGGTACGCCCCCCAGCTGCCAGGCCAATCCGCGCGTTCCTACAGTGCGACCTTGTCGGACGGTGGGGCCATCGGTGATGTCTTGAGCGGGCGCAGGGGGTTGCGGGTCCGCACCGCTGAGGCCGCCCTGAAGGCGGCCCGCCATGGTCGGCAGGACGCCCTGCGCACCGTCGGCGCCCAGGTGAAGATCCAGTTTGTCCAGGCGGCCCTTGCCACGTTGAACCTGGACCTCTCCACCCAGACCCGGGATGGGGCGCGCCGCACCTTCGAGCTGGTCCAGAAGCGGTATGCGGCGGGCGCTGTTTCCGAAGTGGAGGTCTCGCGCGCCGAGGTGGCCTACCTGGAGATGGAACAGGCCCTGGAAACCTCGCACCAGGCGATGGCGTCCACCCGCGCAGGGCTGGCGTTCCTGCTGGGTGAGCGGGGCGCCGTCCCCGTCTTCGCACCAGTTGGCACCTTCGATCATCCCCAGACACCGGCAGACCTGGCGAAGGCCACGCCGGAGTCCCTGCTGGACCTGGCCCGCGCCCATCGGCCCGACCTGGCGGCGGCCAAGGCGCTGGAGGAGCGGTCGACCTCGGCGCTGTCCCTGGCGAAGCGGGAATGGGTGCCGGATACCGGGTGGAGCCTTGGCGTCAGTCAGCAGGGCACCGGGCAGGATGCGTTGCAGCCCCGGACCTGGACCTTCGGTCTGAGCGTGACGCTTCCCCCACCCGACAAGGTACAGGGTGATACCGCCCGCGCGCGCGCCGACCTCCAGGTGCAGACGCTGCTCCGTCAGAAAGCGGAGGCCCAGGTCGCCCTGGATGTCGCGGCTGGATGGGCCGCCTTTCAGGGCAGCCATCAGCGTCTGGTCCACATGGAAGACCGACTCCTGGATCAGGCGAAAAAGACCTCTGAGCTGGTGGCCTTCCAGTACGAGCGGGGCGCGGCTTCGCTGCTCGATGTGCTCGACGCACAACGCACCTGGATCGCGATCAAGGGGGAGTACCTGCAGACCTTGAATGATTACTGGAGCGGGCTCTTCCAGCTGGAGCAGTCCGTGGGTAAGGAGTTGAAGTGATGAATCGCACGACCCTGCTGCTGCTGATCGGCCTGACCCTGGCATGCGGCCAGCGGAAAGCGGAGGCCCCTTCCGCGGTGTCTCCTGCCAATGAAGTCTGGCTCTCACCCGCCCAGGCCCAGAACGCGAACCTGGAATTGGCCACGGTGGCCGTGCAGCCCGTGGGCGGCCTCGTACAGACGACGGGCCGCCTCACCTTCGATGACCGTCGGGTGACCCATGTGTTCAGCCCCGTGGGTGGTCGCGTCACGCGCCTCCTGGCGGACCTGGGGCAACGCGTGCGGGCCGGTCAGCCGCTGGCCCTCATCGACTCGCCGGACTTGGGCAGCGCCCTGTCTGATGCCCGCAAGGCCGAGGCCGCCTACGCCGTCGCCGAGCGCGAACACCAGCGTCAGAAGGAACTGTTCGAGGCCCACGCGGGTGCGCAGCGCGATCTGGAGGCGGCCGAGGCAGCCTGGAAGAGCGCCCTGGCAGAACGTGACCGGGCTCGTCAGCGGGCTGCATTCCTGCATGCGCCTGACGCGAAGGGCGTCAGCCAGGGCTTCGAGCTGCGGGCCCCCATCGCCGGTGAAGTGATCGCCCGTACGGCCAATCCCGGAGCGGATGTGGCCGGGCAGTACGGCGGGGGGACCACGTCGGAGCTGTTCACCCTGGGGGATCTGGACAGCCTTTGGCTGATGGCCGACCTCTATGATCTCGACCTGTTCCGGGTCAAGGTGGGAAGCGTTGCGGAGGTGACGATCCCCGGGTGCCCCGAGAGTCCCGTGAAGACCAAGGTGGACTGGATCTCCGGCGTGCTCGATCCCGCCACGCGCACGGCCAAGTTGCGGTGCGTCATCCCCAACCGCAGCCACCTGCTGCGCCCGGAAATGTTCGCCAAGGTCACACTTCAGGTGCCCCAGCAGAAGGCCCTGGCCATCCCACGCACCGCATTGGTGCGCCTGGGCGGCCAGACCTTTGCGTTTGTGGTTCGACCTCCTTCCGCCAATGGCACCGTGCGCTTCGAGCGTCGCCCGGTCCAGGCGGATGAGCAGGTGCCCGGTGACCTTGTGCCCGTGAAGGAGGGCCTCAAGGCTGGCGAGCAGGTGGTGATGAAGGGCGCCCTCAGCCTGGCCGGGGTTTCCTGATGCGCAGACTGGTGAACCTCGCCCTCCAGAACCCCATCGTCACCTTGCTGTCGGTGCTGCTGCTCGTGATCGCGGGCAGCCTGGCCTTCCGGCAGCTCGACATCGAGGCCTATCCCAACCCGGTGCCGCCGCTGGTGGAGATCATCACGCAACCCGATGGATGGAGTGCGGAGGAGGTGGAGCGTGCCGTCACCGTGCCACTGGAGATCGGGCTGGCGGGCATGCCGGGGGTCGACCACATTCGCAGCCAGAGCCTCTTCGGGCTCTCGGATGTGAAGTGCTACTTCCGATGGGGCACCGACTACGACAGCGCCCGCCAGGAGGTCATTAATCGGCTCCAGTTCATCAACCTGCCGAAGGGCCTCCAGCCCCAGCTCTCCCCCTGGAACGCCATCGGCGAGGTCTACCGCTATCGGCTGTGGGGCAAGGGCTACAGCCTGGAGCAGCTCAAGACGGCCCAGGACTGGGTTCTCCAGCAGCAGTTCCGCCAGGTCCCCGGCGTCATCGATGTCACGGGCTTTGGCGGGGAGACCCGGCAGTACCAGGTTGATGTGGACCCTGTGCGCTTGCGCGGACGTGGCATCACCCTCAACCAGCTCAGTACGGCCATCGCCAACGCGAACACCAACGTGGGCGGGCAGCGCCTCAGCCTGGGAGAACAGAGCTACACCGTGCGCGGGGTCGGCCTGATCCGGGACCTCAAGGACATTGAGGACATCGCAGTGAACGCCAAGGGTGGCGTGCCCGTTCGGGTGAAGGACGTCGGCAGTGTCACGCTGGGCCATGCGCCGCGCTTGGGCCAGATCGGGAAGGATGGCGAGGCGGACATCGTGCAGGGCATCGTGCTGATGCGCTATGGCGGCTCCACCCTCAAGACGCTGGAGGGCATCCACGCCCGCATCGAGGAGATCCGCAAGAACCACCTCCTGCCGCCGGGCATGGAGATCGAGCCCTTCTACGACCGCGGCGAGCTGGTGAAGCTCACCACGCACACCGTTCTGGAAAACCTCCTGGTGGGCATGGGCCTGGTGGTGCTCGTGCTGCTGCTCTTTCTCGGGAACACCCGGGCCAGCTTCATGGCGGCAGCCAACATCCCCCTGGCCCTGCTGGTGTCCTTCTGCGGCATGGTGCTGACGGGCACGCCCGCCAACCTCATCTCCTTGGGGGCTGTTGATTTCGGCATTGTCGTGGATTCCACCGTCATCATGGTGGAAAACACCGTGCACCACCTTCATCACAGCCGGAGCCTGAACCTGAAGGAGCAGATCCTCTCCGCCGCCCAGGAAATGGGCCGTCCCATGGCCTTCAGCACGCTCATCCTGGCCGTGGCCTTTCTTCCCCTGTTCACGCTGAAGGGGGTGGAGGGCGTGATCTTCAGCCCCATGGCACGCACCTACGCCTTCGCCATCGGCGGGGCCATCCTGCTGGCGCTCACCCTCACGCCGGTGCTGGGATCTTTCCTGCTCCGCAAGGATGCCCTCGCCGCCAAGCAGCGGCGCCGCGCCGCGCTCCCCGGCGAGAAGCCCACCTGGCTCATGGCCCGGATCTTGAAGCTCTATGAGCCGCTGCTGGAGGCCGCCCTGCGCCGTCCCGTCTGGGCCGCCTCGCTCATGGCAGGCGTGGTGGTGCTCGGTGGGTTGGTCTATCCCTTCCTCGGGGGTGAGTTCATGCCCAAACTTGAGGAAGGGAACCTCTGGATCCGCGCGACCCTCCCCGTGTCCAGCACGCTCGAGCAGAGCGTTCCGAAGGCCGAACGCATGCGAGCGATCCTGCGCTCCCATCGGGAAGTGGCCTCGGTGGTGTCGCAGGTGGGCCGACCGGATGACGGCACGGATGTCGCCGGGTTTTTCAACATCGAGCTCTACGCACCCCTCAGGCCCGAGCAGGAGTGGCCCCGGGGCGTGACGAAGGCCTCCCTGACCGAAGCACTATCCCGGGAGCTGGGCGAGGCCTTCCCGGGTGCCACCTTCGGCTTCAGCCAGATGATCTCCGACAACGTGGAAGAGGCCCTGTCGGGGGTGAAGGGTGAGAACTCTGTCAAGGTCACGGGCCCGAACCTGACCATGAACGAGGCCAAGGCTGAGGAGATCGTGTCGGTGCTCCATGGGGTGCCGGGCGTGACCGACTTGGGGCTCATCAGCTCCCTCGGGCAGCCCAGCCTGCGCATCACGCCGGATCGCGAGTTGTGTGCCCGCCACAACCTGAATGTGGGCGATGTGGAGGCCATGGTGCAGGCCGCCATTGGTGGCCAGGCCGTCACCCAGGTGTATGACGGGGAGAAGCGGTTCGACCTGACGGTCCGCTGGAAGGCGGAAGCGCGGCAGGACATGGACGCCATCCGCCGCCTGGAAGTTCCGACGCCGGATGGGGCGACCATCCCCCTGGGGCAACTGGCCACCCTCACCGAGGAGGACAGTCCCGCCACCATCTTCCGCGAGGATGGCCAGCGCTACGCACCCATCAAGTTCTCCGTCCGTGGCAGGGATCTGCAGGGCACAGTGACCGAAGCCCAACATCAAGTGGATGCGAAGGTGAAACTCCCCTGGGACATGCACCTGGAATGGTCAGGAGAGATCAATAGCCTGAAGGCGGCCACCGCGCGCCTGATGGTCATCGTGCCCATCACCCTGTTGCTCATCGCGCTGCTGGCCCACAGCGCCGTGAAGAGCTGGCTGCTCAGCGGCGTCGTGTTCGCGAGCATTCCCATGGCCTGCACCGGTGGCATCCTCGCCTTGTGGCTGACGGGGATCAATTTTTCCATCTCCGCAGCGATGGGTTTCATTTCGATCTTCGGGATTTCTGTTCAATACTCGCTGATCATGGTGAGCCACTTCCAGAGCCGGATCCGAGAGGGCCTTCCCCTCGTGGACGCCGCGCGGGCAGCCGGATTGGAGCGGTTGCGCCCGGCGCTCATGACGACCCTGGTGGCCACCCTCGGCCTCCTGCCCGCGGCCCTTTCCACGCGGATTGGCGTTCAGACCCAGAAGCCTCTGGCGGTGGTCATCATCGGTGGCACCCTCACCATCGCCTTCCTGCTCACCATCCTCATGCCAGCCCTGGTTCTGCAAGCCCATCGTTGGCTGGAGAGCTACACACTCTGGAAGACAGCCTCCTCGCGGGATGACCTATGACAGACCTATGCCTGGTGCTCACGACGTGTGGAAGCGAAACCATTGCCCGGGCCATGGCCATGGAACTGGTGGACCTCGGGCTGGTGGCCTCCGTCAACCTTCAGCCCGTACAGACCTGCTTTCGCTTGGATGGCCGCACCCTTGAAGAGGAGGGGATCCAGCTGATGGCGGTCACCACCTCTGATCGATACGCTGAGGTGGAAGCTTGCATGCTGCGCCTCCACACGTTTGAAGCGCCTGATGTGTTCATGGTCCGCCTGGATCGTTGGGCCGGGGGCGCCTGAGCCAATCGACCCGGCGCCCGCTCCTGGCTTCTGACATGACTTAGCCGGGAATGCGGATCTCCGGGTATTCGAACCTTCCCCACCGCCGGGCAGGTGGTCCATTCGGCTTCTGCCAAGGCGGAGGCCGGACCGAAGGGTGGGCACCCAGCCCTGCACTCAGACAGGGCTGAATGTCGGATCCGCCGTTCCTGGCTGGCCATGCCGATTTTTCATGAATGACCTTCATGTGGACGAAGAGGACCCATTGATCAAGAGCCATGGCGGGGGGGGGCATGAGCTTCGAGCGCGCTAAGAAGTGGGCCAACCGTCTGTCCGGGCGGATCATCCTGCATAGCCTGCTGCCCATCGGGCTCTTCCTGCTTCTTCTGTTTGTGGTGTTCCTGCCCCGCCTGGAGAGCACGGCCCTCGACGCCAAGAAGGCGGGGGTTCGCAACGTCGTCGAGCTGGCCATGGGCATCCTGGAGAACCAGGACGTGGAAGTCCGCGCCGGGCGCCGCACGCAGGCCTATGCGGAAACCCGGGCACGGGAACTCATCGGGGCCCTGCGGTTCGACGGGAAGAACTACCTCTGGATCCAGGGAGAGGGGCCCCGCATCATCCAGCACCCCACGGCGGAGCTGGTGGGCAAGCCCACGGATTCGCTGGAGCCGCGTCTGGCCAAACTGTTCCGGAACCTGGATCAGGCGGCCCTCCCGGCTGAAGGGGGATTTCTGGAATATGAGTGGCCAATGCCTGGCCAGTCCTCCCTGGTGCCCAAGGTGTCCTACGTGAAGCGGTTCGCGCCCTGGGGCTGGGTGCTCGGGGCCGGGGTGTACCTGGACGATGTGCGGCGTGAGGTTCGGAAGACGTTCCTATGGATGCTGGCGGCGACGCTGGGCCTGTCAGGTGTGACCTTCTTCCTGTCGCTGCGCTTCGCCGACCGGATCATCCGGCCCATCCACGCCCTGGTGGCGGGGCTCCAGACCAGCGACCTGTCTCGGGAACTCGTCGTCGAGACTAACGACGAAGTGGGCGAGGCGGCGCGTGCCTTCAACACCTACAACGCCGGCCTGCGCACCACGGTGCTCGAGGTGAAGCAGTTCGCCGAGCGCGTGGCTTCCGGCAGTACGGAACTGGCCGCCACGGCGGAGCAGATGGTGCGCACGGTCGAGGAGATCGCCCAGGTCGGAGAGACGCTCAAATCCTCCGGCGATCAGGTGGTGGAATCCATGAAGGGGCTCAGCCGCAACCTGGCGGAGGCCACGGAGCAGACGCACCAGGTGGGCGAGCGGAGTACGGAGGCCGTGGCGGACACGGAACGGGGCACGCAGGCCGGTCAGGCGGCGGCTGAAGGCATGGACAACATCCAGAAGGTCACGGGGAACATCGTCGAGGCGGTGCAGGTCATCCAAGAGATCGCCAACCAGACCAACCTCCTGAGCCTGAATGCCGCCATCGAGGCCGCCAAGGCCGGCGAGCATGGCCGTGGTTTTTCCGTGGTGGCGGACGAGGTGCGCAAGTTGTCTGAGCGCAGTGCCGAGGCGGCCCGGGACATCGAGAAGCTCATCAGTCAGGCCCAGGGCACCGTGCTGCTGGGGACGGAACGTGTCTCCGAGACGCTTCGCAACCTGGAAGCCATCCGCACAGAAATCGGAGCCATCGCTTCCAACATCCAGGAAGTGGACAAGCTGGATCACCTGGAAGCGGAGACCGGTGCCGCGGTGGAATCGCTCATGAATCGGACCAGTGACCAGCTCACGCAGAATGCAGCGGCCACCCAGCAACTGGCGACGACCGTGAAGGAGATCATGCATACCTCCGAGGAACTGGCCCAGGTGGCCGAGGGGCTGAAGAACGCCGTGCGGGGATTCCAGTTGTAGGCTGGCCTTCTTGCTACCTCGCAATACAATGGTCGCCTGACTCCCCCCTGAGGTGACCCATGCCTGGTCGTGCCCTTCTCCTCCGCTGTCTGGCCGTGGCGCTTGTCTGCGCCGGCGCCGCACACGCGCAGACCAAACTGCTCCGCTTCCCGGACATCCACGGCGACAAGGTGGTGTTCACCTACGGCGGCGACCTCTGGATCGCATCGGACAAAGGCGGCGCCGCCACGCGGCTCACGGCCCATCCGGGTCTGGAACTCTTCGGCAAGTTCAGCCCGGATGGGAAGTGGATCGCCTTCACCGGTCAGTACGACGGCGATGAACAGGTCTATGTCATTCCCAGCGGCGGCGGCATTCCGCGCCAGCTCACCTTCGATCCCGCCGCCGGTCCGCTGCCGCCGCGGGGCGGTTACGACCACCAGGTGGTGGGCTGGACGCCGGATGGCAGCAGCGTGCTCTTCCGCGCCGCCACCGATGCGGATGGGGTGCTGAGCCGAACGGCGCTCTACACCGTGAGCCTCCAGGGCGGGCTGCCCAAGAAGCTGCCCATGCCCACGGCGGGCCCGGGTTCCTACTCGCCCGATGGCAAGCAGATCGCCTACGCACCCATGTTCCGCGACTTCCGCCACTGGAAACGCTACCAGGGCGGCTGGGCGCAGGATCTCTACGTCTTCGACCTGGCCACGCACCAGCAGAAGAAGGTCGCCGCCAGCCCCCGCACCGAGCGCGACCCCATGTGGATCGGCGACAAGGTGTACTTCGCGTCGGACCGGAGCGGCACCCTGAACCTCTACTCGGTGGAGCCTGCCTCCGACACCGTCAAGCAGCTCACCTTCCAGAAAACCTGGGATGTGCGCTGGCCCTCCAGCGACCACCAGTCCCGCATCGTCTATGAGCTGAACGGCGAGCTGCATGTGTTCAACGTGCAGGACGGCAGCGACCGCGGCCTTTCCATCACCGTTCCCACAGACGGCGGCGCCTCGCGGCCTTCCCGCATCAGCGTCGAGCGCAACATCGAGAGCTTCACCCTCTCGCCGAAGGGGGAACGCGCCCTCTTCGTGGCCCGGGGCGACGTGTTCACGGCGCCCATCGAGAAGGGTGTGGTGCGTAACCTTACGAACAGCTCTGGGGCCCACGACAAGCACGCCCGCTGGTCGCCCGACGGCAAGAAGATCGCCTTCGTGTCGGACATGACCGGCGAAGAGCAGGTCTACCTGGTGGACCAGGATGGCAAGGGCAAGCCTGAGGCGCTCACGACGACCTTCGCCGTGCCGCTCAATCCGCCCAACTGGTCCCCCAACGGCAAGCACATCGCCTTTTCGGACAAGGACGGGGTCATCTACGTGCTGGGTGTCGCCGACCGCAAGCTGGTCAAGGTCGTCCGAGATGAGTTCGGCCGCGGCGGCGACCTGGCCTGGTCGCCAGATAGCCAGTTTCTCGCCTTCTCCCTGGGCAACCTGAACGGTGTCCGCAGCCTGCACGTGTGGGGCCTGGCGGACCAGCAGCTGCATCGCCTCACGGGCGACCTGTTCTCGGTGAACGAACCCGCCTGGGATCCCGACGGCAAATACCTCTACGCCCTCAGCCGCCGCGACTACGCCCCGCAGATCAGCAACCTGGAGTTCGACTACGCGGGCAACCGCAACGTGGATGTGATCGCCTACGCACTGCGCAAGGATGTGGCGCATCCTTTCCCACCCGAGAGCGATGAAGTGGGTGCGGCCGCAGACAAGAAGGAGGACGGCGAGAAGAAGGCTGAATCGCCCAAGGGTCTTGTGGCCGTGCGGATTGATTTCGATGGTTTTGAAGGGCGTGGCACCCGCGTGCCCGTGCCCGCGGACAATCTGGCAGCGTTGGAAGCGACCCGCGGCTTCCTGCTCTACACCAAGAATGCGCCCTTCGTGTATGGCGAGGCCAATGGCCGCCGCAGTGGTGGCAGCAGCATCTGGATCTTCGACCTGAAGAAGCGGCAGGAGAGTGAGCTGCTGGCCGAGACCCAGGGCTGGGCCCTGAGTCAGGACGGCAACAAGATCCTGGCTCGGATCGGGCAGGGGCCCGTCAGCTCTTACCAACTCATCGATGCCAAGCCCAAGGCCACGGAGAAGAAGACCGTCTCCACCAAGGACCTTTACGTGGACCGCATCCCGGCCGAAGAATGGCGCGAGATCTACGACGAGACCTGGCGCCGCTTCCGCGACCTCTTCTACGTGAAGAACATGCACGGCTATGACTGGAAGGCCCTGCGTGAGCAGTACCGGCCCTGGCTCCAATATGTCACCCACCGCTCGGACCTCACCTACGTGATCACCGAGCTCATCTCCGAATTGAACATCGGTCACACCTACACGGAGGGTGGCGACTACGTCCTGCCCGAGCGGGCCAAAGTGGGCCTGCCCGGGGCCCGCCTCGAACTGGATGCGGCCGCTGGTCGCTACCGCCTGGCCCAGATCTACCGGGGCCAGAATGAGGAGCCCAAGTACCGCAGCCCGCTGACCGAGGTGGGTGTGGATGCCCACGAAGGCGACTACATCCTGGCCATTGATGGCGTGGAGCTGAAGGCCCAGGATAACCCCTACCAGCTGTTGCGGAATAAGACCTTCACGGTGACGCTCACGCTGAATGCCAAGCCCACCCTGGAGGGGGCGCGGCAGGTGACCTACCACCCCATCGACAACGATGCCAGCCTGCGCTATCTGGACTTCGTGCTGCGCTCGAAGGAGACGGTCGACAAGCTCAGCGGCGGGAAGGTGGGCTACCTTCACATTCCCGACATGGGCGCCCCTGGCCTCTACGAGTTCATCAAGTGGTATTACCCGCAGATCCGCAAAGAGGGGCTGATCGTCGACGTCCGCGCCAACGGCGGCGGCAACACCAGCCAGATGTTCCTCGAGCGCCTGGGCAAGAAGCTGCTCGGCACCCGCTTCGGCAACAACAACGAGCACCCCAGCACCTATCCCAGCACCGTCTTCCACGGGCACATGGTGGCGCTCACCAGCGAGACCAGCGCCAGCGATGGCGACATCTTCCCCTACCACTTCCGGTTCGCGGGCCTCGGCCCCCTCATCGGCAAGCGCACCTGGGGCGGCGTGGTGGGCGGCGGCAACTCGCCGCTCATCGACGGCGGCAGCGTCTTCGTTCCGACCTCGGGTACCAATGCCCCCACGGGCGAGTGGATCATCGAAGGCGAGGGCGTCACGCCCGACATCGAGGTGGAGAACGATCCCATCTCCATGCTGGCGGGCCACGACCTTCAGCTGGAACGCGGCGTGCAGGAAGTGATGAAGCGCATGGCCGAGAAGCCCATGGCCCTGCCCAAGCGGCCCGCCGATCCGGTGAAGACGAAATAACACCCAAATCCTCGCCGGAAAATTCCCGGCGGGGGCGCACCATCACGAGGGCCGATGCCAGCCAGGCATCGGCCCTCGTGTGTTGAGGCCTTTTACCCTTGGTGGTCAGGCCATCAGAGGGTAGTGTCATTGGCAGTAGATCCGGAGGTAGACAATGTTGCTCGGTGCCCTTGCGGCCACGCTGCCGCTCATCGTCCTGCTCATTGGCATCCCGCTGATGATGAAGCCCGCCGCGAAGGTGGCTCCCATCGCGTGGCTGGTGACCGTGCTCACGGCCATCTTCGTGTTCCACTTCCCCGCGAAGGTGACGCTGCTGGCGGCCTTCCAGGGCGGCCTCACGGGCCTCTTCCCGATCATGTACATCCCCTTCGGCGCGCTCGTGGTTTACAACGCGCTGAAGGCCACGGGCTGGATGGACAAGATGCAGGGCGCCATGGCGAACCTCACGGTGGATCGCCGTGCGCAGGCGCTGCTCATCGCCTTCGGCTTCGGCGCCTTCCTCGAGGGCATCTGCGGCTTCGGCGCGCCGGTGGCGATTCCAGCCAGCATCCTCATCGGCCTGGGCTACAACCCGATGATGGCCGCGCTGGTGTGCCTCGTGGCCAACACGGGCCCCGTGCCCTTCGGTTCATTGGCCATTCCCACCGTGACCCTGGCCAAGACTACGGGCCTCGACGTGATGAAGCTCTCCCAGATGACGGGCCGTTTCATGGCGCCGCTGGCGCTGATCATGGCCTTTGCCACGGTCTACGCCATGTCGAAGTCCAAGGGTCTGAAGGGTGCCCTCGGCACCATCCTGGTGGCAGGTCTCAGCTTCTCCATCACGGAATTCCTCGTCTCCAACTTCATTGGCGCGGACCTCACCTCCGTGCTGGCGGGTCTGGCCTGCCTGATTTCGGTCTCCATCTACCTGAAGTTCCAGAAGCACGCCCAGCCCTGGCTCTTCGAAGGTGACGCGCCGGCCACCGTGGCGGTGAAGGAGTTCCACATCAAGGAACTGTTCCTCTCCTGGCTGCCCTACCTGCTGCTGGCGGTCCTCGTCATCGCCGTGAACCTTCCGAAGACCAAGCCCCTGTTCGCGGGCGCCGCCCCGGGCTGGAACTGGCTCGTGCTCAAGACCCAGATCTACAACCCCGGCAAGCTCTACGCCTTCACCTGGCTGCAGACGCCCGGCACCATCATGCTCATCGCCGGCCTCATCGCCTTCCCCTTCATGGGCATCAAGTACTCCGTGATGGGCGAGCAGTTCGGCAAGACCTTCAAGCAGATGATCCCTTCCTTCATCGCGGTGGCCTGCATCCTCTCCATTGCTGAAGTGATGAACCTGGCCCTGCCGATCATCGATCCCAAGACCAAACTGGCGGTGGTGGGCGACCTGGCCACCAAGCAGATCTCCATGGTGGCCACGTTGGCCAATGGCATCGTCGCCCTGGTGAGCCGGCATGTGTACCCGCTGCTGAGCCCGCTCTTTGGCACCATCGGCGTGTTCCTCACGGGCAGCAACACCTCGGCCAACGCGTTGTTCGGCAACCTGCAGAAGCTCACGGCGCAGGGCATGGGCCTGTCGGACATCCTCATGGCCTCGGCCGGCAGCGCCGGCGCCTCAGCGGGCAAGATGATCTCGCCGCAGAGCATCGTGATTGCCGCCACCGCGGTGGGTCTGGCCGGCAAGGAAGGCCTCATCATGCGGCAGACGATCAAGTACACGATCCCGTACGTGATCCTGCTGGCCCTTATGGCCTTCGGCTTCGCCTTCCTCTTCCCGGGCCTGGTTCCCTGAAAGGCTGGACCCCATGCGCATCATCGTGGCTCCCGACTCCTTCAAGGGGAGTGTCTCCGCCCTGGGTGTGGCTGAAGCCATGGAGCGCGGCATCCATGCCGTGTTCCCGGAAGCCGAGGTCCTCAAGGTGCCCATCGCCGATGGCGGCGAGGGCACCGTGGAGGCCCTGGTGGCGGCTACGCACGGACACCTAAAGCACGCCGAGGTGCGCGGCCCGCTTGGGACTCCCGTCCGCGCCCACTGGGGTGTGTCCGGAGATGGGGACACGGCCTTCATTGAGATGGCTTCGGCCTCGGGTCTGCCCCTGGTGGCAAAAGATCAACGCGATCCCCGCATCACCAGCACCTTCGGCACAGGCGAACTCATGAAGGCCGCCCTGGATGCGGGCCTGAGGAAGCTGGTGGTCGGCATCGGCGGCAGCGCCACCAACGATGGCGGCACGGGCATGGCCCGAGCCCTGGGGGTGACCTTCCTGGACGCGCAGGGTCAGGACCTGCCCGAGGGGGGCGCCGCCCTGGCGAACCTGGCCCGCATCGACCTGACCGGCCTGGACCCGCGCCTGAAAGAGGCCGCCATCCTGGTGGCGTGTGATGTGGACAATCCGCTCTGCGGGCCGCGCGGGGCCTCCGCGGTGTATGGGCCGCAGAAGGGCGCCACGCCGGAGATGGTGACGGAGCTGGATGCCGCTCTGGCGGTGTTCGCGAGACACGCAGCCACGGCGACAGGTCGTGATGTCGCCCTCGCGCCGGGGGCCGGGGCGGCGGGTGGCTTGGGGGCAGGGCTTCTGTTCTTCACCCCCGCGGAGCTGCGGCCCGGCGTCGGCATCGTCCTCGAGACCACTGGTTTTGAGCAGCAGGTGCAGAAAGCCGACCTGGTGATCACCGGCGAGGGGCGCACGGACTTCCAGACCGCCATGGGCAAGGCTCCGGTGGGCGTGGCGGATGTGGCCAAGCACTACGGCGTGCCCGTGATCTGCCTGTCCGGGGGTCTGGGCGAGGGGGCCGACGATGTGCTGACCCACGGCATCGATGCCCTGGCCAGCACGGTGCCCCAGCCCATGGCGCTGGAGGCCTGCATGGCCCAGGGGGCGCAGCTGGTGGAAGCCGCCACGGCCCGGGTGTGTCGGCTACTGAAGGTAGGGATGTTCATACAGTCTTTTCAGTGAACAATGGAAGCACCCACTCATCAGACCCACAGCGGAGGCCTGCGATGACGATCAACCTCGAATTCCGTTCGGGGGTTCTGACGGACTATGCGGATGTGTATACGCCGGAAGTGCTTCAGGCCCTGGAGGCGTTGGCGCCGCTGAATGCCCGCCGCCGGGAGCTCATGGCCCTGCGCACGGCCCGCCGCAAGCGCCGCGCGGAGCAGGGTGAGCGCATCACCTTTCTCGATCCCGCCTCGCTTATCCCCGGCACGCAGATCACCGTGGCCGACGCCCGCGCCGGGAACTTCGACGGCGCGGTGATCCCGGCCGATCTCCAGCGGCAGTGGATCCAGGGCACGGGCCCGGCCACCAAGCCGCGCTCCGACATCCGCTCGGGCATCCGCAACGTGGCCTACGCGCTGCTCTCCGGCGCCGACGGCTGGATGTTCGACGGCGAAGACGCGCTGGGCCAGGTGGACACCATGTCCCTGGACAACCACCGCAACCTCAAGCTCGCCATCGCGCGAGACTCGCTGTTCCTGGAAGTGGCCGAAG